>R27__coassemble_757_pt1 | contig 17853 bp, 18 predicted proteins | sample R27__metabat2_high_PE_018 | metagenome-assembled genome bin R27
CGTTCAAGGTGGTAGGCAAGATCGACCTTTCCCAGTTCGACCCCAAGAAAGCCAAGAAGCGTGAACGCATCAAGAGCGGCGGCACCCAGAAGGTGGACGTCACCAAGGTGCAGGCGGAAAAGGCTCCCAAGAAAAAGAAGGAGGAAGGAAAGCCTTCCCGCAAGAAGGACCGCTTCAAGCCCGCCATGACCGAGGCCGAGCAGGAAGAGATGCAGAAGGAGATCCAGAAGCAGGTGAAGGAGACATACGCAAAGATGAACGAGAGCACCCGCAACAACTTCGGCGCAAAGCACCGCAAGGAGAAGAGGGAGATCGCGGCCATCCGCTCCCAGGAGGAGATGGAAGCCGCAGCAGCGGAGAACAAGGTGCTGAAAGTGACGGAGTTCGTTACGGTAAACGACCTCGCCACCCTTATGGGCAACACCCCCGTGGTGAAGGTAATCGGCGCCTGTATGTCCCTGGGTATGATGGTGTCCATCAATCAGCGTCTGGACGCCGAAACCCTGGTCCTTGTGGCCGAAGAATTCGGCTATAAGGTGGAATTCGTCACCGCGGAACTCTCAGAGGAGATAGAGCAGCAGGAGCCCGACCGCGAGGAAGACCTTGTGGAGCGTCCTCCGGTAATCACCGTCATGGGTCACGTAGACCACGGTAAGACCTCCCTGCTGGACAACATCCGCAACACCAACGTCATCGCCGGTGAGGCCGGCGGCATCACCCAGCACATAGGCGCTTACAGCGTGAAACTGGAGAGCGGCCGCCGCATCACCTTCCTGGACACCCCCGGCCACGAGGCCTTCACCGCCATGCGTGCCCGCGGCGCCCAGATGACTGACCTTGCCATCATCATAGTTGCGGCCGATGACGCCGTGATGCCCCAGACCAAGGAAGCCATCGCCCACGCGCAGGCGGCAGGCGTCCTATGGTCTTTGCAATCAACAAGATCGACAAGCCCGGCGCAAATCCGGACACCATACGCCGCCAACTCTCAGAGATGAACATCCTGGTAGAAGACTGGGGCGGCAAGTACCAGTGCCAGGAAATATCGGCCAAGAAGGGCATCGGAGTGGATAAACTCCTTGAAAAGGTGCTCTTCGAGACAGATCTCCTTGAACTCAAGGCCAACCCCAATAAGATGGGAAGCGGCGCCGTCATCGAGAGTTCACTGGACAAGGGCCGCGGCTATCTTGCAACGGTCCTGGTGCAGGACGGAACGGTGCACGTTGGAGACGTAATCATCTCCGGCAGTTACTACGGCCGCGTAAAGGCTATGTTCAACGAACGCGGACAGAAGGTTGAGAGCGCAGGCCCTTCCACCCCCGTGAGCCTGCTTGGCCTGAACGGCGCCCCTGCCGCAGGTGAAAAGTTCAACATTATGGCCGATGAAAAAGAGGCCAAGTCTATCGCCCAGCGCCGCGAGCAACTAATCCGCATCCAGGGCATCAAGACCCAGAAGCACCTCACCCTTGAGGAAATCGGCCGCCGTATCGCTATCGGCAACTTCAAGGAACTCAACGTCATCGTCAAAGGTGACGTGGACGGATCCGTGGAGGCCCTGTCCGATTCCCTCATCAAGCTTTCCACGGAGGAAGTCCGCGTGAACGTAATCCACAAGGCCGTTGGCGCCATCTCGGAATCCGACGTCCTCCTTGCCGAAGCATCCGATGCCGTCATCATCGGCTTCCAGGTGCGTCCCAGCGCCGAAGCCCGCAGGGCCGCGGAGAAGGAAGGCATTGAAATCCGCCTCTACTCCGTTATCTACGACTGTATCAACGAGGTCAAGGAAGGTATCGAGGGTATGTTGGAACCCGAAAAGAAGGAAGAGGTCACCGCTACCGCGGAGGTCAAGCAGACCTTCAAGATCTCCAAGGTTGGAACCATCGCCGGCTGCCTTGTGAAGGAAGGAAAGCTCACCTCCAAGGCCGATGTCCGCCTTATCAGGGACGGCATTGTGGTGTACACAGGTTCCCTGTCTTCCCTGCAGAGGGGCAAGGACCAGGCCAAGGAAGTACCCGCCGGAATGGAGTGCGGCTGCGGCCTTGACCGCTACAACGACATCCACCCCGGAGACATCATCGAGGCATTCCAGATTGTAGAAATCAAACGTAGCCTGTAGGATGCTGATAGTACTGGAAGGGCTTGACGGAGCCGGTAAATCCACTCAGGTAAAAATGCTGAAGGAATATCTCCTGCAGCGTTTCCCTGACCTTGAATACATTCATTTCCCGCGCTATGAGGCCCCCGTTTACGGAGACCTCATAAGCCGGTTCCTGCGCGGGGAGTTCGGCGGCAACGCAGAGGTTCACCCTCAACTTGTGGCCCTTCTCTTCGCCGAGGACAGGCACGGCGCCGCCCCTTCAATGAAGGAGGCGCTTGCGGCCGGGAAAACCGTCCTTCTGGACCGCTATGTGTACTCCAACATAGCCTACCAGTGCGCAAAACTGAAGGATCCCGCTGATAAAGCGCGCCTGAGGGACTGGATCTTCAACACGGAGTACGGAGACTTTTCTCTTCCGGTTCCGGACCTCAACCTTTTCCTGGACGTTCCTATCGGCTTTGTTGAAAAGAGCCTTTCCGGGAACAGGGAAGGCAGTGACCGGAACTATCTGGAGGGCTCCAAGGATATCCATGAGGCCTCCATCGGCTTCCAAAAGGATGTTCGGGACATGTACGTAGGAGAGACTGAAAGGGATCCTAAGTTCCTCAGGATAGACTGCTCCGACGCCGCCGGACAGATGCTGCCCCCGGATGCAATCTTTGAAAAAGTGCGTAATACCATAGACCCTTTCCTGAGATGAAGCGTATCCCATTAAGGCGCTTTGGCGCCGGAATCATCGGCCTGGTATTCCTGGCTTCCGGTCTCCTCAAGATGGCAGACCCTGTGGGTACCATGCTCATCGTGACGGAATACCTGAAGTTCTTCCATATCGCGTTCCTTATTCCGGCCGCGAAGGGTATCGGCATTGCCATTTCCCTTCTGGAAACCCTGACCGGAATTGCGCTGGTTACCGGAGTTCTCAGGAAATTGACCGCCTGGGTCACAACCGGGATGCTGGCGTTTTTCACAGTCGTGACGCTGGTCCTCTGGATAAAGAATCCAGAGATGGACTGCGGTTGCTTCGGGCAGGCAATACACCTTACCCACGTACAGAGCCTCCTGAAAAACGTAGTGCTGCTGCTTGTGGCGCTGTGGGCCTTCCTGCCGTTCGGGGACTTCGGGAAAACGCCGGTAAGGAAGATAGTATCGGCCTCCATTGCCGCCGCGTCAGTGATTTTTGCGGTGGTTTACTGCAACACCCATCTGCCGCTTCTGGATTATACGGACTTCCGCACTGGCGCGGAACTGATGGCTTCGCTGGACGACGAAATAGTGGCCGATAACCACTTCAGGGAAGAGCGCACCTACGTCAAGGATGGCCAGGAAGGCAAGTTCCTCCCCGGGCACTATCCCGGCGACGACTGGACTCTGGTGAAGACTGACACCGTCTTTGTGGAAAGTCCCCTCGCAATGGACAACTTCCCCATCCTCAGTTTCCGTGACACGTCAGATGTCTACCGTGACAGGATGGCCGCAGAAGGCAAGGTGGTGGTATTCTCCGTATATGAACCTTCAAAGGCCCCCTGGGAGCGTATCCAGGCCGGATATGACGCCGTGCTTGAGGCCGGAGGCACTCCCCTTGTGCTCCTTGCCTGCGCCCCGTCTCAGGTGGCAGATTACTCCGTTCCCGCAGGGCTTCCGGTGTATTTTGCCGACTACAAGCCGCTTGTCTCCATCAACCGCAGTAACGGCGGCGCCACATATCTCTCAGAGGGCGAAATCATTCTCAAGTGGTCATCCAAGGGCACTCCCCGGGACTTCGGGCCAGTTTTCCGCGACGACCCCGTAAACCTCTCCACCTGGGTTCTCAGCCGCAGCCGCCTCAAGGCCCAGGGCTTCTGCCTGTACCTTGCCGCGCTGCTCATTCTGGTGTAGCGCTTCCAGGCCTGCCTGCCCGTACCAGTACCGTGCACGGCTGTGCTCTACGGCACGCTGCCGTACCCTGCAGTACCCCGCGCCATGCCGCGAGTCCACCTAGACGCCGTATAAGGCCGATTTTGTGGATTCGCGGCTTGCAAAACACCCTTTTCGGCCAAAATCCCTGCCGCCAATCCATCCAGCCGTCCTACAACGCAGTTTTTGTGGATTCGCGGCCAGCCTACAACAGTCCGTCAGGAGCAGTTGAAACAGAATTTTTTTTGCGGATTATTCCTTTAAAACGTAAAAATACACGTGAAACAACGCTTTGTTCACAAAGAACGTAAAACTTTTCAACTGATCCTTGCATTGAGCGCTGAGAGATACTATCTTGGCGGCTATGAAAGAGTCATACCATATCTGTTTTACATCTCACGATGAGGTTATGTTCCGGGATGATGAAGACCACGGAATGTTTGTAAACCTTATGGCCCTGCGTTCATTTGAGCAGGAAACGGGTATAATAGTGGATGCCGAGATGTCCACCCACGTCCATCTGAACGTTTTTACTTCCGCCCCTACCCGTTACGCCGGTCTGCTGAGGTCTTCATACACCAAGTACTTTAACGGCAAATACGGACGGGAAGGGCGTTTCGGTCAGAAGTATACATATGTACTGAAGGTGGATGGATTCAACCATCAGATGGTCCTGGAGAACTACATCAATCGCAACGGATTCCATCACGGCGCATCGGCAACCGCTTTTGGATATGATTACTGCAGTGCCCGTTATCTCTTTTCAGAGGAAATAGGCTTAAAAGTAGAACAGCCGGTTTTGCTTACAAGGGAGGAAATGTCTTTTTTTCTCCCCAGGAGGTCTGAGTTTCCGGATCACTACCAGATGAATTCCAACGGAGTGTTCGTCCGCCAAAGCTTTATGGAAATACGCACAGCGGAAAAGTACTATGGCTCTCCCAGAAACTACCTGTACCAGATGAATCGCCTGACTGATGAATCCTGGTCCAGGGAACAGGAGAAGGACAATACCGGAGCCCCCATTACCCTGTCGCTGGTTGAACAGGCCGACGAAACTACCGTTGCCCAGATGCTTAAGAATGAATTCGGCCGCTTCAACAAGAACCGGCTTCAGGATATGGATGTGTGCCGTCTGATTGACAAGGATTTGTTGCCGGGATATGGCGCTCAGTCAGTGTATCAACTCACTTCTTCCCAGAAACGACGGATAGCGCGACAACTTTTCTACGATTATCACGTCTCCGAGGCCCAAATAGCAAGATGTCTCGTTCTGGACCGATAGGCAGCGTTGCCGCGAGTCCACTTAGACGCCGTATAAGGCCGATTTTGTGGATTCGCGGCCTGCAAAACGCCCTTTTCGGCCAAAATCCCTGCCGCCAATCCATCCAGACGCCCCACAACGCCGTTTTTGTGGATTCGCGGAAAAGGAGGTTCCACTATCAAAAATATTCGCTATCTTTGTAAGACAACACGGAAACTCTAAAAACCTAATATTATCATGAAACCTACACTTTTGGTACTTGCTGCAGGATTGGGAAGCCGTTACGGCGGTCTCAAGCAGATGGACGGCCTCGGCCCCAACGGATAAACCATCATTGACTATTCAATCCACGACGCTGTGGAGGCCGGTTTCGGCAAAGTCGTGTACATTGTCCGTGAGTCCTTCAAGGCCGATATGGAAGCCCACGTCAAGCAGAAATACGCCGGCGTGAAGTGCATTGACGGAAAGCCACTGGAGTTTGTGTTCGTAACCCAGGAACTTGACAAGATTCCCGCCCCTTACACCGTTCCCGAAGACCGCGTGAAGCCCTGGGGTACCGCCCACGCCGTACTTATGGCAAAGGACGTGATCCACGAGCCCTTCGCCGTCATCAACGGTGACGACTTCTATGGCAAGGAGTCCTTCAAGGTACTCGGTGACTGGTGCCGCGCCCACGAGAAAACTCAGGGCCAGTACTGCATCATCGGCTTCGAACTTGAGAACACCCTCTCTGAGAACGGAAGCGTATCCCGCGGTATCTGCTACTATGATTCCAAGAACATCCTCACCGGCATCGCAGAGCACCTTGACATTGCAAAGGAGGCAGACGGCAACGTATACGGCAACAACTCCGTAAGCGGAGAGCAGCACGTGAAACTTGCCGCCAAGGCTCTGTGCTCAATGAATATGTGGGGCTTCACCCCGGATTACTTCACCAAGAGCGAGAAGAGTTTCGTAACCTTCCTTGAGGAGCACCGCACTGAGCCCAAGAAGGAATTCTACATTCCATATGCAGTTGACGTGATCGTAAAGGGCGGAGAAGGTTCCTGCGAGGTCCTTTCCACTCCTTCCCACTGGTTCGGCGTAACCTATAAGGAAGACCGTCCCGCCGTTGTGGCAAAGTTCGCCCAGTTAGTAGCAGACGGCGTCTATCCCAGCCCCCTGTATTGATATGGCCCTTTTTGCAAGACGCGTAAACAATTTTGACCTGTATGCCAATCACGCCTGGTATGTGCCGGGCGTGAGCGGTATGTTCGGCCTTCTTGGATGGTTCCTCCTTGGAAATCTGCTTGGAAGTCTTGTGACTTTCCTTCTGGGGCGGTTTGTTCCCCCCGATGTAGTTATGGACTACGGTCCCCTTGTGGCATACCCTCTGTCCTTTATTCCGCCAATGATCTATGCCGCCGGCCAGAGCCGCAAGAATATGCTCTTTGACCCAGGGTACAAACTGTCCAGCGCCAACTTCGGCCCGTTCAAGTGGTGGAGCATAGCCCTTATCACGGTGGTCCTTTCCTTTGCCACAATGATATCGGCCGATCTCCCCAATTACCTCAATATGAAGGTGACGGATACCGTCCCGGTGCTGAAGGAGTTCTATGATCTGATATCGGCAGCGCTGGAGCAGATGACCGGAGGTCCTTTCTGGAGTTCGTTCCTCCTTACCGCCATCTTCGCGCCCATCTTTGAGGAGTGGCTGTGCCGCGGTATGGTCCTGAGGGGCCTCCTTACCAAGATGAAACCGGGCTTGGCAATAGTTATTAGCGCCCTCTTCTTCGCCGTTATCCACATGAATCCCTGGCAGGCCCTCAACGCCTTTATCATCGGCGTTGTGATGGGTTATGTCTACTACAAGACCGGCAGCCTGTGGCTCACAATGCTCATCCACTTCGTGAATAACGGCTTTGCAGTAATCTGCGCCCAGATCCCGTCAATGGAAGAGTACGACTACTGGATTGATATGATGGGAACTTCCACTTATGTGGTTGTCTACATCGCAGGTCTTGCAGCCCTGGCGCTTTGCATCCTGGCATTTAAACGTATCCCTCTCAAGGCTCCTTACGGCAATATAGACAGAGTATAGAGTATGGAAGAAGGCAAGAAGAAAGACTGGCTGGCGTGGCTTAAGCGCAAAGATCACAATTATTTCATCCCGTTTGTGATAATTGTGACCACCATCGTTGCCGTTGTCCTTCTGTTCCTGTCCCATAACAGTGTCCTCAACTGGGTAAAAGCCACTATGGAGGTCAAGAGCCAGGAAAAGGAAATGGCCCGCCTCAAGGAGGAAATCAAGGAGATGGACGCGGAGTATAAGGCCCTTACTGAGAACAAGGACTCTCTGGAGTCATTCGCAAGGGAAACCTATCACTTTGCCGCCCCCGGAGACGACGTATACATAGTGGAGTAGTCCCGCACCATCTGCACGGTTTCCGCAACGTCGTGAACCCTCAGCCAGGTGGCTCCCTTTTCAAGGGCAATCCTTTCCAGGGCCAGAGTTTCAGGCATCGCCTCTTCCGGGGTGATGCCTAATTTTTTGTATATCATACTCTTCCTGGAAATGCCCACCAGGATATCCTTCCCGGCCTTTTTCAGTTCATCCAGCCGGTTCAGGACTTCGTAATTCTGGTCAATGTCTTTCCCAAAGCCAAATCCCGGGTCCAGGATCCACTCCTTCACACCGTTGGCTTCCGCCCTCACGGCAAAGTCCCGGAAGAAGCCAAGGATATCTTCAATCACGTCTCCCTGCGGCTTCCGGCCGTGCATGGCGATGTACGGAAGGCCCAGTTCTCCAACCACCATCAGCATCTCCTCCTCTCCGCCGCCAACGTCGTTCACAATAAACGGCCCAACAATCTCATAGGCCCTCCTGACTATTTCAGGCCGGTACGTGTCGATGGATATCGCGGAGGAGGCACAGTTGTCCAAACCCTCCGGGGCTTCGCCCCTTCGTCCTTCCCACTGCCATAAGTGCCGGATTGGTAGCAAGCTGCCATCCGGGCCTTCTGTCAGCGGGCCCCTCCCTCTAATGCGGCCGAGGGTGGCCACAGGTTTGGACACCTGTGCCTCCCCCCGCAATTCACAAAGTGCCGGCTCCAGGCGGGCCCATTCTTCTTCAAGGGAGGGCTGAGGTGCTCCGGGGCGGGTGCTGCAGGCACCGATGTCAATTATGTCGGCCCCGTCAGAGAGCATCTGACGCACTTTGGGCATAAAGGCGCGCACTGCAGTCCGGCTCCCCGCGTAGAACGAGTCCGGCGTAAGGTTCACTATGCCCATTATGTGAATCATCGCAGCGAATATAACTACTTTTTTTGATATCGCAGACAATGGCCGGCCGCGAATCCATAAAAACGGCGTTGTGGGGCGTCTGGATGGATTGGCGGCAGGGATTTTGACCGAAAAGGGCGTTTTGCAAGCCGCGAATCCACAAAATCGGCCTTATACGGCGTCTAGGTGGACTGGCGGCCCGGCAGGGGTACAGCCGGGGCAGGTCAGCCGATAATCAGGCGTCCCGCCTTGGGGATGCGGCGGACAAGGACGGAGAAGAGCGCAACGCCCGTAAAGGAGATGACCGTGGTGGCAAGGATCTGAACCGGAGTGGGCAGCGCCATACCCCTTATCCAGGCCGATACAGCCCCAAGCAGGAGAAGATGGCACAGGTACATCCCGTAACCGGCGTTGGAGACGGGGACAAGGACCTTGCGGTAGAAGGAGGTATCGGCCTTTATCTTACGGAAAAGAAGGATCCAGGCAATGGTCATAAGGGCAACGGCAAGGCCGTCGTTCATCCAGGGGATTTCCCAGAGGGCGGCAAGGCCTACGGGGCCCTCGAAGGGGAAGACGCCGCCGGAGTCTGCCATAACGCCCCTGAAAAAGCCCACGGACCCGATGGCAAAACCGCACGCAAACAGCGGCAGGGCAATGGCAAGGGTCTTTTTCCAGGAAAGTTCCGGGACAAATTTACGGAAGTACAGGCCAAGGAGAAGATAGCCAACAAAACCGCTTACATAATAGAACAACCCGTAGGCATTCCAACTGGCTTCACCCCAAAGCGGGAACTTGGCCGGATTGGGGATACCGGAAGGGCCGTAAATGACCGGTGCCGGGCCGCCAACCCACTGGCGGATGAACGGGATAAGCGTGGTAAAGAGCCATATTCCAAGATACACCAGGAGTTCCTTCCGGCCCACTTTCTCCGCCCAGGGAGAGAGCATCGGCATAATGAGGTACAGCCCCACAATCATATACACAAACCAAAGATGCCCGGCCGCATAATTGAAGTTCAGGAGAAGGTCCCGGAAATTCTGAACGGGCTCTCCCCAAACAAGGGCGTACACAACGGTCCAGATAAGGAACGGGACAAGTATCCTCACGGCTCTTTTCCGGAAGAATTCACCCGTAGAATAATGCAGTGGGAACTGCAGGTAACTGGACGCCACCACAAACAGGGCGACTGCCGCACGCGGGAGCGTGTTAAGGACTGAAACCCAGAAGGCATCGGCCTCACTCAGCACAAGGGAACCCTCCCCTCCAAGGTAGAAAGGCTCGCAGGAGTGGGTAAGCATAACCATAAAACAGGCCGCCACCCTCATCCAGTCAATCCATATTTCTCTTTTGGATGTATCCATAATATAGTTTCAGAGGTATCACTGCGAAGATACGATAATTTTACTATATTTGCATTATTATGTGGCAAAGACTTCAAACACTTTATCTGGCAATATCGTTTGGCCTTGTGCTGGCCCTGTGCTTTGGGACGGCCTATCACGTGGCAGATCCTGACGGGATGGTTTCCGTCAGTTACTGGGGGCTTCAGAAACCCTACTTCGGAATACTTCTTGGCATACTAACCGGCCTTGTGGGCCTTGCGCTTGTCAGTTTCAAATCCCTCATTCTCCAGATGAGGCTTTCAACCCTTGGAGCCATCGTGGCCCTTGGTATGCAGGGATGGCTTGCATGGATGTATTTCACCTGGGAGGGGCCCGTTTTCTCCTGGACTGTAATATTCCCCCTCGTCATCTCAATCTGCAATCTCCTGGCGGCCCGCAGTTGCTTCCAGGACCAACTGATGGTGGAAAGTGCAATGCGCATACGTGACAGGCGCCGCCATTCCAAGAAAAAGTAGTATATTTGTAGGATGCTTAAATCCGCAATTTGCAACATACTAGGCATCCGCTACCCCGTTTTTCAGGGCGGGATGGCCTGGATTGCCGATGCAACCCTTGCCGCAGCCGTGTCAGAGGCCGGCGGGCTGGGGCTTATATCGGCCGTGAATTACGGGAAGGAAGCCGTGCGTGAGGAAATCCGGAAAGCCCGCGCGCTCACCGGCAAGCCCTTCGGCGTGAACATAATGCTTGCGGCTCCGGATGCCGCGGAGATCGCTTCCCTTGTGGTGGAAGAAGGTGTGAAGATAGTCACCACCGGCGCGGGCTCCCCCGCCCGATATATGGATATGTGGAAGGAAGCCGGCATCAAGGTGATACCCGTAGTGGCATCCGTGGCATACGCTCTCAAGATGCAGGAACTTGGCGCAACCGCAGTTGTTGCAGAGGGCGCAGAGTCCGGCGGCCACATAGGGGAAACCCACACTATGGCACTAGTGCCACAGGTAGTGGACGCGGTGGACATCCCCGTAATTGCCGCCGGAGGCATCTTCGACGGCCGTGGCGCAGCGGCCGCCTTTATGCTTGGCGCCAGCGGTGTGCAGGTGGGTACCCGATTCCTGATGGCAAGGGAATGCCGCATCCACCCGGTTTACAAGGAAAGGCTGGTGAAGGCATCTGACATCGGCACAATGGTTACCGGCCGCAGCCTTCAAGATGCCGTCCGCAGCCTCAAGACGCCGTTTTCCAAGCAGTTCGCCAGGATGGAAGCGGACCCTTCAGTAGGGGCCGATGAAATCCGCTCCTTCGGCACCGGCTCCCTCCGCAAGGCAGTCTTTGACGGAGACCTTGCCGGCGGCAGTTTCCTTGCAGGAGAAGTGGCGGGAATGTGCCGGAAGGAAGAATCGGCCCTCGATATTGTCCTTGACATCGCGGAGGGTGCAGAGAAAGTTATGAAAGAAAAGAGTTCGATATATGGATGTTAAAAGAGTAGTAGTGACAGGAATGGGGGTCATCTCCTCCGTGGGAAAGGATGTGGACACATTCTGGAGGAACCTCATTGACGGAGTCTGCGGCATAGATTACGTGGAGGAATTCAAGGATATGCCCGTCACCTTTGCAGGAAAAGTGAAAGACTTTGACGCGGAGCAGTACGGGATGGACAAGCCCTTCATCCGCAAGCAGGACAACTTCACCCTTTATGCAATGGCGGCCGCCTGGCAGGCCGTGAAGCAGTCCGGGCTTGAGGCCGATGTTAACATAGACCCCTACCGCCTTGGCGTATACGTGGGTTCAGGTATCGGCGGCTTCGACGTTCAGTACCGTGAAACCGCCAAGATGATAGAGGACCCCACCGGAAAGTGGATTTCTCCCCTTTTCATAGCCACCATGATTTCCAACATAGCGGCCGGCCACATTGCCATAAAGCATCAGGCAAAGGGCCCCTGCCTTGATATCGTCACCGCCTGCGCCACCTCCTCCCACTGTATCGGAGAGGCCTTCAGGGCCGTCCGTCACGGTTATGCCGATGCAATAATCGCCGGCGGCAGTGAGCACGCCTCAATCCCGCTTGGAGTAGCAGGCTTCTACAACGCAAAGGCCCTCACCCGCGCAACTGATCCCAAGTACTCATCACTCCCCTTCAACGCCAACAGGCAGGGCTTCGTGATGGGAGACGGCGCCGCCGTCCTTATTCTGGAGTCCCTGGACCACGCCCTTGAAAGAGGCGCCACCATCTACGGTGAGATTGTGGGGTACGGCAACACCTGCGACGCCTACCACGCCACCGCTCCGCGTCCGGACGCCAGCACCCAGGCCCGCTCCATCTGCGACGCCCTTCAGGAAGCAGGCTTCGACCCTTCCAAGGACAACCTCTATATTAACGCCCACGGCACCGGCACCCACCTCAACGACATAGCGGAGACTATGGCCTGCAAGGTGGCCCTCGGAGACTTCGCATACAAGGCCCACATCTCCTCCACCAAGTCCATGACCGGCCATATGTTCGGAGCAGCAGGTGCCGCAGAGGCCATTGCAACGCTCCTTGCCCTCCGTGACGGCATCTGCCCTCCCACCATCAACCTGGACACCCCGGATCCCGAGTGCGACCTTGACTACACCCCCAACGTGGCGGTCAGGACTCCCCTCACCCTGGGTCTTTCCAATTCCTTCGGCTTCGGCGGTCACAACGCCTGCGTAGCCTTCAGGCCTTACAATGGATAGGGACGGCATAATGGAGGTGCTCCCCCACAGGGGGCCGATGCTTCTTCTGGACACCATGGAACTTGATGCCGAAGGAGTATGCCACGCAACCTACACCATTCCGGATAATCCTTTCTTCTGCGACGGCCATTTCCCCGGCAACCCCATTGTCCCGGGCGTAATCCTCTGTGAGATAATGGCCCAGGCCTGCAGCCAACTGTTTGTGGAAGTGTTCAAGGAAAACCTCGTGATGTACCGCGGCCTGGATGCAGTGAAATTCCGCGGCACGGTGCGTCCCGGAGACCTCTGTGAAATAACCGCCCGCCTCCTGGAATCCAAGGGCGGGCTGTACGTATGTGACGCTTCTCTTTCCTCTGGCGGCCGCCGCTGCGCTCAGGCCAGGATAACCTTAGCGGCCGTTCCCAAAGACTGATTTCACCCCCCCATCATCTGATTTACTACCACACGCTATTTCACGGGTTACTTGACAATACACCCCATTAGCAGAATAGCGCCGGTGCTGTCTTCGCGAATAAAAAAGATGAAGGGGCGATTGGCATTGAATTCCATAATGGGAGGTGACGACAAATCATCGTTTCCAGCAAAATCCACTATTGTGGCAGCGGTTGCCATAGCACCATTTTCATCAATTTTAAAACATACTTTTTGCCTTATGTCGCCAGCCGCTGATTCTTTTCGACCGAACAACTTTGAGAAATCGGCCAAATTATCGTCAAATGCATCTGTTATACCAAGAGCCCGGAGAGAATTTTTCAATTCAATAGACAGTGCATCCTCAACTGAAAACTTCGGAATGGACAGATGCAGGTCATATAACTTAGTTGAACTACTTAAAGCCGAATAGTCACTCCCATCGAAAGAGGCCATAAATGCATCAAAATCTTTGTCTTCTGCCGGTAAAACAATATTAAAACTGTATCCGCCTCGTCCAAACGGGAGGTGACAATACTTATCACCATCTACTTCTGAGGCAACCCAAAGGAGCTTATTATGCATAAAACTCTTAATGACAGAATCTCCACCCGCCATATAAAAGGGCTCCTCCCGGGTATTTGACGATTTAAACTTCTCTCTCCAAGCGCCCTCAAAATAAAGGGCATTCAACATGATCAGCGGCGCATTCGGATTTAACTCTTCTATAATAGAATTTATCTTATTGTTTGTGTTGTCAGCGCACCATTTATTAATCACATCAAGTGTACCTGGAGACAAGAAATCTAATGTCTGAATGGCAGAAGGCTTGTAATACTGCTGAATGCATGAAACATAATCCTCTCTCAATTCATTATTATTAAGCCATAGAGAATTTGCATTGGAAAAACTAACTGTCTTATCAACTTCCAAAAGGCCAGAAATCATCTTTTCATATAATACGTTGATGTCATCCAGAGAATAGTCGGCATATCCTAATGCCGATACTATTTGTGAATATGTTTCCCCACAAGCCCCGTTAAGCATCATTGAAAGGACAGATTGAATACTAAAAGGAGAATAAAAAACATTGTCGCTACCGACAGTTTTATAAATCTCGCGTAAAAGAGCAAATGAGAAATCATTGTTTGCCCTGATAATAGCCGATTGACTTTTTGTCAGTTTGATTGCTTTTAACGATTCAATCTGGACCTCCTCTCTGTCCTTATTTAAGGCATCTTCATTTGTGTCTATTTGTTGACACCCCAAGAAGAGAGAGAGAAAAAAAACAAATACAGCGATAAATAACCTTTTCATAATTACTGGAACAAATCATGCGTGTCCACTAATGGGAACAAATAAAAAGTTAATAATAAAGGGCTTGCTTATTTGTAATAAACAGATCCATTCTATTTAGATGGTAATTATAGCCTGTAATAGGTTGAACACTTTCCTCAAAATAATATCCATCATGATTGCCATACCAGCCCCAGTTCATTCTAAAGTAATCTAACACAACATTACCATTATAAGGAAATACCTCTTCTTCTCTAATTTTATAATATTCGACATTATTACCATATGGTACTAGAACATATAAAGAGTAAACCATTTTAGGAATTAATGAACGATGTCCGTCACATATCCAGAAATGGCCATAAGTAGTATCTGCGGCTTCACGTCGACCATACATTATCAATGGCCTCTTGCTGTTAATTGAGCTTATAACCGAGGCTTGATTATGAGAAGTGCTATAACAATTATAGGGTTGAGAGTTTATATAAGTAACTGCATGTGATAGGTAGCCAGTACCACTAGTGTCAATTTGTAGACTTGCACGAAGATTTGCCAGATAATTAGACAAAAACGTATTTGAAGTTGAATCTGGCATTGCCCCCCAGGTAAAGCCCGCCGGAAGACCATAACTCCTCATTAGTTGGCCTACGGCCACAGTTAAGCATCCCAATCGATATCCTCCAGGAACGGCGGAATTAAATGGAAATGATTGTCCCCATCCTGTTTTAGTGTACGGCCCCCGCTCATCTGAAACTGGAGTGGAGTCTACTGTAATAACCGAATAATCTGGGTATACAATTGTGCTATTCTGATACTCTTGTTGAACCGTAGCGTAAAAGGATTGATAAATGTCGGATGGAAGAGAAGATGCATCACATAAATAGTAAACATCCAGTCCATCCCATTCATCGCTCATTTCTTGACAAGCTTCGTCAGGATTGGTCGCGCGCGTCAGAGGAAAAGAAGTTAATGCATTGTATTTTTTTTCATAAAAGGACCAAACGTCTTTATACTTTTCGTAATCCCCCGAAGCTTGATTAGCTGCAATTCTCTCACACATTTCCTCAATAAGGAGTTGCTCTTGGGGAATGATTAGAGAGGCATCGTATGTACCATTACATACAGCTGCAATGGGCACAAAAGCTTTTGATGTTGGAATCAGTAAAAAACCATCTCCGTAATTGACGGCGTATAATTGTTCTGAACCTTTTTTGTCTAAAATAGGTACAACAGATGTGACAGATGACTTTGTATTTTTTAGATCCTTATTTAAGTACATCGATGCCACTGTGATGGCATCCTCAGCCGAGAGCTCATTTGAATATCTGTCTATTCCAAGAAGGGCAGGATATTTGACGGGACAAAGAATATTATTGTCTCTGACTGGTAAATCTATACGGTTACACTCCCATAAAATAAGAATGCAACAAAGGAGGCTATTCGTGAGAAATAACTTCTTCATAGTTATATAATGATTTCTGGCTCAAATATAAATAATTATTACAATAAAATAAATACAGTAAGTATATTTAATGCAAATATGATTATTGAATTCAAGGGGGAGGGCTTACATATCTTACTCCACGCTTTCCGTGGCTGGCCGCCGCTGCGATCAGGCGCGCATCACTCTTGCCGCCGTTCCGAAAGACTGATTATTCGTGACGGCTGAGCCTTTCCCAGGCCAGCTGCTCCCATTTTGTGCCGGGACGGCCGTAGTTGGCGTAAGGGTAGATGGAAATGCCTCCGCGGGGAGTGAAGAATCCGGTAACCTCAATGTACTTGGGATCCATCAGTTTGATGAGGTCCTTCATAATTGTGTTCACGCAGTCCTCATGGAAATCTCCGTTTGAGCGGAAACTGAAAAGATAGAGTTTGAGGGACTTAGACTCCACCATCTTCACGTCAGGGATATAACTGATGCGGATCTCTGCAAAATCCGGCTGGCCGGTGATGGGGCAGAGTGTGGTGAATTCCGGGCAGTTGAACCTTACCCAGTAGTCGTTGTCCTTGTGGACATTCTCAAAAGCTTCAAGTACCTCAGGGGCGTAGGTCTGGCTATATTTGGTTTCACGGCCAAGGGCCTGGAGTTCTTCTCTGTTACGTGCCATGGCTTATTCCTCCCCGGCTTCTTTAAGGCGTTCTGCGTTCTCTGCAATCTGGAGCTGGTCTATGCACTCCTGGATGTCTCCGTCCATGAAGACGGGAAGGTTGTACATACTCCAGCCTATGCGGTGGTCCGTCACACGGCCCTGGGGGTAGTTGTAGGTGCGGATCTTGGCGCTGCGGTCACCGGTGCTCACCATGGTCTTGCGCTTTGCGGCAATGCCGTCAAGGTACTTCTGGTGCTCCATATTGTAAAGACGGGTACGGAGTTCCTCCATTGCCCTGTCAAGGTTCTTGAGCTGTGAACGCTCCTCCTGGCACTGGACCACGATTCCGGAAGGGATGTGGGTAAGGCGCACGGCGCTGTAGGTGGTGTTCACACCCTGACCGCCGGGGCCTGATGCGCAGAAGAGGTCCTTTCGGATATCGGCCGGATTGAGTTCCACGTCAAATTCACCGGCCTCCGGGAATACCGCAACGGATGCGGCCGATGTCTGGATACGGCCCTGGGTTTCGGTCTGGGGTACGCGCTGTACGCGGTGCACGCCGGACTCATATTTCATGATGCCGTAAACGCCGTCCTGGCTGCTGGAAAGCTTGAACACAATTTGCTTGTAGCCGCCGGAAGTACCGGGAGCCTGATCTGTGACTTCCAGTTTCCAGCCGCGGCGTTCGGCATAATGCTGATACATGCGGAAGAGGTCTCCGGCAAAGATTGCGGCTTCGTCGCCGCCGGTGCCGCCGCGGATTTCCACCATGGCGTTCTTGCTGTCGTCGGGGTCTGCGGGAATGAGGAGGAGCTTTATCTGCTGCTCCATTTCCGGGAGTTTGGGCTCAATTTGGGCAACTTCGTCGCGGGCCATTTCCTTGAGGTCCTCGTCTTTTTCATTCATGAGGATATCCTTGGCCTGCGCAAGTTCGTCCACCAGCCTCTTGTACTCAAGGCCGGCGGCAATGATGGGCTGAAGCTCCTTGTAGTCCTTGTTCAGCTGGACAAATTTCTTCATGTCGGCAATAACCTCAGGGCTTGCCAACTGCTCTTCCAGCTTCTTATATTTGTCCTGAAGGCTCAGGACCTTCTCCAACAGCGTGTTCTCTGCCATAGCAATTGTGTTTTAGCCTGCAAAGATAATAAAAATGCACGACATTTCAACGCTGGCGCATAAGTAACTGATTATAAGTGTGATGATAAAAGTCGGGTGCACCTGCAGGTGCACCCGAGAAGTAGCAAGTAGCTGTAAATCAGCGTATTAGCAGCCAGGGTTACTTTATAAGGTTACCCAGGATTGAGCGGGTGAGTTCCTTTGTGATGGTGGAGGTAGCGCTCTTGGTGGCCTTTGACACCATCTTCTTGCCGGTGGAGGTGGTACTCTTCTTCTTGGTGCCGGTTACCTTGGAGGTGACTGCATCTGCGGCAGCGGCGGCGGCAACACCGGTAACTGCGGTGAGAACGGAGCGGAGGACCTTGGAGG
>R27__coassemble_773_pt1 | contig 17626 bp, 20 predicted proteins | sample R27__metabat2_high_PE_018 | metagenome-assembled genome bin R27
ATTATTGTTAGTTTTGTAGATGATTATGGATAACTCAAGGATATACAGAGTGGCTGATCTCCCCTTCAGGGTGAGTGGCAGCGGGGAAACTTTCCTCCCGGACAGCCTCATTAATATGAAACCCTTCGTTTCCGGCCTGATGCCCGGAGAGGAACCTCTTTTCTCCCTGGACCTGGTCCACGGTCCCCTGCCGGCTCCTTCAGGAAGCCTGCTTTACAAGACGGACGACGGCCCGCTTTTCCCGGAGATAAGCCTTTTTAGGAATGCCGACGGCTCCATCGCTTCCCGCACCTCTCCCCTTCCGGGACGCCCTGAGGCAATGGAACTCACCATGAACCCGGATTTCAGTAAGGCCCGCCTCATACTTTCCGGAAAGGACGACGCCTTTGCGTTCAACAACGCCCTTATGCTTCTTTTCACCTTTGCATCGGCCAAAATGGGAGCGCTGGAAATGCACTCTTCCGTAGTGGTAAGCGGCGGCAAGGGATACCTTTTCCTTGGGAAGAGCGGCACCGGAAAAAGCACCCACAGCAGCCTGTGGCTGAAACATATCCCCGGAACCTGGCTCCTCAACGACGACAACCCCGTCCTGAGGCTTATGCCCGGCGGTGAAGTCCGCGTTTTCGGCTCCCCCTGGAGCGGGAAAACGCCCTGCTACAAGGCCCTCAGCGTCCCTGCCGGCGCGGTAGTACGCCTTAGCCAGGCCCCTTATAACAAGATCGAGCGTCTCACCGGAGTGAAGGCCTATGCGTCCCTGATGGCATCGGCCTCATCATTCAGGCCCTTCTCGGAACTGGCCAATCATTGGCACAACACCCTTGAGGCAATGACGGGCGCGGTCCCCTGCTACCACCTTGAGTGCCTGCCGGATGAAGAAGCCGCCCATCTTTGCTACAATACCGTAGTGGCGAATGGATAAGAAGATAGTTCCAAATACCCTTATCCTGGAGGAGGCCGGGGCGCTTCTCAATGAAGGCCGAACCGTGCGGTTCACCCCGCTTGGAAGCAGTATGCTCCCCTTTATCCGCGGCGGCCGTGACAGCGTGGTGCTTGAAAAGAAGGACACAGTTGAAGTTGGAGACATAGTGCTTGTGAGGCTGCCGGGAAGGTATGTGCTTCACCGCGTGATAGCCCTTGACGGGGACAAAGTAACCCTTATGGGAGACGGAAATCTTGCCGGCACGGAGGAATGCACTTTGGCCGATGTAATGGGCACGGCAATAGAGATAGGCCGCGGAAACCGCAGCGTCAAACCCGGCAAAGGACGCATTTGGAGGGCCCTGAAGCCCTTTAGAAGATATATTTTGGCAATTTATAGAAGGATAATATGAAAATCAAGGAAGGATTTATTCTTAGGAAAATCTGCGGTGAGTACGTGGTGGTTGGAGAAGGCCTTGCACAGGTGAACTTCAACAAGATGCTCTCCCTCAATGCATCGGCTGCTTACCTCTGGGAGCAGTTCCAGGGCAAGGAATTCACCGTTGAAGATATGACCGCAGCCCTTATGGACCGTTATGAGGTTGATAAGGAGCGCGCGTATCAGGACGCCGCCGCCCTTGCCGGCAAATGGGTTGAAGAAGGAGTTGTAGAGGCATAATGAAGGTCCTGCGCACCCTGATAGGTATGGCGCGCCCCGTGTGGTGGCGTGTGGCTATAACCGTGGCGGTGGGAGTGGTGAGAATAGCCGCTTCCCTTGCCTTTGTGGCTTCCAGCAAGAGGCTGGTGGACATAGCCACCGGAGACTCCGCAATGCCTCTCAGGACAGGTATCGGCATATTCCTCTCAATCCTTGCAATTCAACTTCTCACCATCCTTTTCAGCAACTGGTGGGAGAGTTACACCCAGGTGAAGTCCCAGAACATCATGCGCCGGAGTATCTTTGAGACGGTGATGAAAAGCCGCTGGGACGGCCGGGAGCGTTTCCTCTCCGGAGACGCCGTAAACCGTCTGGAAGAGGATACAAGGGTGGTGTCGGAACTTGTGGTAGCGCGGATTCCCTCCATCATTCTCACCCTGGTCCAACTTCTGGCTGCGTCCGCTTACCTTATGTATCTGGCTCCAAACCTGCTGTGGGTGATCCTAATCCTCACCTTCGCTATGGTGTTCGGCTCAAAACTCTTCTTCAGGAAACTGAGGGAACTTATGGCCGCCATCAGAAAACGTGAGAGCGAAATCCAGCAACTAATGCAGGAGAGCCTCCAGAACAGGGTTCTTATGCTCACTCTCACAAGCGTGGAGAGGGTTGTGGACAAGATGGGATGGCTGCAGGGAGACGTGGAGGACATCACCCGCAAACGTCTCAACTACAACGCCGTGGCCCGCGGGCTTATGTTCTTCGGGTTTCAGGCAGGCCACGCCGCAACGCTCCTCTGGGGTGTTGTGGGCATAATGCACGGCACCATCTCATATGGTATGATGACCGCCTTTATGCAACTTGTGGGTCAGGTGCAGCGGCCCGTGGCGGAACTTGGGCGCCAGGTCCCCGCCATCATCCAGGCCATAACTTCCGTAGACCGCGTGATGGAACTGCTGGAGTTGGAACAGGAACCGGCTTCAGAGCCAATTGTTTTGGCCCACGCCCCTTCAATAGAGGTTTCCGGCGTCACCTACACTTATCCGGGCACTCCGGAGCCCGTGCTCTCCAATTTCTCCTGCAGTTTCCCTGCCGGAAAACTGTCAGTGATAGCAGGTCCAACGGGAATTGGCAAGAGTACCCTCATCAGGCTTATCCTTGGACTCCTGAGGCCTTCTTCCGGCTCCGTTATGATTGGCGGGCATCCGGCATCGGCAGCCCTGAGGGGTAATTTCCAGTACATCCCGCAGGGCAATTCCCTCCTTAGCGGCACCATCCGATCAAACCTTCTTCTTGCGGCCCCGGATGCCACGGAGGAAGACCTGAAAACAGCCCTTGAAGATGCCCAGGCCCCGTTTGTCCTGGATCTTCCTGACGGCCTTGACACCCCTTGCGGTGAAGACGGCAGCGGCCTTAGCGAGGGCCAGTGCCAGAGGATAGCCATTGCACGCGCGCTTTTAAGGCCCGGCGGCATCCTCCTTCTGGACGAGTCCACATCGGCCCTGGACTCCGAAACCGAAGCCCGCCTTATTGAGCGCCTTGAATCAAAGTACAAGGGCCGAAAGACCGTCATCTTTGTTTCTCACCGTGAGCGCGTCCTCAGCCACGCCGACAACGTGATCAAAATCGAACCCGCCGACCGCGGTTACAACGCCCACAAGAGTTAACACCCCAAAAATATTTGCAAAAAATTTTAATTAATTGTTTGCAGATTCAAAAAAAGGTGTTACCTTTGCAATCCCGAAAGGGAAGTTCACTGAAAACTTGGTGCGGTAGTTCAGTCGGTTTAGAATACCGGCCTGTCACGCCGGGGGTCGCGAGTTCGAGCCTCGTCCGCACCGCAAAGCCTCTTAAGTCCTGATTATCAATGGCTTAGGAGGCTTTTTTGTATGCTTTAGGGCCCATTTTCGGGGTCAAAAACACCCAAAAAACAGCTCCTTTGAGTGTAAAAAAGTGTTAAAAACTGTTAATTTTTGTCAAAATCAGTGAGAAATCAGTGAGAATTCATTGAGAATTCATTGAGAAAACAGTGAGAATATTCGTGACGTCTCACTGTCCTCACTGGAAAAGGAGCTTTTGTTATGGCCAAAGTAACATTCTATCTGGACACCCGAAAGGCTGTCGAAGGGGACATTTTCCCCCTGGTGCTGAATCTGGCACACAAATGTCAAACGTCACGTATCCCCATAGGTATGCGTTTCTCCAAGGAGGATTGGGAAGCTACGCAGCTTATGCTTGCCAATGAACCGCGCGTCCGTTGGACGGCAAAGGCAGAAGAAGCGTATTCCGTGAAGGCCCAATATGATGTGTCGCTTTCGCGTCTGGCTAAAGAAGAAGATGTTGAAGCAATGGGAGCCAAGGAAATCCGGGACAAACTAGTCGAGATGGTAACCGGCGTAAACAAGGCCAAGTCAAGGGAGAAACGGGCAAAGGCTAAGAAGAGCCTGTTTCTTCCCCACTATCGTGTCTTTATGGCAAGCCGGGCCACGGCCGGAACGCGGGAGATGTACAACCGTACGCTCAAGAAAATGCTGGAGTATGACGCGGACATTGAAACCCGGACCTATGAGGAGATTGATAAGGACTGGCTCACTGGGTTTAACCTGCATCTGGAGAAAACCACCTGCGCCAACATCCGCAACATGCATTTCCGGAACATCCGAGCTGCGTTCAATGCCGCTATTGACGACGATCTGACTACTTGCGACCCCTTCCGTAAATTCAAACTCCCAAAGCTTGAGGAAACCCGCAAGCGTGCGCTTACGCTGGAGCAGATCCAGATGCTGAAATGCTATCCCTGTGAGCCCTGGCAGGAGGAATACCGTGATTTATTTATGCTCCAGTTCTATCTTATAGGTGTGAACCTGGTGGACCTTCTTACTGCAAAGCCGGAAGATATTGTGAACGGACGCTTTGAGTACCGAAGGGACAAAACCCACAAACTATACTCCATCAAGATTGAGAAGGAGGCGATGGACATTATTGAAAAATATCGGGGAAAGGATTATCTCCTATCCCCGATGGAACGGTACACCGACCACAAAAATTATATGCAGCACATGAACCGTGCGCTTCAGAAAATCGGCCTCCATTACACCACTTCCCAGGAAAAGAAGGGGCAAGCGCTTTTTCCTGATATTACTACCTACTGGTCGAGGCATACATGGGCGACCGTGGCATCCTCTCTGGACATTCCCATGGAGCTCATTGGCCGGGCGTTAGGGCACTCCTGGGTGAACAAAACCATTACCTCCGTTTATATCGACTTTGATACGCGTAAGGTGGACGATGCCAACAGGATGGTCATAGACGCGGTTTTAGGTAAAAAGAGCAAGGCAAGAAAGAAGAAAGCAGTGGCCTAGGTCCCGATTTTTTGGAAACAGCGCCGTATGTCCCGTCCGTAGACATACGGCCTGTTTGAGTATTTGTACCTAAGCGGCGTTATCCAGCCAAGGTTTATCAGCTTGTACAGATGCGGCCGGGAAATGCCAAGGATTTTGGCGGCGGCAGAGATGGAGTATCGGCCCGTCTCGGAGATGGGCGGCAATTCGGCAACCATAATACCTATCTCCCCATTCCCAGGCCGGCCTGGTATCCACGGGATGCTTGAAGCAATTCATTGAGGTCATTGTGTTGATTATATAGCGGAGACATATCCTTCACCTCTTTCCCGTCCATTATTTGAGTAATACGTCGCAGGCACTCTCGACCTGCTTCGTCGTTGTCCAGAAAACACGTCGCCGACTCATGGGCGGCAATGTATTCCTTTGCTTGGTTGATGTTCGCCGTGGAATTGAGAACAACCGTGTCACAGCCCGGCCTGTCATCTCCTTGCATTACGCGCCAAGATAGGAAATCAAAGAAACCCTCAAAAATGGCCACGTTAGCTGAAGATGGTGACTTGGAGATTTGCCCAGTGGGCGTGAGCGTTGTAATGGCCGCCCTGTCCGTAGACTTAATGCCCGACGGCGAACTCATCGCAAAGCCTCCGGCATTGTTTGGGAATCCCAGCATCGTAAAGTTCTGCTGCTTTTTCGGATTGTATACCCGTACTTGCTTGCAGTAAAACTGAGCCAGTCGTAGCGGAATTCCTCGAATTTCCAGATAGCGAGGAATGTAGTTCCCTCCTATCTCTCTTACGGATGTGATACGGCTGCGCTCCTTGTCTGTGTCTCTTTTCAGATTGGCCTTAGCCTCTTCTATTGCCTGCAACTCCGGAGACAGTGAGATGATGTAGCGGATTGCCTCGGCCTTAGAACAGCGCTGTATGAGTTGGACCAGTTCGACGTTGGTCCCACCCCGGCCGATTCCGAAGTCATACCAAAGATTCTTCTTTTCATCAATGTGCAGCGAAGGATTCTTTTCGTCCCTCAGTGGTGAGTACCACCAGTCGTCGGACTTACCCTGCTTCGCTTCCAGGGCTTCCAGGATCTTCCTCAAGGGGAAGCTGTAAACCGGATTGTTCATACCCTACAAATCTTTCGTTAAACTTTTTTTGGTGGATACAAAAATTCGCCTTATCTTTGTCCAAGAATTTGGGACAATGTAAGTATATTTTTGTTCAAGTCTTTATTATTGGTAACTAATCCCAATTTTACGGACTCGCCACAAAGAAAAACAAGTTCCCGGAAATACGCAAATTTCAACACACAGTTTTTATGGAAAATCAGGTGGAAAAAGTGGCAAAAGCAAGTGCCACAGAGAGCGGTGAGAAGCCGATTTCGCGCAATGTCAGGCGCGTTTTGCCCGGAAAGAAAAAAGGAACTCGTCTTCGTCCAATTTTTGATCTTCTGGTGGACCAGAATACCTCTATTTCGGAGCTTGCCCGTAGATGCGGGATTGCCAAACAGAGCATGAGCACTCGTTTTTCCGTGGATGATTGCCGTTTGTCGGATCTGGAAAAGATGGCCGATGCCCTTGGCTATGAGGCAACGATTGTGCTCACGCCCAAGAAAGAGGCCTAGCCTTTTCCTTTTCCCATTTCTTCCTGCACGAAGTTGGCCACTTCCAGTCGGATACGCTTGTAGTTCTGTTCTACCAGAAGACGCATCTGGACTTCCGAAAGGTCGATGAGTTTAGGGACGCTGGCGTTGCTTTTCGGTGGCAATCCGGCATCAATCTCACCGCAGAAGACTTTGGGATGGATTTTCTGTTTGAAAGTATCAGCTATATAGCCACAGAAGGAGCCCTGGGACAGGGCTTCTATTTTATCCGGAGGTAGCACATCTCTCAACTGATAAGAAATCGTCAGATGTTCGGACGTATCTCCCTGCTGAAGAGAATGACTCTCTTTCTCAGCCTTGCCGAATGATTGGGCAAGTTCTTTTGCTGTATCTCCCTTTACTGCTCCAGCGAACACATTCCCCACAGTATTGAAAATAACCTCGGATTCTTTATCATCATAGTCCCGAACGAGCTGACTCTTGTCCTGGGCGCCGATGACAACGGCTACTTTGTTGCTTCGACCGGTGTCGATGAGGTTGTCCAAGCCCTTCAGATAAATGGTGGGCAGTTCGTCTATGAGAATCCCGCTATGCATCTTGCCGGGGACGTTCACCTGCTTGAAAAGCTGGGACATCATCAGTGCTAGAGTCGTTCCGTACACCGACTGGCGGCGGGGGTTATTGGCAATACAGACAATCTTAGGATCTTCTGGGTTGTTTATATCCAAAGAGAAATCGTCTCCCGAAAGAATCCAGTATAGTGTTTTAGAAGAAAACCTGTTAAGCGGGACGCGCGCCGAAGCTATCTGGCCCTGTAGCTGCTCAAAGGCATTGTCCTTCATGGCATCCATAAACGTGTTACGCTTGACCTCGAGCTCGTCATAGCGCTCCAGAATGTCAAAGACCGCACGGTAGTCCTGGCCCATCAGTTCAATCAGATGCGGGAAGGTGCAATACTTTCCTTTCTTGTATATCTTAAGGAACCAGATAAGGAGGTCTACGTAACACCGGGCACTTAATGTAAAGAAGTCATTACTGTTCTTCTCCTCGCCACGGTTTGCATTCTTCAAGATAAGCTCGGCGATTTCTGTGGAATCTACCGGGTCCTGCAGATAGCGCGGATGGATGGGATTGAACCGGTGCGAGTGCAGCGGATCATCGAAATTAACCACGTACATTTTCGGTTTCACGGGATAGCAATCATAGTTATCTAGCAGTTCATTCAGCACCCGTTCAGTCAAGTCCGGAGCTTTGTAGTCGTACACGCATAGAGCATACCCTTTTTGCACCATACCCCTGATGTATGGGCCATAGACGCTGTATGATTTGCCGGAGCCCGGCGTTCCCAGTACCATAGTTCCACGCTGCGGAGAAACCACATTCACATAGCCCTTGCGAAGTTTCTTCTTATATTGATAGGTTATGGGGATATTGATGCTGTCCTCGTTCTCGATGAGTTCTTCACACTGAGGAAACGTATCCCAGTAATCCGGCAAATCTCCGTCGAAGCTCCGGTAAAGTCTTCCCAGAGCAATGGCCCCAAACAGATACAGTAGGTACCCAGTGACCGAAATGATTACAAAGATAATTCCAGGGGGAAGCATGCAGGCACCCAGGAATAGTGCTAATCCGGAGACCATCAGCCCGACAATCAGCTTCCAGTCTGTATGCTTTGAACTCCCGCTTCTTACAAACGCATAAAGCGAGACAAAGAATAAGCATGCCAGCCTGACTGGCAACTGCGCCGCCATGCTTCCAGAAAGGTAGAAGTTCCTTACGATGTTATCCGTGAGCCAGTTGCTCAGGCCCAGGGCTACCCACATAGGATAGGCATAGTAGTAAACGATAAAAACAAGGATTCCTCCCGACAGGAGGAAAAACCACGTGTACATGGGTTTGGTCTCTTTTTCCATAATCTTATCTTCTTTGCGGGCCGATAGGCTTTTTGTGCGGCCCGTATCTCCTGTCCTCATTCTTTCTGTTCCGGCCCATAGCTGCAATCTCCAGCGCATCTTCCAGAAGTTCTTTTAAGATGCTTGTTTTGCGCTGAGGAGTAATCGGCTTGCCAGCCTCCCAAACTTCCTTGCGCACCTTTTCCACGGAAGAAACCGGAAGGCCTTTAAGATTTCCGCTAAAGACTGTGTGTTTGGCGTGGTCGATATAAGTAACATCTTTGACAGTACCGTCCTTTCCCTTTGTGACAATCATAGAGATATTCTTCTTGGCCAGTAGTTTATTCACCTCGCGTTTGTCCTTTCCGTCCGCCATGGCTTTGGCTACAATACCCACAAGTCTGGCCTCTTCTACTTCTTTGTCTCTGCCTTTTTCGGCTTCCATGTGCAGGACTACACCTTCCAGGCCGGGGATGTCCAGATACCTTTCATGAATACGGTCTGTGCACCTCTTACCCCTTTTGAGGTCTATCCCGGAGTAAGTCAGATAGAGTTTTCGCACGCTTTTGGGAAGGTCAACGGCAACGCCAAAGTGTTTCATTAGGGCCTTGAATTGGTCGATGGATGTGAAATGGTATTTCATAGCCTGCTTCACTATCTCCTCCATCTGCTTCTTGGCACCTCCTTTCGATTTGTCAAAGCGCAGGTAGATTACTCGGGGATCCTCCAACAACTCTGCATCTTCCGGGAGATAATCTGGAGGCGGATTCTTTTCCAGCCATTGTTCAAATGCCTCCGGGTCTTTGTAAGGGTTCGGAACATGATCCTGTTTAACGGATTCCTTGCCGTTCCCGATGACGAAGCCATACTTCTTCGCAAGTTGTTCCAGCAGTTTCTGGCAGCGACGGTGTTCGTTGGAATCATTGATTTTCTTGCCGGTTTTGTCCACTCGGACTGACACTACGTGATAGTGTTCCCTCTCGATATCGTTGTGACGGAAAATGATGAAGGGCTGGGCGCCATAGCCCAGGCCCTCCATCAATTCGCGCGTGAAAGCCACAACTTTTCCATCTGTCATCTTATCCTTTGGCCCTGGATTAATGGACATATGGAAAGAGGGTTTTCGGCAGCGCCCGCGACCATTCTCATAATGAATCAAGGTGTCCAATGGATTCTGGACGTCGTCAATATTCTCCATATAGAGGATGGTTGCCACTCCGTTTTCCACCTTGAAATCATTATAGTTGAATGACGAGGTTACGCTCTCTGCTGCTGGGCTGATTTTTACTACCATCAGCTTTCTTTGGCTACGGGAGCCAGATCCAGGTTCTGGACCCAGACATCCAAATTAACAAAGGTTTTGTTGTCCTTGGAAACAACGGCCACTTTGAGCGTTCCCATCACCGTGACAAAGCGACCTTTCTTGAGATACTCCGCCACGCCGGTCTTCTTCATCCGGCAGGTGTAGTAAGTGGGCTTTTCCTCTTTTTCACGGCCGTCATTTACCGCCACATCGAAACGAATGAATTCGTTCCCTTCTTTGCCCGGAACAATCTCGCAATCCTTGGCCAGATTGCCGGAAATAATCACATTCTGCATACGCAATTCTTTTTGAAGTTAAACTTTATTATCGCTGTCTCCGGAGCCTGGAGATTCAGTTTCCATAACACGGGTATATGCTTCATTAACCAACGTTGTCATACCTTCCATCATCTTTTTCATCTCCAACATATCCCTGTCTATATCGCGTGCATTTACTATTAGGTTTCCCTTCTTGTCACGCAACTTTGCCAGGGTATTCAGGGTCTTTACCCGCTGGTTGTAGTTGACACCAATCTGGCGGATTTCGGATCGAAGCATGGCTACCTGGCGGACTAGATTGGGGTCTGTTTTGCTATAGTTTCTCCGTTGTAGACGGATAGAAAACAATGCATCACGAATAAAAATGGACAAGGATCTATAGCCTGAAAGCTCCATCTTCATCCTAAGTGTTTCATACTCTTTTTCAGTCAAGCGGACTGAAACTTTACGACTCAACAAATCCATATCAATTCAATTTTATTACCACGGCAAAAGCCCACGGCAGTGCAAGACGGCCCGCCAGGGACGGTGTTTGTCCGACAAACACACATCTTGCTTTTTGAGCTAAGCCCAAAAACGAAATTCTGTTCCAAAGAACTCCGCGGCAAAAGTAAGAATAGTTTTGATAAAGTCCAAGCAGTTTGGATTGCGTCCAAAAAATTAGGACAAATGAAAAATGTTTGTTATGTTTGCACGTTGACTTGTTGCGCCGTGAACGCGTGTGCTTGTAAAGGCGTAAACGCGTTGATGTGTTAACGAGAGTACGGGTTTACTCGATGACGTGTTCACCAGTGAGCGTGTTGATGGGTAAACGAGATAACACGATTACGCGTTGCTGAGTTGACGTGTTGATTTGTAAACGGATGAAAAGAAAGGAGATGTTTATGGACGAATTGGATCAACTTGAAATGTTCAAAGAGCAGCTGGCCCCCAAGGGGTCCAGAGATGTATGGGGTGAAAAAGAAAAGGTGATGGATGATCCCGTGCATGATGCCCGGGATGAAAAGAAAATGAAGAAGAGCCGGAAGGAAATCCACGGGGCTGCTGTGAGGACCTCTCCTTCTACTTTGAGGAAACTGAAAGCACTGGCCTTCTGGCTAGAAATGAATGGTCATCAAGTTAAGCCTTCTTTGGCTTCTATTATTGATGAGGCGGTGGATTGTCTCATTGAGAACAAGTATCCCAAGGCGAAGAAGTTTACGGAGCGGTGAAATTTGCAGATTTTTGGCAGGAAACTGAAACGAATATGTGACTGGTTCTGAGAGCATTAAGCGGCTCCGAATGGGGAAATGCTGCATTTATCCGTTTGGCTCCCCCTGCAAATGCCTGTGTATCAGAGAAATAATAATTAAACGTTTCTTTTTTCGTTACACGGATAATTCTTATTTTATTTGTAGTTCCAAAGGTGCCGGATGCCACTGGGGCTGCCTGGGTAGGAGCCTTTGCAAGCGTTTATGAGTGGGAATATGCCCTACTGGGGGTCCCTGCTGATGGGACTGGCTGATGTGATTTGCTTCACCATTATCGTTGTGGTCTGGAGGAAAACCCGTTTCCGAAGGAAGGCCAAGTCGTATATTGAGAAGCTGATGAAATCCGACAAGTTTCAGCGGGAGGTCCATGGTACGACGGAGAATCGGCGGAAATATAAGGAAGCGCCGTCGTCGTCCTCTTCTGAAGAGGTGTACTGGGAAGGTGACTGGGCGTATATCGGCGGGCGGTATCGGGAAATTAAGATTGCCGGATACCGGGCGGTGTACTGCTACAAGTACTTTCCGCAACGGAAAAACAGTTTTCGGCTGTCAAAGCAGGATTATGCGCGTCAGCAGATGATTCTGAATTTCAAGAACGGCGAACAATATGAGGCGGTGGAACTGGTGTCGGACTTTATTACCGGGCATCTTTTCCGCGGGATACGGGTGGGCTGGATTCTTTGCGTGATACCGGCCTCGACGCGGTGGAAGAATGAGAAGCGATACCAGACGTTTTGCGAGGAGGTGGCCCAGAATACGGGCGTCATCAACGGGTATTCGTTGATTGTGCGTGAAATGGACCGGCCGAATACGCGAGGCGGAAAGCGGGAGGATACGCTGGAGGGACTGCGGATCAACGGGTCGGCTTTTGTGGGGAAACGGGTGATTTTGTTTGATGATGTGACCAACACGGGGCGGTCGTTCGTTCAGCTGGCCGATAACCTGATGGACGCGGGGGCGACGCAGGTGGTGGGGTTTTTCTTAGGGAAGACGGATTATTGATGGATATAAGATTATTGGCGATGCTTTGTTTTGTCTAAAGAATGCATGTTTTTTGCGACAAATAACCATATGGATTATGTTGCAAGGCACTGAAAGGATAGTAGAGGCTGCAGAGCGGGTATAAAGAGATTTCGCCACTTTGATTTATTAATATTTTGGTTTATATTTGCGGTAAATATTACCACAATGGCAACAAAGATAAAGAAAATACTCGATTTGGTTCCCCGGGACTCCCTGCTGTTTTCCTCCTGGATGGCCAGTCAGGGATTGGACCGGAAGGAACAGACGTTATATGTCCGCAGCGGCTGGCTTGAGCGGGTGGCGCAGGGAGTATATAAGATAGCAGGAAGCACCCCGACGCTCTATGGCGCAGTTGCTTCCTATAACAACCAGCTGGGTAAGCGTTGCCATGTCGGAGCCTCATCAGCACTGGATCTGCGTGGCTTCTCCCACTTCGTTTCTATGGGAAAGCCCCAGGCCTACCTTTTCACGACTAAAGAATCCCGCCTGCCGGGATGGCTTCCTAAAAGCGAATGGGATATGACGGTGAAATACTTTACATCCTCCGTATTTGGCAAAGAAACGGGGCTGGAACTATATGACTATAACGGAGCGCAACTGCTCATTTCCTCTCCGGAACGGGCTTTTATGGAGTGCCTGCTCTTATCTCCTGAACAGTTTTCACTTATGGACAGCTACTATGTGATGGAGATGATGACAACGCTTCGTCCTTTACTCATCCAGCAGCTTTTGGAAGAGTGTTCTTCCGTCAAGGTCAAGCGCCTGTTCCTGTATATGGCAGAAAAGGCCGGGCACAGCTGGTTCAGAGCCCTGGATCCTTCAAAGATCAATCTTGGCAGCGGAGTGAGGAATATCTCCGCTACTGGACGATTCATAAGCAAGTATCAGATGATAATACCTTCAGACTTGGCAGACTATGAATAGAGAATATGCAGAGAAAGTGGAGGTCCTCCTGAGGCTACTCCCCATCGTGATGGAAGAAAAGGTTTTCGCCGTCCATGGCGGCTCGGCTATCAACCTCTTTGTAAGAAACTTACCTCGTTATTCGGTTGATATTGACCTGACTTACATCCCTTTGGAGAGCCGTGAAGAAAGCCTGGAGCATATCAACGCTCATCTTATGAGCATTGCAGCTAAGGCGAAACGCGCATTTCCCGGGATGCACATTGTCCCAAAGCTCAATACATGCAAACTCCTGTGCGAGTATCAGCGGAAGCAGATAAAGGTGGAAGTGAACCAGACAAAGCGCGGGATAGTCGGCGGCAATGTGCTGACGTTGCCTCTGTGCAAGAAAGCGCAGGATGAGTTCGGCCTGTATTGTGAAGCCGATATCGTGCCCATGACTCTGCTTTACGGCGGGAAGATTGCAGCGGCGCTTTCAAGACAACACCCACGAGACCTCTTCGATGTCAAGTACATGGAGTACCCCTTTGAAAAGACACGGGAGGGCTTGTTGTTCTGCCTTCTGGGCAGCGACCGGCCTTTGCATGAGTCTTTTGCACCCAACCTTATTGACCAAAAGGATGCACTTGCCAATCAGTTTGAAGGGATGACAGACACACCCTTCTCGTATGAGGAATATGAAGAGGCGCGTGCAAAACTGATTGCCGATGTAAATGCCATGATGACGGCAGAAGACAAAGCTTTCCTTGTGAGTTTCGAGATGGGTGAACCGGACTGGGACAAGGTTGCGTTCCCCTACTTCAAAGATTACCCTTCCGTACAATGGAAGCTCGTCAACCTTCTAAAACTGAAGAAACAGAATCCGGCAAAACTACGCGAAGAAGCACAGCGGCTCAGGAGTATCTTCCAAATTGATTAAAATTGGCAAGCCGGTCTGGCGCGATAGCGACAGATGGGCGGTGTGAGGCGCGGCCCGGGAACAGTCCGGTGCAGGCTTGCCTGTGCCGGTCTGTGGACGGGTGAGACTTTCGCGGCGGCTTGCCGACGTGAATGTCTCAAGCGCCGTCAAGCGGAGACGGGCTTCACGGCAGTGCAGCGGGCGGGCGCGAAGTGCCCGGTCCGATGTGCTGACGGGGAGCCGGTCGGAGCGGAGTGCTTTGGGAATTGATAGGAAAAGGCTAAATTTGCTTTGTAAATACTACCGTTTATCAGAATTGGGATGAAGAAGCTTGTTATCACAATAATCAGTTTACTTGTATTATCCAGCCCACTCTTTTCGCAGGAAATAGAGTATAGAAGCCAGGGTTACAAAGGCAGCGTGACGTATACGAACATGATTCTCGTTTGGAACGGCATTGACACGTCGCATGGGTATATGTTCAATGAGAATCACTACCTGGGTGCGGGATTTGGTTTTTATCTGGTCCCCCAACGTGTATCTATGCCAGTCATTTTGCATTTCTATCTGGACTATCATGCTTATTGGTTCCAGCGGAAGAGTACGCCTGTAGCAGGTATTAAGTTGGGTTACGCAAGATCAGTGCACCCTAAGGACGCTAACCCTAATGTCAGCGCATTTGAGATAGAACCCAATATTGGATGGAGCTGGGCCACGAAGTCGGGCCAAGGATTAACGCTTTCGTTGGGGGCCAAGATTATGACCACGCCCATCAGAATCACAGAAAACAGTTCTCTTCCCGTATCTGTTCTTCCAAACCTGGGTTTCGCCTTTGAGTTCTAGGTCTTTTTTGATTCATGTGAGCGGGTCCGTTGGCGCTTTTGCGCCGGCGGTCCCGCTTTCGGTTTTAGCGGAGACGGAGTTTGCGGCAGTGCAGCGGGCGGGCGCGTCAGTGCCCAGTCCGATGTGCTGACGCGAACTTGGTCGGAGCGAATCGATTACCAGGTCTTGGCGAGGTCTAAACCTTCGGCGATACATGCGGCAATTTTGGCTTCAACTTCTTCGGGGGTGCTGTAGTCCATGTTCTGGGCGGCAATAGTGGTGAGTTTACCGAGGCCCCAAAGTTTTCCTATTGCTTTGAGGTATGGGGTAGCTTGCTCTAGTTTGTCACCGGTGGAGATGTCCATTCCGCGTGTTGTAAGAAAGAGGACTTTGGGCTTCTTGCATAATCCAACGCAGGTGCTGCCGTTGTCGGTGAAGGTGATGTTGAAGAGGGAAACCTGCTCGATGAAGCATTTGAGGTTGGCAGGGAAACTCATGTCCCAGAAGGGTGCCGCAATGACTATTCGGTGGGCCTGGGCTATCATATTTGCCTGCGCTTCTGCTATATTGGTAGGGCCATGGGACATCCTGTATCGGTAGGAGCCGACGGTTAGGGCGGGAACGGGTTCGTTGACGAGATTTATAGTATCGACTTCGTAGCGCTGGCAAAGTGCGTGGACGATAGGAGTGGCGATACGAAGGGTCCTGGATTCGTTTGTGCGGATGCAGGCGTTGATGTAAACGAGTCTATTTTTCTTCATGGCAGGTTCATTCTGGATTTACAAATTTACGAAGAAAGAGTGCATTTCCCAAACGTACGAAAATTTGAATAAACGTAAGTTTATTCCGGTCGATAGATTCGAAAAAACTGACGAAAATTGTGTTTTTGGATTTGGAAGTTCAGATTTTTCTTTGTTATTTTGCGTCAGTTTATTTGGGACGCAATCCCAAAAGATTGGACAATAAAAAAGAAAACTTGGACGATTTTGAGTTTTTTTGACATGAAGACAATAAACATTTTGAGGACTGTTAAGAGGTTATCAAATGGTTGGAGGACCACGGGTGTGATGCTCCTGGTCCTTTTTATATTGACTCGCATCACTACACTACCTGCCTCGGCGCAACGGACAATGTCTGGCCAGAGCTCTTTGACCGTTTCGGGTGTATATACTGGCACGTCCGCGGGCGTCGAGGCTTTCTACTCGCAGTATACACTGGGAGGATTCTGGGAAGCAGGACTGATGGGTTGTGATTATCTGACCTCCTTAAGTACTGGCCATATTCTCAGATACGACGACGCCATTGTCGCCGGCGGTTACATGTTCCGCCTTGCGGGCACGCGTAGCCGTGGATTCAATCTGTACACGGGTGCGGGTGCGTTCGTAGGTGTTGAAGTGTTAGATCCGTTGAGGAGGATTCCTTCTTACATAGACCTTGGACATGCGCACATCGGCTTCCAGTATGGGATTTATGCCTTGGCTATGACGGAGATATTCCTTGCCAAGCGGCTGACTCTTGTTGTGAACGGTCGGCTGCCGGTGAACTTCTCTTCCCCTGTGAAGAACATTCACTGGCAGGCCGGCATTGGACTGAAGTATTTGTTTTTCTAATTGATATGCTATGAAGACTTTTGTTAATTGGGGCAATGGCCGGGAGAAGGACTTTGGACTTCTGCTGCCGATAATGCCAGAGGAGATTGAGAGGATGGTGGTTCCCTTTCTTGGGAACGGGGATGTGCTGTTGAATGTGAAGGCGAAGGCATATGTTGCAGGTGACAAGTGTGATGAGCTGGTGGATTTGTGGCGGTTCGTCTCACGGCCCCAGCCCCTTCTTATTGATATGCTCCAGACCATCATGGAATGCTGGGATAATCTTCCCCAGTTTTATCGGCCGATTGAAGACCGGTTGTTTGAAGTGTACGACAACTATGCGCTAGGCGCCTTGGGTGACTACATCTCGCTTGTGGCTGCGGTTGGAAGAGTTGTTAAGGACTTCAATGTTTCAGACAGTATCCCCGCGACCCTAAAGGGATGGTGCATAGACGAGATGCGGACAGAACTGAGGTATCGATTGGTAAAGGCAATAGAGGCAGGCCGACATTTGGGAATGAACCATGACAAAAAGTTCAGACGGCGTATGCTGACAGCGGTCCAGAACGCTTACTATGAGTACCTGGTATACCTGTATAACAACCAGCAGGTGAAAAAACAGGCGCAGACCGCTATTCTGCTATGGACTCTGAGCATCTCTCGAGGTCATTCCTTTATCAAGGATGACTGCAAATGGTACACTCCTGTTTTCGCTGGCACCGATGCCGACGGGCTCGCTTACCGAACGACGATGCAGACCCTTCTCAACGATGAGTTCTATGCCAGGATGAAATTTACTCAGTTATTCAAGAAAGATGCAGTGACGCTACTGAACTGTGAGCAGCCTGGACCGAGGGATTTCATTTTCGCTGATCCACCGTGCATCGTTGGGACGCGGAAAAAGAGAGGCCGGATATTCACGAGGGAATCCCAGCAAAAATTGGCTGATTTCCTATTGAATCTAACCCCGGCCCGCTGGATGGCGATTCTGCCCCAGGAAGACCCCGTGATTGAGGAGTATTTAGCCAAGGATGTCCACTCAATGGTTATGGGCGACGAGCTTGTGATGTGGAACTATTAAAATGTTATGAATATGAAAAAGCCGAATTTAATTTGACAGTGCAACAGCACTATCGGATGTAAAGTTAAACA
>R27__coassemble_775_pt1 | contig 17607 bp, 12 predicted proteins | sample R27__metabat2_high_PE_018 | metagenome-assembled genome bin R27
ACGCGATTACCCCGGACGGCAAAATCATAGCAAGCAGTTATAAAGGAGACATCAATACGTATCCATCGCTAGGAGGACTGGCCCTTCAGATAACCTCCAACAAGGCCTATGATACAGATCCCGTATGGACCCCGGACGGCAGCCGCATAGTCTTCAGCAGTTGGAGGGAGGGTTCCAAGGACATCTTCATTACCGGGAAACAGGGCGGCACTCCTACCCGCCTTACCACAATGCCCGGAAGCGAGACTCCCCTTGCGGTTTCTCCTGACGGATACGTTTATTATAACTGGTACACAACCGCCCTCCAGAGCCCCCAGTTTGACGGCTTTCCCGGAGACCCCGCGCTCTACAGGTCTTCACTTGAAGGAGGAGCACCGGAACTGGTGACCTCCCTTACCGTGTGCGCCCTCAGTTTCGGCCCCAACGGCACCATCCTCTACGAGGACTGGAAGGGCTATGAGGATCCCCTGAGAAAACACCATACATCGGCCGTCACAAGGGACATCTGGCAATGGGACGGAAAACTTGGTTTCAGGAAACTCACCACCTATAACGGAGAGGACCGCAATCCTGTGATCGGAGAGGACGGAGACACTTTCTACTATCTCTCAGAGGAAGGCGGCAGCAATATAAACGTTTGGAAATCAAGCATTTCCAACCCGTCAGCCAAGACAAGGCTCACATCCTATGACAAAAATCCCGCCCGCTTCCTTTCCGCCGCCAATGACGGCACACTCTGCTATTCTTATAACGGAGAACTCTACACCCTTAAGGACGGCCGGGAAAGCAAGGTAGAGATTACCGTAGTAAGGGATGAGGCCGATAAATCGGTGAACCAGATGCAACTTAAGAGCGCATCGGCCATAGCGGTATCTCCCGGCGGCAAGGAAGTGGCTCTTGTGATACGCGGAGACGTCTTTGTGACCAGCGTGGACTATGCCACCACCCGCCGCATCACAAACACCCCGGAGCAGGAACGCGGCGTGTCTTTCTCAAAGGACGGCCGAGAACTCTACTATGCAAGTGAGAGAAACGGCTGCTGGAGCATCTACAAGACTTCCCTCACCAACAAGGAAGACAAACTCTTCACATACAGCGCCTCCTTCAAGGAAGAGCGCGTGAGCCCTGAAGGAGAGACCTCCTTCCAGGTACAGGTATCCCCGGACGGCAAGCACATCGCATACCTCCGTGACCGCACTGAACTTGTGGTGATGCCCGCTTCAGGCGGCAAGCCAAAGAGCCTTTTCAAGGACATAAACTACTCCTACACTGACGGAGACCAGGAATTCACTTGGAGCCCCGACAGCCAGTATATCCTTGCAAACTGGGCCGAAGGCGGCGGCTGGAACAACGAGGATGTAGCAGTCATCGAGGTAGAGAGCGGAAAGATCACCAATCTTACCCGCAGCGGCTACTCCGACGGCGGTTTCCGCTGGGCCCTGGGCGGCAAGGCCATGACCTGGGAAAGTGACAAAAACGGTTTCCGCAGCCACGGCAGTTGGGGCGCGGAGGATGACATCTACATCATGTTCTTTGACGGCAAGGCATATGCCGATTTCGGCCGCAGCAAGGAGCAGAAGGATATAGACAAGATGCTCCTTGGAGAGAAGAAGGCGGAAAAAGAGGAGAAGAAAGCGGAGAAAGACTCCCTTGCAAAGAAAGTAGAAAAGGTGAATCTGGACCTTGAGAACAGGGACCTCCGCATCAAGCGCCTCACCCGTTTCTCCAACAGGATGGGAGACCACTACCTCACCCAGGACGGCGCCAAACTCTATTTCACCCAGCGCCTTGAAAAGGGCTATGACCTTTGTATGCTGGACATAGAGAAGGGGGACATCACCGTGGTGAAAAAGGGCGTTATGGGCAGTTTCACGCCCTCCCCTGACGGCAAGTCCATCTTCATCTTCCGCGGCGCGCAACTTTCAAAACTGGACATAGCCACCAACAAGGACAAGGCAATCAGTTTCTCCGGAGACTATGAGTACAAGCCCCAGGAGGAGCGCGAGTACATCTTCGAGCACTGCTGGAAGCAGGTGAAGGAGAAGTTCTACGTGCCGGATCTACACGGGGCCGATTGGGATTACTACCATACCAACTACGCCTCCAAACTCCCCTACATCAACAACGACTTCGACTTCACGGACCTTCTCTCGGAAATGCTTGGCGAACTTAACGGTTCCCACACCGGCGCCCGTTACCGCGCAACGCAGGGCCACAGGCTTGGGCATATCGGCATTCTGGCCGATACCCAGTATGATGGAGACGGCGTTAAGATTGCGGAGGTGCTTCCCGGAGGAGCCATCAACCTTATGGACACCGATATAAAGGCCGGAGACATCATCACCGCCATCGAGGGGCATCAGATAAAGGCCGGCGAAAACTGGCTTGAGAACCTCTATGACAAGGTGGACAAGAAGATCCTTGTCACAATCAAGTCTTCCGGAAAGAAGAAGGACCTCTTCATTACTCCCACCGCAACGGACGTTCCCCTCCTGTACCAGCGCTGGGTGCGCCAGAGGGAGGAAATGGTTGAGAAACTTTCCGGCGGCAAGGTTGGTTACGTACATATCCAGGGTATGGATTCACCAAGTTACCGTGAACTCTACTCAAAGGCCCTTGGAAAGTACCGTAACTGCGATGCCCTCATCGTTGACACCCGCCACAACGGTGGCGGCTGGCTCCACGACGACCTTGTGACCTTCCTGGGTGGCAAGGAATACTGCCTGTTCACTCCCCGCGGCCAATATATCGGCCACGAGCCCTTCAACAAATGGACTAAGAGAAGTTGCGTTCTCATCGGAGAGGACAACTACTCCGATGCCTCCGGCTTCCCCTACGCCTACAGGAGCCTCGGCCTTGGAAAACTCATCGGAGCCCCCGTTCCCGGCACAATGACCGCCGTATGGTGGGAGAACCAGGTGAACGCACTCATAGTGTTCGGTATCCCGCAGGTTGGCAATTACGGCGTCAAGGACCAGACCTACATTGAGAACTTCCAGATAGAGCCGGACATCCTCATCTACAATGACCCTGCCTCCACCCTCTCGGGCCGTGACCTCCAACTTGAGGCCGCAGTTAAAGAAATGCTGAAATAATGGACAAGAAACTAGTCATAATCCCCACATACAACGAAAAGGAAAACATTGCCGATATAATCCAGGCGGTGTTTTCCCTCCCCGGTGACTTTCACGTACTTGTAATTGACGACGGTTCCCCGGATGGCACCGCTGATATCGTCCGTTCCGTCATTCCCGGCCCCGACCGGGAATCTAATTTGCATCTGATAGAGCGAAGCGGAAAGTTGGGTCTGGGAACGGCGTACCTGACGGGGTTCAAATGGGCGCTGGAGCATGGATATGACTATGTCTTTGAGATGGACGCGGACTTCTCACATGATCCCAAGGACCTTCTGAGACTGTATCAAGCGTGCTCCGAGGGCGGCGCAGACCTTGCAGTGGGGTCACGCTACTGCAACGGCGTAAGCGTTGTGGACTGGCCCATGAGCCGAATTGTGATGAGTTACTTTGCTTCCACATATGTCCGTGGAGTCCTCCAGATGAAGGTTTATGACACCACGGCCGGCTTTGTGTGCTATAGCCGTAAGGTGCTTGAAACCATGAATCTGGACGGAGTCCGGATGAAAGGCTACGGTTTCCAGATTGAGATGAAATACACTGCCTGGAAACTTGGTTTCAAGCTCATGGAAGTCCCCATAATCTTCACAAACCGCCAGAAGGGCACCTCCAAAATGAGCGGAGGTATCTTCGGCGAGGCCTTCTGGGGCGTCATCGCCCTGCGCTTCAGGCGTTTTTAGCCTTTTCCGTGTATCTCATTGTCCCAGGACAGTTGGGGACACAAAAACGGCCACTTTTGTTCCGCAGGGTGGCCGGACAACATATATGGAAAATCACTATATTCGTATCACTTATGAAAGATATATACGTTAACCACATAGCGGGACTTCTGGGCGTTCAGCCCTGGCAGGTCCTCAACTGCGCAGAACTGTTTGAAGACGGCTGCACCGTGCCGTTCATCAGCCGCTACCGCAAGGAACGCACAGGCGGCCTCACTGACATTGAAGTTGCTGAGGTTAAGCACTGGGCCGATGTCTTTGCCGAAATGGAAAAGCGCAAGGAACTGATCCTGAAGACCATAAAGGAAGCAGGAAAACTGACCCCGGAACTTGAGAAGCAGATTCAGGAGTGCGTGAGTTCTCCACGCCTTGAAGACATCTACCTCCCGTTCCGTCCCAAGAGAAAGACCCGCGCCACAATGGCCATTGCCGCCGGCCTGGAACCCCTTGCCAATCTCCTCTGGAGCGGCAAGTCCCGTAATCCTGAGGCCGATGCCCGAAAGTTCGTGAAGGGAGATATCAAGGACACGGAAGCCGCCCTTGGAGGCGCCCGTGACATTATGGCGGAGCGAATCAGCGAAACCGCATCCTTCAGGGAAACCCTCCGCGGCATTTACCGCACCAGAAGGGTGGAATCAGTAGTTACCAAAAAGGGCCAGGAAGACCCTGAGGCGGCAAAGTACCGCAGTTACTTCAAATTCTCCCAGCCAATAGCAAAGATTCCCTCCCACAACCTCCTGGCTATGCTCAGGGCTGAGGGTGAAGGCTTCCTTAGAGTAAGCATAGACGCAGATCCCGAGAAATGCGGCAACAAGATATATTATGACTTCTGCCAGGAGCACGGCTACCCCTCCCGTGAAAGCGGTGAGCAGATCCGGATGGCCGTAGACGACGGCTTCAAGCGCCTCCTGGACCCTTCAATAACCACGGAAATCCTCAATGAGGCCAAGGAAAAGGCCGATAAAGAGTCCGTGCAGGTGTTTGGGGAGAACCTCAGGCAACTTCTTCTGGCGCCTCCTGTTGGTCAGAAACGCGTCATGGCAATTGACCCCGGCTTCCGTACCGGCTGCAAGGTTGTGTGCCTGGATGCCCAGGGAAACCTCCTTTGTCACGACGTTATATATCCACATCCTCCGGTTCCCAAAAAGATTGAGGCAATAACCAAGGTGGCAGATCTGGTGGATAAATATGACATTGAGGTAATAGCCATAGGAAACGGCACTGCAGGCCGTGAAACTGAGGATTTCATCCGTAAAGTTGGTCTTCCGGAGAGCATCCGCGTGTTCTCCGTAAGTGAGGACGGCGCCTCCGTGTATTCCGCATCGGACGTTGGCCGTGAGGAATTCCCGCAGTACGATGTTACGGTGCGCGGGGCGGTTTCTATCGGCCGCAGGCTTATGGATCCGCTTTCCGAACTTGTGAAGATAGACCCCAAATCCCTTGGAGTTGGACAGTATCAGCACGATGTTGACCAGAATCTCCTTCACGAGAAACTTGACGCCACCGTGGAAAGTTGCGTGAACTCCGTGGGCGTAAACCTTAACACGGCAAGCCCCTGGCTGCTCAGATACGTGAGCGGAATAGGCCCCGCCCTTTCCAAGGCAATTGTGGACTACAGGGCATCCCACGGGGATTTCCGCTCCCGTGAGGAGCTCCTGAACGTGCCACGTCTTGGCGCCAAGGCATATCAGCAGTGCGCCGGTTTTCTCCGCATTCACGGAGCAGAGAATCCTCTTGACAATTCCGCAGTGCATCCTGAGTCCTATCACATTGTGGACAAGATGGCAAGGAGCCTTGGGGTAAGTACCAGCGAACTGGTTGGCAATGAGGAACTTTGTTCAAAACTGAATGCCGCAGACTTTGTGGAGAAGGACTTCGGCCTTCCTACCGTTAACGACATCATCCAGGAACTCAAAAAGCCCGGCCGTGACCCACGTGAAAGCGCCCAGGAGTTCTCCTTTGCCGACGATATCCGTGACATAGAGGACCTGAAGGTTGGAATGGAACTTCCCGGCATTGTGACCAACCTCACCGCCTTTGGCGCATTTGTGGATATCGGCCTTCACGAAAACGGCCTCATACACGCCTCCAATATGGGAGAGCGCGGAATGGCCGTCCCCTCCAAAGTCCTGAAACTCCACCAGCAAATAAAAGTCCAGGTCCTTTCAGTGGACCTGGAACGTAAGAGAATTGGGCTGAAACTCCTTAAATAACAATCGTCATTCCCGGCACTGACCGGGAATCTTTTTGTGTCCCCGGCCGCCGCCCGGCCACGTTTTTAACAGGATTTAAATCAGTAAGTGTTTACGCTGGAATCTGTTGAAATAGTGGACCCTTTATATTCACGGTTCAATTCTTCCCGCACCTCACCGTAGGTATAACGCATTTTGCCACAGCGTTGGCACTTTTCCCAGTCACGGTATGGCCTTATGCGGTACATGACTCCGTACCGATGGTTTCTCCAGGTGGTCTCGACTTCCTCGTGTGTCTTTTTGTCGGTGTCGTAGCTGTACTTATTGCCATATTCATCCTGACCCCAGTGGTGGGTCCAGGTTTTCCATGAGCGCACAACCTCACTGCCAAGGTATTCTGGCCGGACCTCGTCACGCCTGTCCTGATACTCTTCCAGCCATTCCCTGTGGCTGAAGACATAGGTATCTATATACTTGCACTGAGGGCAGCGGTACTCTACGGTTCTGGCTACCATCTCGAAAGAGCCCACAAGGCCGATGAGGGGCAGCATAATGGGCAGTGCTATGATAAGGCCCCAGTTCATAATCATAAGAGCTATGAGCCATATATAACAGCAGGCAAGCGCAATGACTGTAAAACTGATATTGACAAAAGTGTTTCCCAGAGGTTTGAACGGCCACGGACGCTGCAGAAGAATCATAAGGACAAAGAATGGCAGAAGAGGAGTTGCCAGATTGTACACCAGCCACCCAAGGAGGACAAAAGGTATCAGCAGCCAGATTACAAAGTCAAGATTGCGCCCCCGTGTAAGCGCCGGATAGTAAAAACAGTTGAAGGAATTGTAAATAGTGTCCTCTGTGAGGCAGGAAAGCTTATCGGCCACAAATCTCCATAGAGGGACATATCTGAGCCAAGGACGGGCGCCGTGCCTGAATTCATATTCAACTCCTGTGACTGCGCCGTTCTCAAGAGTGAGGACGGGCCTCATGTACTGGGCCTTCTTTTTGTCCTTGACCATGTTGATGCAGTAAACCCACACGTTGAATGTGGCTTTACAGTTATTTTTGCCGATATTCCGGACCATCTGCGCCGGAGTGTTCAGAGAAGCCTCCACCGTAGCAAGGTCCTTTTCCATGACAAGTTCCTCAAACCCTGCCTTGGTCCTGACAGACCGGCGGGAACCATTGACACAATACTTCCAGTGACCGTCGTTCATGACCTCTTTTATCACAAGGTCCTTGCGGCGGCTCAGTCTGAACACGCCAAGGTCATTCTCTATAAGAAGGATATCCTTTTCTTTGCTGTCCACCCCCTTGTAGGTGAATGTCGCACCGGCCTTGAACTTTATTGTGGAATCCTTTTTGGCCGTCTGAAACCGCTCTTTGTCGGCCAGAATAAACTCATGGCTGAAATCCGACATCTTCATCCAGCCGCGGTCTCCGTCAGGATGTTCCACCCATAGGGCGAAATCATCTTCCACAAAGCCCAGTACCTTCATATTGGAGCCTTTTGCAACAAGTTTCCGCGGGGGGATATCGGCCGATTTTTTGCCGCTGAAATCCGTCATGACGTCACGGCTGTCGCTGAAATACATGTAGGCCTGTGCGAGTGTGGTCATATTCCACTCTGATGGCAGCGGATCCTTTGGCTCCCCTACAGAGGTAAATGCGTATAATGCAGCGGCCGTGACAACAATGGCCAGAGAATAATACAGTATGTTTTTTTTGTAGCGCATGCTACAAATATAACTGATTTCCTGCACTTTTCAAATCCGGTCTCAGACAAACCCTAGTCCTGTGAAAAGTCTTTAAGGGATTCCCTGTAGGCGTTGAAGATCTTGGATTTGGACAGGAAGCCAAGGTATTTCCTATCATCATCCACAACGGGAAGGTTCCAGGCGCCGGTTTTTTCAAACTTTCGCATCACGGCTTCCATAGAATCCTGCGGATAAACGTATTCAGGGGCGGTTTTTAGGTAATTGAAGACGTGGCGCTGCTCATATAGTTCCGGGCGGAACATATCCTTCCGGATATCTCCAAGCGTAACGTAGCCCTGGAACCGGCCGCGGGCATCCACCACCGGGAACAGTGAGCGTTCAGAGGAAGAAACGGCCTCAACCAGTTTCCCTAGGGTGTCATCCATCCTGACGGGGAGGAAGTCCTTCTCCAGGAGGTCCTCCATCCTGAGGAGTGTAAGGACTGCTTTATCGGCCTCGTGGGTAAGGAGTTCCCCGGAAGCGGCAATACGCTTTGTATAGATGGAATACTTCTCAAAGATACGCGTTGTGCCATACGCCACTGCCGATGTAATTATAAGCGGCACCAGCAGTTCATACCCGCCGGATATCTCCGCAATGAGGAAGATGGCGGTAAGCGGCGCCTGCATCACTCCAGCCATAAGGCCGGCCATACCCACAAGCACGAAATTGGCCACAGGGACGGCGCCGGGGGCAATAAGATTCATAACATCGGCCACCACAAAGCCCACAAGGGCACCCACAAAAAGCGTAGGGCCGAACGTTCCGCCCACTCCCCCGCCGGCATTTGTGAAGGTCATAGAGAACACCTTGAGGAGCGCTACAAGAAGGAAAAACAGCGGCACGCCCCAGCCAAAGTTCATAAGAACGCCGATTGGCGTACCATTCCCGATCTCCGGATCCAGCCCGTTGAGGAGCGGTCCCAGGAAGTTGTAGCCTTCCCCGTGAAGCGGCGGGAAGAGGAAGATGAGAAGCCCAAGCGCGACGGAACTCACAACCCACTTGAGATAAGGGTTCTTAAAGCGGGACAGGCGGTCTTCCATCCCAAGGGTAGTGTGTATGAAATACAGGGAGAAAAGGCCGCACAGCATACCCAGAAGAAGGTAAAACGGCACATTTCCCATTCGGAAGTCAACTATTGTTGCGGCAAACGGGCTCACCCTCCCAAGGCAGAGATAACTCACCAGCGTGGCCGATATTGAACTTAGTAGCAGCGGCAGGATGCCTGACATGGAGAGGTTGAAAAGGAGGATCTCCAGCGTGAACAGCACACCTGCAAGCGGGGCGTTGAAAATGCCAGCCACGGCACCAGCGGCGCCACAGCCAAGAAGAAGCGTCATCCCGCGGTAGGACATTCCGGTGTATCGGCCCAGATTTGAGCCGATTGCAGCACCGGTGTACACGATGGGAGCCTCCGCGCCCACTGAACCGCCGAACCCGATTGTAAGGGCGCTTGTCACAAGCGAAGACCAGATGTTGTGTCGCTTTATCTTGGATTCATTCTTTGAAACGGCCTGAAGCACCTTTGTCACCCCGTGGCCGATATTGTCCCTCACCAGAAACTTCACAATGAGAAGGCTCAGGAGCATTCCCACGCCGGGAAGCACCAGGTAAGGCAGGCGGCTGCCGGGCATTATCCCGGAAAGCCAGCCCTGAATTGCGTGTATGGAGACCTTCAGCGCCACCGCGGCCAAACCGCAAAGAAGGCCTGTCACCACTGACAAGCCAAGGAGCGCCGTACTCTCAGGCACCTTACGCAAAAGGGCCCTCAGAGGGGCCCATATAAACTTATTCATCATCTGCGCCGGAAGAATACTGGGCGATGTTGTCATCTGGAAGGGTTTCTCCGGAATCTTCAGGGGAATCCGGGGCGCCGCCGGCCACTGCCTCGGTTTCTGCATCTTCCTCTCCTTCAAGCCAGCGGGCTACATCCTCAAGGTCATCTGTTTTGACGTTGATCTTTACAAGGTATATAGCATCTGCGGTTTCTACCGTGACGGCATAGAAACTTGTGCCGTCCGGCTTAGGGTATTTGACAAGGTCATTGAGGTAATCGCTGAAGCCCTTGGGGTATTTCTCCTGAAAAGCGGCAGCCAGATCCGGATGCAATGCATTCATCTTCTCAAAACTTACTACGTGTCTCTTCTTAATGTCTGCCATAATTACTTCTTGATAGGTTTAGTTTTTCCGCCTGCAATATTAGGCTTTTGTTTTGAACCTTGCAAGGGCTTTCCGCTTTTTTTTGAAGAATTTTTAAAGAAATATGATTTTTGCCTCATTTTACGCTCAGGGTCACGCTCCACAAACACCGGTTTCATATCCCTTGGATCTATTCCGCTGTAGAACATAACGGAGGATGTGGTCATAGGAGTGGGCGTAAAATCCTGGACCTGGTCCATCCAGATACCCTTCAGGGCGGGGTGATTGGCAAGGCATTCCATATCCTTCAGCGTGCACCCCGGGTGGGACGATATAAAATAAGGGACAAGCCCCACGTGGGTCCCTGCGTCGTGGTTTATCTTGTCAAACTCCTTGCGGAGGCGCTCGAAGAGCCTGAAGGTAGGTTTTGCCATCTTCTGGAGAACGTGGTCCTCGGTGTGCTCCGGGGCCACTTTCAATCGGCCTGAAGTATGGTCTAGCACTAGTGTTTTGAGATAAGGCTTGGAACTCTGGTCCACAAAACCGTCCTCCGTAAGGAAGAGGTCGTAGCGGATTCCGCTGCCGATATAACTGTGCCTGATGCCCTTGGTGGAGTCTATCTTCTTGTAGAGTTCCATAAGGCGGGTATGGTCGCAGTCAAGATTGGGGCACCTTGCAGGGAAAAGGCAACTGCGGCGCTTGCATTTGTCGCAGATTTCAAGGTTCTTGCCGTGCATCCCGTACATATTGGCCGTAGGTGCCCCCACGTCAGATATATTACCTGCAAAGTCCGGGAGATTGTTAAGTTCCTTCACCTCCTTGAGGATGGAGGCCTCGCTGCGGCTCTGGATGAACTTTCCCTGATGCGCCGCAATGGTGCAGAAGTTACAACCGCCAAAACAGCCCCTGTGGGTGTTTACGGAGAACTTTATCATATCGTACGCCGGGATTCTCTTGCCCTTGTACCTTGGATGCGGCAGTTTTGTGAACGGAAGGTCCCAGAATGAATCCATCTACTCCTGCGTTGCCGGCGGGTACGGCGGATTGATCTGGACGTACCCATCCCCTACCGGTTCCAGGATGGTATCCGGATGCATCATATTGGCGTGCGTCTCTATCCAGTGGAAATTCTCCGCAAATGCCCTCTTGTCCTTCCGGCACTCCTCAAAACTATGGAGAACAAGAATATTTTCTTTATTATCCTCTTTATAAGGTTTATCTACATAAAATGCAATCTGGGGAATCTGCTGCATCTTATGGCGGGGCCAGCCCTTCTCTATGCCTTTGGTCAGTTCCAGCATAGGGCGTTCTCCCATACCGTAGCAGAGGTAATCGGCCCCGGAAGTGACAAGGACGGAGGGCATAAGGCAGTCTTTCCAGTAGTCGTAATGCGTGAGACGCCTCAGGGATGCTTCTATGCCGCCGATGACAACGGGAATGTCAGGATACAGTTCCTTCAGGATCTTGGTGTATACCGTTACGGCGTAATCCGGACGCGCGCCGGCCTTGCCGTCAGGGGTATAGGCGTCGTCGTGGCGGAGGCGCTTGGAGGCGGTGTAATGGTTCACCATAGAGTCCATAGCGCCGGAATTGAGGCCGAAATACAGCCTGGGGCGGCCCAGTTTACGGAAATCACGGAGGTCGTCCCTCCAGTTGGGCTGAGGCACCACAGCAACGCGGTAGCCCCATTTCTGGAGCCACCTGGCAATAACGGCCGTTCCGAAGGACGGATGGTCTATGAATGCGTCTCCGGAGAAAAGGATAATGTCAATGTAATCCCATCCAAGGGCTTCCACTTCCTTTACGGACGTGGGAAACATATATGATTGTGATGCCTCTGCCATAAGTGATGCAAATATAATCAAGAAATCACTATCTTTGCAATATGAAAAGAATATTTTACCTTCTTGCAGCCGTTATCGGCCTTTGTCTATGAGTTCTCAACATACACCTGGGATATGGTGCGCGGAGTCTGGACCCTCTTTACCAAAGAGAACCTCATTGTACGGGACAACGTATTATAAAGGCCAGTTTTTTCATCCCATACAAAAACGCCCCCGGAGTTGCTTCCGGGGCGTTTTTGTTTTATAGCAATTTGTTTTCAGTAAAGTAAACTCCTGATAATCCGCATCTTACTGCGGGATGATCCAGCCACGGAGTTCCTTGGCCGCAAAGCCGGCCTGGTATACCTTTGCAGCACAACATCTGCCAGCCGGGGCTTGATCGGTCACCGTAACAGTTTGCGTTTTTTGGGGGCCGGGGATTTCTCCGGTCCCTTTTTATTCTACATAGAGGAGAAGTCCCTTCAGGTACTCGCCTTCCGGATGATAGATGTTCACGGAGTGGTCTCCGGGCTGGTTCAGGCGGTCAAGGATCCTGACGCTGCGGCCGGTTTCCGCGGCAGCGGAGAAAACAGCCAGCGCAAAGGCCTCCTTGTCCACAACCTGGGAACAACTGAAAGTGAACACAAAGCCGCCGGGAGCCACCTTGGCGATGGCTGCGGCATTGAGCCTCTGATATGCCCTGAGGGCGTTTTTCAGAGCGCCCCTGTGCTTTGCGAATGCCGGAGGATCCACTATCATAAGGTCATATGCTCCGTCAGGGACGTTCTTTACGAAGTCTATTGCATCGGCACAGTATGAAGTGTGCTGCTCCGGAGTGAAGCCGTTCAGTTCAACGTTTCTGTCCACCATCGCCATGGCGCGGGCGCTGCTGTCCACGGAATCCACGTGCTTTGCGCCGCCCGCAAGGGCATAGATGGAAAAGCCGCCTGTGTAGCAGAACAGGTTAAGGACATTGCGGCCGCGGGCAAGTTCCCCCACCCTGGCGCGGTTCTCCCTCTGGTCCAGGAAGAAGCCCGTCTTCTGGCCCTCGTTCCAGTTTACAAGGAACTTGTTGCCATTTTCAAGGACTACGGATTCATCGGCATCAAAACCCGGAGCCTTCCAAAGATAACCGTCGATGAGTTCCAGGCCGGCCTTGAAGGGCGCGGTGCCTGAACTTTTGTCATATACGGCCTTGAGAGAGCCGCCGTAAACCTCACGGAGGGCTTCCGCGATGGCGTTTTTGGCACGGAACATACCAACGGAATGGGCCTGGAGCACGCATACGCCGTCATAATAGTCCACAATGAGGCCGGGAAGACCGTCCCCTTCCCCGTGCACAAGCCTGTAACAGTTGGTCTCATCCGATCCCGCCAGTCCCATTGCCTCACGCAGTTTCAAGGCCCTTGAGAGCATAAGGGTCCAGAAATCAGGCTTTGTGGGGTCCTCCTCAAAACTGAGGATCCTTACGGCTATGGAGCCAATCTGGTAGTGGCCATAGGCAAGGAACTTTCCATCGGCCGATGCTACACTCACAAGGTCTCCCTCTGCGGGATGGCCCACAATCTGGGCAATGGCCCCGGAGAAAACCCAGGGATGATAACGCAGGATGGATTCCTCCCTGCGCGGCTTGAGAATAATTCTATCCATTGTCTTGCTGACGGTATCTTTCCGGATGAAGTTCTTCATCCGAGAGCGGATTCTTCTCTGACTTTAGAAGTTTCATATACATCTCACGGCACACCCAGGCGTCTGTGGCGGCGTACCGCAACTGGCTTTCGGAGAGGTGCTCCGCCTCCCAGTTTGACAGTTGCTGGGCCTTGGATATCTTTACTCCAAGGATGATGGCAGTCATCTTCTTGACGGATTTGTCACGGATTCCGTATTCCCACACTTTTGACTGGAGGTCTACAAAGCCGCCCGGCTTGAAGGAGGCGTACTTCTGGAGGCCTCGGATGTCGTCTATGGTTGCGGCGCCAACCTTCAGGATTGCAGGATTTGCAAGTATGGCGGCAAGGCGCCTGGGAATGCCTGTTTTCTGCACACGGAAAAGGTATGCCCTGCCGGGACCGGAGAGTTGCAGGAGCGCCGTACCGTTGGAATGCTGATCCTGGGAGAACGTGGGGCGGGTTTCGGTGTCAAAACCAAGCACCTTCTGTCTTCTCAGATAACGCAGGGCGGCATAAAAAGTGTCATTCAGGGAGTCTACCAGCACAATGTCCCCCGGGAAGGAAACAAGTTCAAGTTTTGCTATTTCTTCCGGGCTAATTGATATGGGGAACATACTCTGACTGGACATATTGGGCGCTTAGGGGAACTTTCTGAAGCCCTCCTTCAAGGGATTCCTCCGTTACAAAGTATCTTACTGATGGCCGATGGATCCTGTGCGTAAAGAGATTCTCCTCACGTAAAAGGGCGTATACGGCATCCACGATGCAGGCGCCGGGATCAAGGATCTGGAAATTATCCGGGAGCATTGCAGAGAACGCGTCTTCCTCCTCCGTTGCCGCGCGGCGGATGATGGGAATCTCGGACCACAGCGGAGCGGGATCCTTGCCGTATCCGTCAAGTATAAGGGCATCCATATTTCGGCCTGTGAGCCTGTACTGCCTTAGGACGCTGCGGAATTCAGTGCAGATGTCAAGGGCGGGATCCGGGGTGATGGAAACTACGCTGCCGGTAAGTCCCATCTCCTCAAACACGCTCTCGTAGACTTTTGACTCCCTCACAGGGTCCGACGCCCACACGGCAATGTTCTTTGCCCCGCCGCGGACCGCTGCCTTCAGGCTTTCCCGTACAGGGGACATAAGACGGCACACGCCGCCTTTCATCTGCTGGAGGGTATCCACGTCAAACATCCCGTAACGGGCGTGGAGGGAAGACGTAAACACTATGATCTTTGCCTGCGACAGGCTGTCCCAGGCAAAGAGGGCGCCCCTCACGGCAGCCTCACGGAGGCTGTCAAGCCCGGTGGAGTCTGAGAGAAAACCGGCATAGGGCTCATTGTAGGCGTCCATAATTACGTCGAAGGTTTCACCTGCAAAATCAGGGAGGGAATCCCTGTGGGCGCGCCCGTCAATGTTGTCACGGCGGTCTACGCTCTGGAAACGGCGGGAAAGGTAGATGCCGTCTGCGCGTTCCCCAAACAGCGCTATGCGGCCGTTTATGCCAACGTGACCGGCACGTGCGGCAAGGCGGCCAAGACCAGAAGAATCACTTGCTACGGTATACACCAGAGGCACTGCAGGACGTGGCTCAGGGCCCTTTTCCCGGCAGGATATGGCAAGTGCAGCAACAATGAGCGCTGCAAGTAATGCTTTTCTTTCCATCATTAGGTGCAAATTTACTAAAAAATCCTTATTTTTGTAAAAATACATTTAAGATGAAGAAGATTCTAAGCCTCGCGCTTTTGGCATTATGCTGCCTCAACACATTTGCACAGAGGGCTCCCAGCCCCGTCAAGGCAACTGACTATCAGTTCACAACCGTGAAGGAAAATCCCGTCACATCCATCAAAAACCAGTACCGCAGCGGCACCTGCTGGTGTTTCAGCACCATTTCCTTCCTTGAGAGTGAGATTATCAAGGCAAAGAACCTGAAAGACGCCTCGCTGTATCCTGACTTCTCAGAGATGTTCGTGGTAAGGAAAGCATATTATGACCGCGCCATAAAGTATGTCCGTATGGACGGCAAACTCAACTTCGCCGCCGGATCTGACTTCGGAGACGTCCTGGAGGTTGCAAAGACTTACGGTCTTATCTATCAGGCCGATTATTCCGGCTTCCAGTACGGCTACGACAAACCTGTCCAGGCAGAACTTGACGCCGTGCTCAAGGGTTATGTGGACGCAGTGGTGAAAAACCCCAACAAGAAACTCACCAAGGTATGGCCCAAAGGCGTTGAAGGCATCCTGAACGCCTATATGGGTGATATTCCTGAAGACAAGATAATCAAGGGAGACGCCCTTGGAATCAACCTTGACGATTATATCGGCTTCACTTCCTACACCCATCATCCTTTCTACACCGCATTTGCAATGGAGGTGGAAGACAACTGGCGCTGCACCCCTTCCTGGAATGTTCCGCTTGATGAGTTTATGGCCATCATAGACAACGCTGTTGACAAAGGCTACACCGTAGCCTGGGGCGGAGACGTCTCGGAGCCCGGTTTCACCCGTGACGGCCTCGCCATTCTCATAGATATGGAGGCACTTGCAACTTCCGGCTCAGACCAGGAGCGCTGGGTTGGCAAAGCGGAGGAAAAGCCCGCGGAGAAAGCCTCTGTCAAGGAAATCGAAGTAACCCAGGAACTCCGTCAGGACTACTACGACGAAAAAACTTCCACCGACGACCACGGTATGCACCTCTACGGCATAGCCAAGGACCAGAACGGCACCAAGTACTACCTCATCAAGAACTCCTGGGGAGAAACCGGTGAATACAAGGGCATCTGGTATATGTCAGAGAACTTCGTGAAGGGTAAAACCCTCAACATCCTGGTAAACAAGAACGCCGTTCCCAAGGACATCCTCAAAAAGATCGGCCTGAAATAAATGAGCATTAAAAAGCACATTCCCAACGCTATCACCCTGATGAATCTCCTCTGCGGAATTATCGGGGTGATGGCCGCTATAGTGGGAAAGACAGACCTAGCCTTTCTCCTTATGCTTGCCGCCGCCTTATTCGATTTCTGCGACGGCCTGGCAGCAAGGCTGCTGGGGGCATATTCCGTTATCGGAAAGGAACTGGACTCACTGTGTGATATGGTTAGTTTCGGGGTTCTTCCATCGGTAATGCTGGTGTATGCATCGGTGAACTCCGGCCTTTCACCCCAATGGCTGTGCTACATACCTGTTTTTCTGGCCCTTATGAGCGCCCTCAGGCTTGCAAAGTTCAACGTGGATGAGCGCCAGAGCACGGATTTCATAGGAGTGGCCACCCCTACATCGGCCATAATGAGCGGCGCGCTGTGCTACAGCGGAATTGCCCTTCCGGTGTGGTTTATCCCCGTTTTTGCCGTTGTGATGGGCCTTCTTCTTGTGAGTGAGATTCCTATGTTCTCCATCAAGATTGCAAAGGGCCATAAACTTCTGGACGCAAAGCACATAGTTCTTATCGGCCTCGTTGTGGCATCCATAGCCGTAACCGCCGCCCTGCGCCTCAACTGGAGCGTAGCGGTGCTGCTTGTCTTTGGCTCCTACATTGTGGAAAACCTTATAATATGGATAGCGAAACCAAGAAGTTGACTCCCCTTAAGTTCCTCCCGGACAGGCAGGACACCCCCTGGGGCAGCATAGAATATAAACTGGCCGATCTTGGATTCATAGATTCAATGGCCAGCGAGGGCTGGCTTGGAGGGAACACCCTCTCGGACATAATGCAGACATACCTGGAAAGGGTTTCCGGAGAAACATCCTTTGACTGGTATGGCACGCAGTTTCCCGTGCTAATAAAGCGCATACATGTCAAGGGGCGCACTCCCCTCCATCTTAATCCTGACGACGAATCGGCCGAGCAGCGTTACGACGCCTTTGGAAAAACCGCCTTGTGGTATGTGGAGGAAGCCGGAAAAGAGGCTGCCCTATACCTTGGTTTCAAGAAAGCGGTTGGAGCGGAGCAATTTTACAATGCAACCCTGGACGGCAGCGTTGACAGCCTTCTTCACAAGGTTAAGCCCTGCAAGGGAGAGTTTTATCTCATCACCCCCGGAACCGTTTACGCCGCAAAGGATGTTACCATTCTGGAAATCTCAGAAGCGTCGGAACTTAGTTTCAACCTTGAAACAGACCTTGAAGAAGCCTTCGACCTTATAGTACGGTTTCGGCTCGAAGGCGGCGATCTCAC
>R27__coassemble_786_pt1 | contig 17352 bp, 11 predicted proteins | sample R27__metabat2_high_PE_018 | metagenome-assembled genome bin R27
AAGATCCTGGCCTCGTGAATGTAGTGCTACTTTTGGTGTCATCTAAAGATAATTATTGCATAATACGATTTTTATTCCTACTTTTGTACCACAGTACACCACAGTAAAAGATGACCAAAGCCAGCAAATGGTACAAGTGGGAGGTCTTGGCCCTGCTTTGGGTTGCATACCTCCTGAACCAGGGAGACCGCCAGGTCTTCAATTCCGTCCTGCCCCTCATCAGGGACAGCCTCAGCCTTACAGATACTTCAGTAAGCCTTATAGCGGTATTCTTCAACCTCTTCTACGCTGCGATGGTTCCCATCGGCGGCTGGATGGGAGACCGCTTTTCCCGAAAATGGGTAACTACGCTGAGCATCCTTTTCTGGAGCATAGCAACAATGTTCACCGGCCTGGCAAACGGCGTGTTCCTACTCATACTCACCCGTTCAATTGCAACCGGCGGCGGAGAGGCCTTCTTCGGGCCCGCCAACTACTCCCTTCTGGGCCAGTACCACACTGACACCCGCGCAAGGGCTATGTCCATCCACCAGACGTCCTATTACGTTGGAGTAATCCTGGCCGGATGGCTTGCAGGATACATCGGAGACCACCTAGGCTGGCAGTACGCCTTCTACATATTCGGCGGCGCCGGCGTCCTCTGGGCCGCCGTAATGGCCTGTAGACTGAAAGACCTCCCAAGAAATGAAAAAGCCGGAAGTGAAGTGAAGGTATCTGTCTGGGACGGATTCAGGACGGTGTTCACAACGCCAACGGCGCTGATGGTAACAATAGGGTTCTGCGGGTTCATCTTTGTGATTACGGGATATATGACCTGGGTACCCACGTTCCTCCAGGAGAACTTTGGCCAGACGGGAGCGCAGGCGGGACTTCATTCAATGCTCTGGACCTATGTTGCCGCGTTTGTGGGGGTACTTCTTGCCGGAACGCTCAGTGACAGATGGGCGGCAAAGGATCCCAGGAAGAGGATGGTAATCCAGGGCGCCGGGCTCATCCTTGGTGCTGCGTTCCTGCCGTTTATGGGAACTGCAAAAAGCATATGGATCCTGTATCTGTGCTTTGCAGGATGGGGCTTTTTCAGGGCATTCTTCGATGCCAATATCTACGCCGCACTGTACGACGTAACCCCGGAGCACCTCCACGCCAGTTGCTCCAGCGCAATGATCATGACAGGCTTCGCCGTGGGCGCAACCGCCCCATACATACTTGCCCTCATAAAGGAGGCTACGGGCAGCCTCAACGCCACTTTCCCTATCCTTGGCGTGATCTGGCTCATCTGCGGCCTGGCGTGCCTTTGGGTAAGTTACAAATACTACAACAAAGACCACAATCAATTATATGAACGCTAAAGAGAAAAACCGTAAACCTAAGGCGGGACTGCTTCTTATAGCCTCTCCCAGGTTCAAGAACCTGAGCGGCCCCAAGCGCGGAACCTACGGAGAGAGAAAGGAGAAAGCGGTGGAGGAAATAAAGGCCTCCATGGACTTTTTGGAACTTGTAGACCCCGGAATCGTATATGAGAGAGAGGATGCTCAGAAGGCAATAGACCTCTTTTTCAGGGAAAAGGTGGATTTTGTCTATGCAGAATTCCTGTCCTGGAGCGAGGACTTCGCCTGGATCCACTTCCTGAGGGACTGCCCGGATATGCCCATAATCTTCTGCAACGTCGCAAAGCCCAGGATGACCTTTGAGACCACCCTGGACGAAGACGACTTTGTGGACTACCTCTGCGCAGGCACCCTTGTGGGCTCCCTGGAAGGTTCCGGCAGCATCAAGCGCATCCCCCGGAAAGGCGTCAAGACCGTCATGGGCACCCGCGAGGAGATTACGGAAAAGGTGAGGATCTTTGCCGATGCAGCCCGCGCCCGAGCCATCCTCCGCCGCTCCAACGTGGGCCTTATGGCCAATATGAACGAGGCTATGTGGAGCACCTACATAGACAACTACGACCTCTTCACCAAAATCGGCCCGGAAATACATTACCTCCCCTACTCCGATTACGGCGCAGAGATAGACAACCTCACGGACGAGGAAGTGGACACGTATGCGCACAACCTCACGTCACGCTACAAGATGATGGAGGATGTGGAGTACGACAAACTCATAGGCTGCGTGAAGGCCACCCTTGCCATCAAGAAGATGGCCCAGAAAAGCGACATAGACTGCTTCGTGTACAATGACATTGACCAGGCCACGTTCCGTACCGCCGGCTGCCGCGCAGGCTTCTACCCCCAGTGGTTCAACGAAAACGTAAGCGTACTGGTCCCTGAGGCCGATATCGGCGCGGGCCTTATCACCTACATCCTCAAACTCCTCACCGGAAAGCACGTGAATTTCATAGAGCCTTTCCACATTGAGGACGATTACGGCACCTTCGCGGGCGGCCACGCAGGCCCCAACGACCACAACGACCCTGCCTGGCAGGACAACGTGATCATTTCCCGTGACGTCCGCTTTGCCAAGACCTCCTGGAAGTATGCCGGAGCGCCCTTTGCCTGGTACCGCATAAGCCCCGGTCTCAAGACCGTGGCGGGCCTCTACGAGGAAGACGGCAAGTATAAACTCATCACTTTCCTTGCCACCAGCCTATCGGAAAAAGAAACTCCCCAGAGTACAAAGAAACACCTTCTGGCCACCTATACCCACACCATCTTCAAGCCGGAAGTACCGGTCAAGGAACTGTGGGAGAAAGTCCTCAGGATTGGCGCCACCCAGCACTACGCCATTGTGGACGGAGACTATCGCGCGCAGCTGGAGGACCTTGCGGAAATAATGGGATTTGATTTTTACAGCATAAAGTAGTATGTCATTCATGTACAACCCGTTCCCCTTTCACGACCCAAAACCCGTGAACAGGCCGGAACTGAGCGAAAAGACCATAGAATCCATCACCGGCGGCGGCACCCAGGTGGTTGCCAAGAAATTTATCACCGCCATTGCCGATAAAGTGCGCGCAGAAGGAGCCATCGTGGCTTTTGACGGCTACACAACCACCAAATGGGACCTAATGGTGAGTCTCCTTGCCCGCGAGTGCAATGTATTTGATTTCAACATAGAGTTCGTGGACTCCGCCTCACGCACATTCAAAAGCGGAGATGAGATTGACTCCATCATAGATCCCCTCCTCATCTGGGACAAGAAGATAGACCCCACCCTCCTTTACGGAAAGGTGTATCACGGAGGATATATCGACCTTATGGACCCCGGAAAGGTGGAGGCGGTCAAAAAGGAAATCCCTGCCGTGAAGGCTCCAGGGACGCTTGTTGTGGTATACGGCTACGGCTGTCTTATAAAGGAGTTGAGGCCCCTTTACGATGTCCGCTGCTGGTTTGACATCACCCCTATGAACTCCATGCTCCGCATCCGCGCCGGGGAGTACGCAAACATCGGCAAAAAACATACGGGAATAATAAACCGCACCATCCGCCGCTGCTATTACTGCGACTTTGAGAATGCCGTTCAGTTAAGGAAGGAACTCTTTGACACCGGGGAACTGGACTGGTACTTCCTGGACAACGACAGGGCAAAACTCCAGATGATGCCCTTCGGCACGTTTGCCGATATTTGCGCGCAGCTTGTGAAGTACCCCTTCCGCGCAAAGCCCTGCTACCTTGAGGGCGTATGGGGCGGCTCTTACATGACTAAACTCCGTAACCTTCCCAAGGAGATGCGAAACGCCGCGTGGGTGTTTGACTTCATTCCCATGGAGGTAAGCGTGCTGGTGGAAGCCGGGGCCGAAAAACTGGACATCAACTACTGCTCTTTTGTGCACAAGGAAGGCATACGCCTTATGGGAGAGACCTGCGTTAAGAAATACAAGGGCTACTTCCCCATCCGCTTCAACTGGGACGACAGTTACCACAGCACCGGCAATATGAGCATCCAGTGCCATTCCGGCGGCAAATTCAACGTGGAGAACTACAATGAGTTCGGCCGCCAGGACGAGAGTTATTATGTGGTTATCACCGGCCACGAGGCCAAGACTTTCATCGGCTTCCGCGACGATGCGGACATCCCCGCCTTCTTCCATGAAATTGAGGCGGCCGATACCGAGCACAAGGAGTGCGACTATATGAAGTACGTGAGTTACGAGGAATCAAAGCCCGGTCTCCAGGTCATGCTTCCCGCCGGGACCATCCACTCCAGCGGCCGCAACCAGGTTATCCTGGAGATAGGATCCCTTACCATCGGCTCATATACTTATAAGATGTACGACTACCTCCGCCTTGACTTTGACGGGAAGCAGAGGCCTATCCACACGCATCTTGGAGAGCTTAATGTGCGTCAGGACCGCCGCTACAGTGAAATCCACAATCCATCCAGCCCGGAATACATTGTCCAGGAGCCCCGTCTTGACGCCGAAGGGGATGGCTGGAAAGAGTTCATACTTGGAGAGAATCCCCAGATGTACATTTCCCTCCGCCGTCTGGAATTTGACGTCAGATGTGAGCAGGATACCCGCGGCGAGAAGTTCCACGTGCTCACACTTGTGGACGGAGACCACATCCGCATCCGCAGCGAAGAGTATCCTGAACGCTACTTTGACCTTGACTTCATGGAGATTGCCTGCGTACCGGCATACTTTGGAAAATACGTAATTGAAAACCTGGGCAAGGAGCCCATAAGAGTTCATAAGACCTGCCTCAGAGACGGTTATGAGTATGACCCTGCTTGACGTAGGCGGCACTTATATAAAGTGTGCCGACGGAAGAAAGATTCCCGCAGCCTCCAGGGGCAGCCGGGAAGAGATTTCCGCGGCCCTCAGGGAGGCCATCGGGTATGCAGACCGCATAGGCATAGCCATCCCCGGACCGTTTGACTACAGGAACGGGATCTTTCTGATGAAGCACAAGTATGAGGCCGTTTACGGAGAGTCTTTCAGGAAACTTGCCGGCCTTGGGCCGGAGGCCGACATCCGTTTCATGCACGATGTGAACGCGCCCCTTGCAGGATCACTGAGGATGCTGGGGCTGAAAGACGCGGCTCTTGTAACCATAGGGACCGGCCTTGGATTCAGTTACTCCATTGACGGGGACGTAAAGGAAAACCCTGCCGGGTCCCCCGCAATGAGCCTCTGGTGCACTCCCTGGGAAGGGGGCATACTGGAAGACTTTGTGAGCGCCCGCGCTGTCAGTTCGGCCTATACCCGGAAAACCGGAAAACCCTGCAGTAGCGCCTATGAAGCCGCAAAACTGGCCGATTCCGGAGACATCGACGCAATGGAAGTGTATTCAGATATGGGATTTATCCTTGGACAGGCGGTGAGGCCCATCCTTGACAGCCTTGGAATCCGGACCCTCCTTATGAGCGGACAGATTTCAAAGTCAATCGGCCTTATGATACGTCCCCTCAAGGCCGGATTACCCGGCGTGGAGATACTACAGGCTCCGGAAAAAGCAGTGTTTGAAGGCCTTGAGACGTTATTTGAAGAAAAAATCAAACAGTAACCATATGACTATCAAAAACTCAGTCAGAATCCTTTTCGCGGCGGTGGCGGTCCTTATCATGGGACTTGCGGCGGCTCCTCCCGCCTACGGTCAGAGCCGCACTGTGAAAGGAGTTGTCCTTGACGAGACCGAGACTCCCGTTGCCGGAGCCTTCGTAACCGTCAAGAACGAAACCCGCGGCGTTATGACAGACGGCGCCGGACGCTTTGACATCAGCGTTAAACCTTCCGATGTCCTCATAGTGAGTTTCCTCGGCTACGAGGATGAGCAGGTCCCCGTCGGAGAGCAGTCCAGGGAGCTTCTTGTAAAACTGGTTCCTCAGGCCAACCAGCTGGAAGAAGTTGTGAAAGTTGCCTACGGTACCCAGAAGAAGGCGTCCATTATAGGCTCCATCACAACGGTGGATGCAGAGCAGTTAAAATCCCCTATCGGCCAGCTTTCAACAGACCTTGCAGGTAAGCTTGCCGGCGTTGTTGCCGTCCAGCACACCGGCGAACCAGGTTCCAGTGCCGAATTCTGGATCCGCGGCGTGAACACCTTCGGCGCAAACTCCTACCCGCTGATCCTTGTAGACGGCGTTGAACGCTCAATGGACCTTGTTGACACCGAGGACATAGCATCCTTCTCCATCCTGAAGGACGCAACGGCAACGGCACTATATGGCGTTCGCGGCGCTAACGGCATCGTGCTCATCACCACCCGCCGCGGCTCCGAGTCCAAGCCTAAGGTCAACGTAAAGGTGGAAAGCGGCTTCACCTCCCCCACGCAGTTACCCAAGATGGCATCGGCCGAGCAGTTCATCGATTACCTCAACATGATGAAGCCCGGAACGATTGACGACTACGCCAAACGAATGTATCTCTCAGGCACCGACCCGGACCTCTACCCCAACGTGGACTGGATTCACGAGATTTTCAAGGAGCAGGCAATGACCGTGAAGGCCAATGTCAATGTAACCGGCGGTACCAAGAACGTTCGTTACTACGCCGGCGGATCATACTATTTTGAGGACGGTATCTTCAACGTTGACAAGAACGACCGCTACAATTCCCAGATGAATTACAGCCGGTTCAACTTCCGCACCAACGTGGATATCAACGTCACCAAGTCCACCACCCTCGGGATGGACATATCCACGCAGTTCACCAAGAAGAACCAGCCCGGAACAAGCCTCAGCGACATCTACAACTACACCCTGCAGATTACGCCCATTGGCTTCCCCAAGGTGTTCAGTGACGGCACTCTGTCCAACCCCGAGACCGGTCACAACCCCTACAATATGATAAACAATATGGGCTATGCCACGGTAAATACGCAGAATGCCCAGACTACGGTTTCGCTTACTCAGGATTTCTCCGAAATCATAACGGAGGGCCTTACAGCAAAGGTCCAGGTCTCCTGGGACGCCCGGACGGCATCGTCCGTCACAAACGGGATCCTCCCCAGGGTATACTATATGGACCCAGCAACCCGTGAGTACATTCCCCAGAACAACACCGCCGGATACATAAACGTCTCAAGTTCGTCACAGAGCGGCTATACGGTCCTGAACGTGGAGGCATCGGCCAATTATGAACGCACTTTTGCGTCCCGTCACAGGGTGAGCGGAATGTTCCTCTACTACCTCAGGGACCGCAGCAACACCCACCCCGGCTACGACTACTGGGAGACATTCCCGCGAAAGAGCCTGGGTATAGCGGGACGTGCCACATACTCCTACAGGGACCGCTATTTTGCGGAATTCAACTTTGGCTACAACGGTTCCGAGAACTTCTCCCCGGGCCACCGGTTCGGTTTCTTCCCTTCCGCCGCAGTTGGCTACATCATCTCCAACGAGAGGTTCTGGGATCCCATAAAGGACGTTGTTTCCCTCCTGAAATTCAAGGCCTCCATCGGCAAGGTAGGCAACGACCAGATTGGCGGCGGACGCCGTTTTGGCTACAACACCACTATGGATATCACGGGCGTGAATGGTTTCAGTTGGGGCGAGCAGCGGAGCGCCTGGGTGGACGGCGTTGCAACCGGCGAGATAGGAAACCCGGACATCGAATGGGAAGAGGCCCTGAAACGGAATATCGGCTTTGAACTGAATATGTTCAGGGACCATCTCAAATTCCAGTTCGACTACTTCAACGACTACCGCAGCGGCATCTTCATCACCCGCCAGTCCCTCCCTGACGCTGTGGGCCTGAGGAAAACCCAGTACGTGAACATAGGAGAGATGCAGAACGCCGGCTTTGATATGTCGGCCCAGTTTGACTGGCTGTTTGGGAACGGCCTCTCAGTATCCACACGCGGCAATTTCACCTTCAACCGCAACCGCCGCGTGTACGACGACAAGCCCAGCCAGATCTGGCCCTACCAGAACACTGCAGGGTTTGCCAACAACCAGCAGCGCGGCCTCATTGCCGAGGGCCTCTTTATGACCCAGGAAGAGATTGACGCCTGGCCCAGCCAGTACGGCCGCGACCTCCAGCCCGGTGACATCAAGTACCGTGACGTGATCGGAGACGGAATTGTGAACGACTTCGATATGGTTCCAATCGGCTACACCAGCATCCCCGAAATAAACTACGGCTTCGGCCTCAGCCTTAACTGGAAGGGCATAGACGCCAGCGTCTTTTTCAGCGGAATGTCCCATGTGACGCGCTTCATCGGCGGGTACAACCTTTACGGCGGCGCCGCCACCAACGTCCTCATCCAGGGACAGGTCTTTGCCGATGTGATCGAGCGCAGCTGGTCCGTGACCGGAGATCCCCACGCCGAGTACCCCCGTTTCACCGTGGAAGCATCGGCCAACAATCAGGTACGGTCCACCTTCTGGCAGAAGGATATGAGTTTCCTGCGTCTGAAGAATGCCGAACTGGGATATACTCTTCCCAAGAAATGGACTAAGAAGGCCGGAATGAGCGCCGTCCGCTTCTACGTGCAGGGCGTGAATCTCCTAACGTTCTCCGGATTCAAACTCTGGGATCCGGAACTTGAATCCTCCTACGGAAACGTGTATCCGCTCACCCGCAACGTGAGCCTTGGCCTGAACATCAACTTCTAAATACGCTGCGCTATGAAAAAGATAACTATTCTTGTAATCCTTGCCCTTGCAGCAGTAAGTTGCGACTCCTTCTTTGACATAAACCTCAAGGACCAGCCCACACTGGACGACACCATGAGCCGTTCCAGTACTGTGAAACGCTATCTGGCACATCTCTATTCATATATTCCCCGCGATGAGAACATCCGCAACTACGAGGGCGCAACTGTCCTTCGCTCCGACGAATCCCTGGTTGCCAAATCCCAGTATGAGACATTCTGGTACAAGGTTCGCCGCGGAGAATACGGGGCCGATAATTCCGTTGACGACAGCAGCGCCAACCCCTGGAAGCGCTTCTATACGGGAATCAACGAGTGCACCACCTTCATCAATAACATTGACAAGGACGTGGAGGACTCCCCCGCCCTCATCCAGCAGATGATAGGCGAAGCCCGTTTCCTCAGGGCCTTCTATTACTTTGTGCTCCTGAGGCAGTACGGCCCGGTGATAGTGTGGGGTGACAAGGCCTCCGACCAAAGCGTAAAGGCCGAAACCCTAGACCGCAACACCCTTGACGAGAACTTCGATTTCATAATCTCCGAACTTGACAAGGCCATAGAACTACTCTGCTACGAGGTGAACGACGACGGCCTTGGCCTGAGCCTTTCATCCAATAAGGGCCGCGCTACAAAGGGAGCCGCCCTGGCCCTCAAGACCCGTGTTCTCCTTTACCGCGCCTCCCCGCTCTACAACGGCCAGGACGGCAAAGGAATCTTCTCATCCTTCACAAACTCCAGGGATGAGAAACTGTTCCCGGAGTATGACGCGGCAAAGTGGGACGACGTTGTAAAGGCTGCCGAGGACCTGTTTGCCCTGGGACGGTATAACCTTGCTACATCGGCCTCTGGAGGCACTCCCATCCAGAGGGCAGCGGCCAATTACCAGTGCACCTGGTTCCAGAACTGGAGCATCAACCAGGAGATTATCTGGGGCTGGTGGTACCGCGCCTGGGGTGACGAATCCCTGGGCCAGGGCTGCGACGTTGCGTACGCCGCTCCCGCGGGAGGCCGCATAGCCCTTGCCGGCTATTCCCTCACATCTCCGTCCCTTAAACTTGTGGATGCCTACCCCATGTGGGAGAATGGCCGATATCCGGTCCTTGGATATGCAAAAACCGGCGGAATGCCGGACTACTCCCGTCCGTTCATAGATCCTCTCTCAGGGTACAAGGCAAGCGGATGGACGGATTCTTATCAGCAGGAAGTTGACGTGGATCCCACCTGGGCGACTCCCATCAAGGCCCACAACTCGACAGTAGGCCGCGACGCCCGCTATTACGCGAACTTCGTTCCCAACGGCTTCTGGTGGCCTTCTTCCACCACGGCAAGCGGCGGTCCCATGAAGTTCACCTGCTTCAACGGCCCCGCTGCAACTTCCCCTTACTCCGAGACCGAGGCCTGCAACCGCGTAGGCTACGTGTGGCGCCGTCTTTACAAGGCCAATAACCCCCTGAAGGACCTTACCGCAGACTACCAGAGCATGCATTACGTCTATCCGGCCTTCCGCCTTGCCGAGGTTTACCTCAGTTATGCCGAGGCTCAGAACGAGAGGACCGCCCGCGACGCCGCAAAGGCAATCGAGTACATTGACAAAGTTAGAGAGAGAAGCGGCCTTCCAGGCCTCCAGACCTCTTACCCCGACATTGACTTCATGAGTGCCGATGGCACCTCCACGGTTGGAGAGGTGACCCGCACAGGCCGCGAATGGCTTCGCTGGATCATCCTTCAGGAGCGCATGTGCGAGTTTGCGATGGAAGGCCAGCGCCACTACGATATGCTTCGCTGGATGAAAGCCCTGGAAGAGTATAATGTAGAGAACTGGACTCTTCACGTCACCGCCGACAACTACGAGGATTCCTACGAAAGGGTGAGCACCGACTACATAGGCGGAAGGTCAAAGTTCTCAGAAAGAGACTACCTCTTCCCAATCGGTTCACCCCAGATTGCCCAGATGACTAGTTTTACCCAGAACCCCGGCTGGTAGCCGCCAAATGAGAATGGATATGAAAACAAGATTATTGATACTTGCCTCCCTCATCCTACTTTTCAGCGGATGTTTGAAGGACGACCGCCTGAACTTTATGGTGGACGACAGTTTCGGCCTTACCGCCAGGGAAGCCATTGTGGAAGCATCCATCCATACCGGTTCCTGCAGCGTGGGAATAGCCAAGAACGGCATAGGTTCTTCGGCCGCATCCGTTGAAATAATAACGGGTTCGGACGATGACAAAGCAGCCCTTGATGATTACAACAAGGCCAACGGCACGGCCTTCAAGGCCCTTCCCGCCTACCTTTATGAACTCTCTGATCCCAGACTGGAGTACTCTGAGAAGGAGGTTGTGAAGGAAGTCACCATTTCCTGGGACGCCAGACTGGTTGCCCGGATGATGGATAGCGGAGATGACTATGTGATACCCATCTGCATCACTTCCGGGAAACTGAGCGTCAACAAGGACCACAGTTTCCTCATAGTCCACCTTAACCGCTCCACCCTTGCCGTTGAGCAGACCCGCCAGGTGCGTTCCATAGAAGGGAAGGCCGTAGAGGCCGATGAATCAGGGAAAGTGCCTGAACTCAAGGAAACCATCACCCTGGACCTTTCACTTGACCACCCCATCAAAAACGTCGGGATCACCCTTCCCGTAGCCGTTGACAATGGCCTTGTTGCCGCCTTCAACGATAAGGAGGAAGACGAGTGGGTTGCCGCTCCGGATGGCCTTGTAAGCATTGTGAACCAGTCCGTGACCATTCCGGAAGGCTCTTCATCGGCCACATTCCAGGTGGTCCTGGACAAGGGCAAACTCCCATTCAAGGATGGAAAACTGCAGGTATTCCCCAATTACGTGGTTCCGGTTGCGGTGAACCCCGATGCCATCGAGGCCACTATGTCCGGCGAGGAGTTTGACCTCAAGGGCCTTGGCCTTGGCAATACGGTCACCTACATCTGCGTAAGTTACGCTATGAACGGTATTTCCGTAGTTGTACGCGAATGGGGCCGATACTCTAAAGAAACAGCCTGGTACAGTGACCTTGACGGCTTTGCCAGCGGCGCCGACCGCACCATAGCGATGGACGACAATTACGTCTACATAGCCCATTCCAACGGAACAGCAGGCATATACGCCCTTAACCGTTCCAACGGCAGTTTTGCAAAGAAACTGGACGTGAGCCCCACCGAAGGCGGAAAGTGCACGCATCCCGTCTCCTGCGTAAGGATGATACGGAATGAGTCCGGGGCCGATATCCTCCTGTTCTCGTCCCTCAAGGTGGAAGGCGACGAACACGTCTACGTGTATGCATACGTAAACGGCACTGACGCCGCTCCCGTACGCATTCTGGACTACCTTCACGACAACAAGGGAGGGGCCGATGACTGGCGCCGCTACGGAGACCGCTTCACGGTGGAAGGCACCTGGCAGAACGGCAAACTGTGGTTCCTCACCTGGCACGACGGGGCATACGGCAAGATGCTGGGATTCCAAATAATAAACGGCACGGTAGTGAACCCCGAAGACCCTGAGGACTATTATATCCCCAGCGACAAGGCCGGAATCAAGGACGTTGTGCGCTATCCCGGATGGGACAGTTTCCTTGTGACGCGCAACGGCCGCGGCAACATCTATTCCGTGGGCGCTCCCGGTGCAAACGGTTGGATCGGCCTGAATGACGACAAAGAAATACCCGCCCTCAGCCTTGCCTACGGCTTCAACTTCTTTGATTTCCACGGAGAGAACTACATAGCCTTCATGCAACTTGACGGAGAGAACGCCGTTCGCGGAAAACTGGTGATTATGGACAATAAGGCCGAATCTCCCGCCCAGTTCCCTGACCAGCTTGAATGGTATGCGGAGAACAGGGCTCCAGGAGAGGGTGAAGACCTTGCGGAAGGCCTCCGCTACTTTCCCATCCAGGACCCGGAGGACTTCGAGGCAAAATCCAGCATCACGGCAGGCCACTCCGTAGGAGACTGCACCGTCCGATACATAGGCGGTAGCACGTATATTGCAGTACTTATGCAGGGCTGCGGACTCAGCCTTTTCCAACTTCAGTAAATGAAATACATCGCATTTTTCGTCATTACCCTCATCCTCTCGGCCTCCGGATGCCGGGAGAAGAAGGCCAATGCCGGCGCCCAGCCCGCCGTCAGGGTTGAGATCACTTCCTGCGGCACCCGTGAGGTTTCCTTCACGGTAAACTCCATAGATGCCGCTTCAGTGAGTTACGGGGTGGGAACATCGGCCGATGATGCCAAAAACCTTGCCAAGGTTGAAGCCACCTCAACTACCGGGGCCGGCGTCCTGGAACTGTCCTGGAGCGGCCTTGAGCCCCTCACGGACTATGTCCTCTGCGTAAGGGGGAACGGCCCCGCCGGAGAAGAGGGGAAATGGGAGACGGCTTCGTTCAGGACTTTGGAGGAGCGTTCCTATGTTCCTACGTTTTCCAGCGTCAGTCTAGTGGGTTACTGGCACAGGGAGCCCCGCATCTGGGACGCCGCCCGCTTTGAGCCTCACGTGAGTTGGAAGGCCCCCGGCGGCACCGAGCAGTGGCTGTTTGATGCCTTCCTGTTCCTGGAAGGCAGCGACTGGCTTCACGGAAAGACATTCGTCCTGGGGTCAGGGGAATCGGCCGGGAAAGCCGAATGGCAGTACCAACTGGACCTCTGGCTTGGACCGGAAGGCTGCGTGAAGGAACTGGACAATGCCTGTCAGGATGTTGAGGGAAGGATAGGCGCTCCGCCCGCTAAAAGAGGCGTTATCATAGGCATACCGGACGCCATAATGTTCCAGAGGTTCTCCGACAAGAATTCCTCCACAACCTACTGGGGAGACGGGCTGGACTTTGCCTCTGTGGAAGACCGCCTCAAGGCCCTTTTCTGGTATATCGCCAGCGCCCGCAGGATGTTCTCGCCCCGTGGCTGCAGGAATCTTGTACAGTCCGGCTTCTACATCACCTAGGAGGAGAACGACCTCCCCTGGGCCATAGACGTCAACTGCCGGTACAAGAACTGGGATGTCATCGCTCCGGCTCTGGCCGATTACTGCCATAACGCCAAGGAAGGCCTCTACTGGATTCCCTACCATATGGGGCCGGGCTACAAGTACTGGAAGAGGCTTGGAATAGACCAGGCCTGGATGCAGCCAAACTGGTACTGGGACCTCAAGGGAGCAGATAAGCATCCCTTCCCCAGGACAATATCGGCCATAAAGGAGGCCGATATGAGCGGGATGGAATTGGAGTTCGAGTACTCCTGCGTGGCCTCTGAGATGACAGGCGGCACAATGGGTCCCGACGGCGCCGGAAACCTTGTTTTCACGGCCCAGGACGTCCCTGCCCTCAAGGACCGCGTGAGGCAGTATATGAAAGAGTTCAAGGATGCCGGCTTCTACGGTGTAAAATCCATTGCCCTCTACTCCGGCACCAATGCCTTTACGCAGCTTGCAACTTCGGCCGATGCCGCAGACCGGGCGCTGTATGACGAGCTTTGCGAGTTCATCATCGGCAACAGGAAGCCGGCCGCCACCACCGCCGTAAAACGCAACTGATTTATTTACAGGCAGTTACATAAATTACTCCTATCACTTTTACCTGGAGCAAAATGCATAAGACACTAATAATAAAGCGCTTAGCAAAAACGCTCATCTTGCTTCCTTTGGCGCTTGCCTGCGGGCCGAAGCCGGAAAAGCAGGTATCAGAGCCTTCCGGCATCCACTTCACCGTAGACGAGACCACCGGGAACCTCACTTTCCTTGGTTTGGGCGCAGACGGGCACAACTACGCCGGCGGCAGCGGACTGTGGAGGATGTACTTCAACACTCCGGAGCAGAAGGAGATAGAGATTACTCCCCTTGACGGAACACCGGAGGTAAGGGTGGCGGGAGACACCGTGCATATAGACTACGCCACACTTGCCGGAAATGCGTTTGAGCTGCATCTGACGCTATGGAAAGAGGACGGGCAGCTTAGGTTTGGAGCAACTGTTAAGAACAATGAGCCCCACACTATAATCCGCGAACTCCAGTACCCGCTTATAGGGAAACTGCAACTTCCGGAAGGATACAGGCTTCTCACAACCCACACCGGAGGGCAGATACATGAGAACCCCGTGTGGAAGATCTCCAACGTGGATACTAGGGCGCTTTACATGACTCCCGCCCAGAAGTTCCGCCAGATGGACCTTCAGTATCCCCGCAACGCCGCCGCCAACTGCTTTGCGTTCATCGGGGATGAAGACGGCCTGTACTTCGGCTCCCACGACACCTCCCTCCAGCAAACCTGGCACGGGCTCCGCACCTACCCTGAAGAAGGGACAATAGGGCATGTGACGGAAGACTTCAAGAACCTTGAAGCGGGCTTTTACCGCTACCCCAACGCAATGTGCGGCGATACTTGGAGCAATGATACCAGCGTAGTGGTGCCTTACACGGGAGACTGGACGGAGACTTCCCGCATTTACCGCAAGTGGGCCGATACCTGGTGGCACCACGCCCCCGTTCCAAAGTGGGTGCAGGACATGACCGGCTGGCAGAGAGTTATCTTCAAGCACCAGTACGGAGAAGTCCTTCGCACTTATGAGGACCTTCCCGGCCGCATTGCCGCCGCCGGAGAGTCCGTGGGCTGTGGCGCCGTCCTGGCCTTCGGCTGGTGGGATGAAGGCATGGACAACGGCTATCCCAACTACACCCTGAAAGACGAAGCCTCATGGAAAGAGGCGATTGCTGCATATAGGGCAGGCAGTGCTGTCCCTCCGCGTTGCTTCGCAACCCTGTCCGGGCAAATGCTCCGGGACAGCTCTGCCTGCCCTAAAAACAGGTTGTTGCTATACTTCAACGGCCGTCTCATAGATGTAGAAAGCAACTTCTACAAGAGCGGCGGAGGGTCACGCGTAGCCAACAAAGACAACACGGGCAGGGAGTTCACGGAGCACTACAAGTTCACCGGAGAAGGAACCACGCTGGGGTATTACGACTCCAGGACGTTCGTGATAGCCAACATGAGCAAGCGGGAGTGGCGTGACCAGCTCCTGAAGTGGGCCGACAGGGCCATGGAGTACGGCGCCGACGCCGTGTTCTACGACCAGCTTGGCGTTGCGGAGGAGTTCCCGGACTGGGACCTTTCCCGCGAATACCCCGTCCAGGACATCTTTACGGGCCGTTACAAGGCCGAAGCCCTCAAGGAAATCCGAGACCACATCAAGGCAAAGGACCCGGAGTTCGGCCTTGGAACCGAATGGCTCAGTGACTGCACCAGCCAGTTCTGCGACTTTGTGCACATAGTGGAATTCACCGCACTTCCGGAGAGCTTCCCGGAGTGGTTCCGCTACACCTTCCCGGAGGTTGTGTGGAGCGACCGCTGCGTGCGCGACGACAACGACGTTCCCCGCCGCGTGAACAATACCCTCCTCAAGGGCCTCAGGAACGACATTGAGGTGTTCCGCTGCCGCGGACTCATAGACGAAACTCCTGTGTATCAGGCATATCTTGCCAAGGTAAATGAAATCCGCCACGCCTTCCCGGAACTGCTCCTTGAAGGCCGATACACCGCCACTGACGGCTTCACCTGCTCAGAAAAAGCCCTCACCGCCCGCAGCTACACCGCCGGAGACAGGATGGCCGTAGTTGTGACAAATACAGGTGAGAAAATGAAGATAGGAAAGATTACGGCGCCGGGGTATAAACTCACTGGCAGCCGCAGCATAGGAGGGAAGATTGAATCAAACACCATAACGCTTGACACCAATGAAATTGCAGTCCTTGATTTCACTCGTTAGCATACTTGCACTCATTATTTCCTGCAGCCCAAAAGCGCAGGACACTCCCCTTCTGGAGGCCCCTTCAGGGCTGACCGTAACGGAGATTACCACGGAATCGGCCACCCTTTCATGGAAGGGAAATTCGGCCGAAGCCATTGGCTACTATGTGTTTGTGAATTCAAATGTAAAGCCTCTGGAAACTCTGACGGCAAATACCACTACGTATACCTTCACCGGTCTTTCCGAGAATACTGAATACAGGTTTGGCGTGCAGGCGTACGGAAACGGCACGGCAATGAGCCCGGTTGCATGGACGGAGCCCGTAAAAACCGCCGCACCGGAACCGGAACCCGAGCCCGAGCCCGAACCTGAGCCCGAACCGGACCCCAACCCCATAGAGGCAATAGAATTCACATGGTCGGAAGTACCGGGATGGATTTACCCGCGTCCCTGAAAGTTTACAGGACCGAAGGAACGCTCAGCGGCCGCCCCCTGCAGGCGTGGTACGCAGAGGCAAAAACCAATGCCGACATTCAGTTAAGAGTGCTTTTCCCCGGGCTTGACAACAAAAAGACCATTGATGCGGCAGCGGAGGCCGATGAAAAATGCCTTGTCCTTGTGAACGGCGGCATCTTTGGAAAATTCAATAACGGCCTTGCAGTATGTGACGGGCAGCAGACTCCCTGGGCACGAGTGGAAGACGACAACTGGGACATAGACCGCCAGTACTGGGGCCCGGACGGGAAACTCCACACCATATCCCGCGGCCTGTTTGGCGTAGACGCGGCCGGAAAGCCAGGAGTATACTGGTCCTACACCCCTTCCCACGGCACGGTATATGTCTATGACGAACCCATCCCAACCGTTGCAGGCGGCCCGGTCCAGGGCGGTGGAACTGACACATTCCCCTGCTCCAGGGCATCCTGGGAGCCTTATAACGCCATAACCTGCGGCCCCGTGCTGCTTCAGGGCGGGAAGTGTCCCATCAACAGCAAAAAGACACCTGCCGGCTACTGGGAAACCAATTATGAACTCTGGGCCGATGACATCTACGGGGTTGACGTC
>R27__coassemble_812_pt1 | contig 16929 bp, 7 predicted proteins | sample R27__metabat2_high_PE_018 | metagenome-assembled genome bin R27
GAACCCACATCGACGGTTTTGGAGACCGCTGAACTACCCTTGTTCTATTCCCCTGTGAAAGTGAGCGCCCGTTCCCGGACACTCACTTTTTAATGGCATAGAGAAATTACTCTACGATAGCGATCACCTGACCTGCGCCAACGGTACGGCCACCTTCGCGGATAGCGAACTGCAGACCGGCGTTCATAGCAACGGGAGTGATGAGCTTAACGGTGATTTCCACGTTATCGCCAGGCATAACCATCTCAACACCTGCAGGGAGCTGGATCTCACCAGTCACATCCAGGGTGCGGATGAAGAACTGAGGACGATAGTGATTGTGGAACGGGGTGTGACGACCACCTTCTTCTTTCTTCAGAACATAGATCTGAGCCTTGAATTCGGTGTGAGGAGTGATGGACTTGGGTTTGGCAACAACCTCACCACGCTTCACTTCCTTCTTGTCAACGCCACGGAGGAGAAGACCTACGTTATCGCCGGCCTCACCCTGAGGGAGGAGTTTGCGGAACATCTCAACACCGGTGACCACTGAAGTGCGGGGTTCGTCGCCGAAGCCAACGAGTTCCACGGGGTCATTGACGTGGATGGTACCGGACTCGATACGACCGGTAACGACAGTACCACGGCCAGTGATGGAGAAGATGTCTTCGATAGGCATCAGGAAGTCCTTGTCAACAAGACGCTCAGGAAGCGGGATGTACTCATCAACTGCATCCATGAGTTCCATGACCTTGTCTTCCCAAACCTTCTCACCGTTCAGAGCACCAAGTGCGGAACCGCGGATGATGGGGCAATCCTCATCGAACTTGTAGAAAGCGAGGAGGTCGCGGATTTCCATCTCAACGAGGTCGAGCATTTCCTCATCGTCAACAAGGTCAACCTTGTTCATGAAAACGAGGATCTTAGGTACGTTAACCTGACGGGCGAGCAGGATGTGCTCACGGGTCTGAGGCATAGGACCGTCGGTGGAAGCAACAACCAGGATAGCACCGTCCATCTGAGCAGCACCGGTAACCATGTTCTTCACATAGTCGGCGTGGCCAGGGCAGTCAACGTGAGCATAGTGACGTTTTTCAGTCTCGTACTCAACGTGAGCGGTGTTGATGGTGATACCACGCTCCTTCTCTTCGGGAGCGTTGTCAATCTGGTCGAAGGACTTCACCTTGTCAGCGTTGCCACTTACGCGCTCTGCGAGCACCTTGGTGATGGCAGCGGTGAGGGTGGTCTTACCGTGGTCAACGTGGCCGATAGTACCGATGTTGACGTGCGGTTTGGTTCTCTGGAATGTTTCTTTTGCCATAGTTATTATTATTGTTTAAACAATTGTTTGCGTTTAAAAGGGCCTGAACCCAAAAAAGGAGCCGGTGATGGGAATTGAACTCATGACCTCATCCTTACCAAGGATGCGCTCTACCCCTGAGCTACACCGGCTTTTATCTGGAGCGGAAAACGAGGTTCGAACTCGCGACCCTCAGCTTGGAAGGCTGATGCTCTACCAACTGAGCTACTTCCGCAAACCATAAAAGTGTGGGAGGTGGTGGACTCGAACCACCGAACCCTGAGGGAGCGGATTTACAGTCCGCCGCAATTGCCACTATGCGAACCTCCCAAAAATGCTTTTACAATATGTCAAAGCCCCTTTTCGAGCCGATAGAGGGATTCGAACCCACGACCCCGAGATTACAAATCACGTGCTCTGGCCAACTGAGCTATATCGGCGCTCATAAGCCCTCTAACTTCTTAAAGGACTGCAAAGGTAGATACTTTTTTTGAATCTGCCAAATTTTTTAAACATTTTTCATCATCTCCCTCAAAAGATCGAAGAGAGATTCGGTGTCCAGGCCGCACTCCTCACGCTGGGCTTTCTGGGTGTCCTGCACCACAAATTTGTCCGGGATGCCCACTCCTTTAATTATAGGGGCTTCCGGCCTGGCGGCGAAATACTCGCTCACGGCGCCGTAGAGGCCGCCCTTAAGGCTGCCGTCCTCCACGGTGAGGATGGCCTTGCAGGAGGAAACCTCCTCCATAATATCCTGGTCCAGAGGCTTTAAGAAACGCATATCGTACACCGAGGGCCCCACCCAATAATCGGCCTTATGGCGCTGCGCGGCCTCAAGGGCGCGGTTTGCCACAGGGCCAAGGGCAAGGACAGCAACACCCTTCCCCTTCATCAGGCACTGGCCTTTTCCTATGGAAAGAGCCCCTGCATCGGCCTTTTCCCAGTCCACACCCTCTCCGTAGCCGCGCGGGTAGCGGATGAAAAACGGCCCGCCGGGATACTCCAGCGCAGTGTACATGAGGTTCCTCAGTTCCAGTTCATTCCTGGGGGCCGATATAACCACCCCGGGAATGCTACGGTATGCGGACATATCGAACGCGCCGTTATGGGTGGCTCCGTCCTCCCCTACAAGGCCCGCCCTGTCAAGGCAGATTGTGACGGGCAGGTTCTGGAGGGCTACGTCGTGGATTATGTTGTCATACGCCCTCTGGGAGAACGACGAATAGATGTTGCAGAAGGGCCTGAGGCCTGCCGCGGCAAGGCCTGCGGAGAACGTTACCGCGTGGCCTTCCTCTATGCCAACGTCAAAGAACCTTTCAGGAAAGGCGTCCTGGAGGCGGTTCATACCGCATCCGGAAGCCATGGCGGGGGTGACGCCAACTACGCGGGAGTCCTTTCCTGCCAGTTCCACCAGAACCTTTCCGAAGACGTCCTGGTAGCGGTCCGGGGCGTTGACGGTCTTGAGGCGGGTGCCCGTTGCGGCGTCAAACTTTCCGGGGGCATGCCAGGTGGTGGGGTCTTCCTCTGCGGGAGCGTAACCGGCGCCCTTACGGGTATGGAGATGAAGGATACGGGGGCCGCGGAGGTCCTTGATGCGGGAAAGGACGGATACCATCTGGCCGATATCGTTACCGTCAATAGGGCCGAAGTACCTGAAGCCGAGGGCCTCGAAGAGGGCGCCGCCGCTGGAGCGGACAAGGTTTGCCTTGGTGTCTATGACCCGCTTCTGGATCCAGTCACGGAGTTTTCCTTCTCCAAGGCGGTTCCATATTCCACGCTTCACCCTGTTGTAGGTCTGGGAGGTGGTAACCCTGAGGAGATAGTCGTGAAGGCCGCCGAGGTTACGGTCTATGGAGATGTCGTTGTCGTTGAGGATGACAAGGATATCGGCCTTGGAGGAACCGGCGTTGTTTAGGCCTTCCCACGCCAGGCCGCCCGTCATGGCACCGTCACCTATCACTGCGACGGATTTATACGTTGCGCCCGTAAGCCTTGCGGCCTCTGCGAATCCAAGCGCGGCCGATATTGACGTGGAGGAGTGCCCGGCACCAAAGGCGTCGTAGGGGCTTTCGTCCATCTTGGGGAAGCCGCTGATGCCGTCCCTCATACGGTTTTTGCGGAAAAGTTCACGGCGGCCGGTGAGGATTTTGTGGGCGTAGGCCTGGTGACCTACGTCAAAGACAATCTTATCCTCGGGCGTATTATATATATAATGGAGAGCCACTATGAGTTCCACGGCCCCGAGGCTTGAGCCAAGGTGACCGGGGTTCACGCTGCAGCACTCCACCATATAATCCCTGAGTTCCCTGCATACTTCCTCCAGCTTTTTCCTGGGCAGTTTACGGAGGTCCTCCGGGGAATCAATCTTTTCCAGCAGTTTATACATAGTTCACAAATATACGCATTTTTTGTGAAATGATGCGTAACAAAAAACCCGCGGGGCCGGAGGGCTTCGCGGGTTTTAGGTAGAGGGGCCTAAGGGCTAATCTTGCTGCCTGTACATTATACAAGCGTATTCATCGGGATAGAGCTCAATGGACCAGGTGCCGGAAGAGGGGGCACAGAAGTTACAGCCGTTAAGGGCAAGCGAAATGTCCGGAACATCATATGTGGACTCATCGGACCAGATGATAAGGCTGTCCGGGAAGACATAGGGATTATCATCTCCGTTATAGCCGAAGTTGACAGTCCAGCTATAGTCTTTGCGGAACTTGAACTCATCGCCTTCCTGAAGATCTATCTCAATGTAATACAAGACATCGCCAAAGTCTGTTGTGACGAGTTCAAAGACGTGGTCTACGCCCCATTCCTCGCCGTTCATTGAGCCGATAACGCTCCAAACGGGCTGTGTGGGCTGCTCGGGATCCGGATCATCAGGGTCTGTATAAGCCTCAACCAGTTCTACCTCCAGACTGGGGGTACCAGGATCCAGGACAAGATGCCATATGCCGCTTTGGGCCACCGCAATGTTGGCACCCTTGGCCAACAGTAGCATAGTTCCCTCTGTGAGCGTATTGTTGGAGGCATTTGCGCCCAGGTCGCCCTGGTCCCAATCAGCATTCTTACGGAACTTGAATTCGTCGCCTTTGGCAAGCTCAATGGTTAAATCGTAAGTGGCACCGTCGGCTCCGGCCGTCATATCGATGTCACCGACCCAATCGGTCATTGAGCCAATCAGGCCCCAGACATCTGTCTGAGGATCGGGGTCGGGATCCGGGTTGTCCGGATACTCCTCCATAAGATAGGCGTACAGAGTCAGCTTTTCAAGATTAACCTGGAGATACCATAGGCCGCTGGTGGGGACATAGATGTCCGGGCCCTTGAGGCGGAGATTCATCTGGCCTTCCTGCATATAGTGCGTTGTGCCGTCCCAATCGGCATCAAAGCCGAGGTCGTTGTAGTCCCAGGAGCCGCCCTGACGGAACTTAAAGCACTGGTCTTTACGCAGTTCGATGGTGATTGAGCGTATGAAGCCATCGCCCACCTCCAAATCATGATCCTTCTCCCAGCCGTCCATGTCGCCGATTAAGCTCCATGTGCCGCTCACAACGGCCCAGCCGGGATCCTGGCCCTGGTTGGGGAATTCCATATCCCAGCCTTCGTTCCAATCGGCAATCTCCTCACCGAAGTCAAGGTTGCCGATTTCCTGTTCCAGGACAAGGTCCGCAGTGCCCACATAACTGGCGCCGCCCCTGACATACTGGTAGTCGTAGCTGGTGGAAAGGCGGGTGCCGGAAGCGGTAACCACTGTAATGCTGGGGTTAGACATATACTGACCGGGGATAATCATACTCCAGGCGCGGGAGCCGTTTTCAAGAAGCACGGGGAGCATCTTCACGGAAGCCTGCTCAAGGTCTCCGGACATACTGCCGTACTCCAATTCCGATCCTCTGGCGCCAATCCACACGTTGTTAAAGTACGCTTCCACAATTTCCTCATCGTTGACGTGGTTGTCAATGGTAAGAGTAACCTGCGTGAACTTGTGTACGAAGCTGAGGTGTACGGTACCGTCGGCCGGAGCACTCTCCGTATCGGCAATCAGAAGGTCCGAAGCCTTATAAGCCTCAAGAGTGCTCTGATCCTGCTTGACAAAATAATCTGCCCAAAGGTCTTCACGCTCGGGGTCATACGGGAAATACGCGATGAAACGGGAAGGCTGTTCAACGTACTGCTCCGCATCCCAGAGAATGGGCTCGGACGGGATAACAGCGCCTTCCACGATGTCCAGACGCTTATTAAGCTGGCTGGAGTAGGGACCATAGACAAACAGGCCGATTGATTCAACCTGGGCCTCATCGGCCTTTGTCTGGAACTGACCCACTGAAGCAGTGAATTTTATTTCCCTGCTGCCGAGGCTGTCATTGGCTGTTTCTTTGACGGAACAGGCGCTGAATGCTGCTCCTGCGAGGAGCGCTGCTGCAATATATGTAAATATTCTTCTCATAGCTTATTCCGTTTAATTGATTGAAACAAGATAGGCCTGCTTACTCACCGTTTCCGGTGTGTTGCCCTTGTAATTCATCAGTGGACCGTACACCACAACTGTATCTCCCACTTCTGGCTGGACATCTCCGTCGGCAAACGGCTCATTGCCCACATACCAGACGTTGTAAAGCTGGAGGACATCCTGATCGACGCCATCGTCGGAAATAAAGATGACGGCAGTGTCATTGGCCTTGAATGCCCTGGTGATCTTGGCGACAACACCCTTCACATACACGGGATCCGTCTGATCATATGTGCTGTTGTTGGTCCAGGAGAGGGCCGATACAAGCGACCTTGCCTCTGCAACGGTGTAAGGATTCTCCAGAGTTCCGTCATTCACAATAGGAGCAGGGGCGCCATCCTGGGTGATGTCAAAGTAGTATCGGCGGTTGCTATAGCTCACGTATATACGGACGGTACGGGAATCCAGGGACTCGTTTTCAGACAAAGTTGTGGTAAACTCATACCAGTTGGCATCCTTGGCCTGGTAGCTGACCTGAGCCCAGTTCTGATCTGAAGTGAATACTGGAGTTTCAACACATCTTACCATATTGGTTACGGCTCCTCCGGTATAAGTTGCCGAGGTTGACAATAACACCAATCCGAAATCGGCCCTTTCAACACTTTCTATCTGGACATCCACCAGTTCAACAGTACCGTTATACGTTGTCTTTGCTCCGGTAACGGTTACCACGTCTCCGGCAACAAGGCCGAACTGCTCCGTATACCATCCGCCGGCATCCTTGGGATACTGGCCATCGGCAGTCTTTGCGCCATAGATATACAGCTCACCGGAGTCGTCCTGGATGTAGAAGTTGCCGTAATTCAAATTTGCAAGGGCGTAAACCTCACCGGTGACGGTGAAAGTATCGCCGTCGGCACCGTTGATGACGTCGATGATGTATGTTTCACCGGTGGAGGCAGCCTGGTAGATATAGTCTCCGGTGCGGTAAGGATCCTCATCTTCAGGGTAAAGGTCTACGTAGAGGATGGTTTGCCTTTCCTCGGTTGACGTATTCCTTTCTACGTCCACGGTCAGGTAATACCAGTCATTCCCAAGGGACTGAAGCTCGTTCACTGTGGCCCATGTGCACTCGCGAGGGACAAAGATATCCCAGTCTCCTACACCACGGACAGTGAACAAAGCCTGGCCACCGAAAGCCTCAATCTTGTTTTGGTACGTAAGCATACCTATCGGCATAAGGGCATCTATGGACACAAGCTCTGCGTTCTTGAACTCAACCATACCGTTGTAAGTGGCCCTGATACCCTTTACGGTAATGCGGTCTCCTTGAACAAAGCCCCATCCGTCGGAATACCATCCGCCGGAATCCTTGGGGAATAGCCCTTCGGCATTCACGGTGCCGTAGATATACAGGGCATCCTCAGAGTTAATGTCGTCTACCAGATAGTAGTTTCCGTACTGGATGCTGCCGAGGTCCCTAACGATGGCGGAGACAATGAAGACTTCGCCGTCATCGGCCTTAAGGACCTCCTCTACCGTGGCCTTGCGGGGATTGGACTGGTGGTTTGCATCATCGTTGTCCACCCACTCGTCCACGTCCTTGGAGAATTCGGCCGATACTGTATCGGCATCAAGTTCTACCCTTGCAGTGTGACGGCAGCCGGGTTGGAATCTGACCTCGTAAGAGAGGGCATAAGTGTAGTACTTACCGTCCGTTCCAACAAGGGTGATGGAAGGCTGCGCCCACTGGGGAGGTATGATACAAGCCCAGGCGGGGCGGCCGGCGGCGTCCAGCACCTGACCCATTTTGATGGAAGAAAGGGCCGAATACTCAGACTCAACCACACCGTAAGTTTCACCGTTGCGGTTTATCATTGCCTCAGGGGTGACGTTACCAAGGTAGGCCTCGGTAATGTCTACATCGGCAAGCTGGTTGTCTACATAAACCAGGAGCTTTGACAAGCGGTGCACAAAGTGAAGGTGCACGGTGCCGTCTACTGGAGCGTTGAGGGTATGGGCAGTCATGAAGTCAGACGCCGTAAAGCCCTGATGGGTGCTCTGGTTGGTGCGGACTACAAAGTACTGGCCCTCCCAATAGGCCTCGTTCTCCATATAGGGATAGAATGCCCAGAATTCCGTGGTCTCCTCCAAATACTGGTTCTTATTCCAGTACACGGGGGTTTCCGGAACCAGGGTTTGTCCGTCATACTCCATCTTTACATTGAATTGGTAGGACGGCCCGTATGTGTAGAGAGATACGGCGTCGCCTATTTCAAAGGCGCGATCCGTAGCCTTTGTGGCATAGCCGCCCACTGACGCCGTAAAGCGCAGGGCCTGCTTTTCCCCCGCGGCCATGTCCTCTTCCTGGACGCGGGAACATCCGGGAAGAAGCACTGCCGCAAGGGCTGCCAAGGCTATTAATTTATTGTATCTCATAGCCTTACTTATTTATCACAAGTTCACGGGTTACATCCACAGGCTTGGGGGCCGATACTCCGGCCTTAAGCATGTGGCGTTTGAAGGTGCGCTCTCCTGTTACAGGCGCAATAGTCTTTTCGGGAGCAAGAGGGCTCAGGATTGATGCCTTGACAGCCGACCTCTTTGCAGGAGCGCCTGCGGCATCATCCGGCACATACTCATATCCGGGAAGGACAATGTAGCTTTGACCCCACCAGTTGAATGTATTCTGGAAGTACTGGCCGTAATAGGTAAGTACTATGTAAGGAGCCATATTGTAAACACCCTCCTGAATCATCTTGTTGTTCTCGTTGAATTCGCCGTTGATGGCACAACGGAACTCAAGCGGTGAGGAGTCGTAAGGGACGTAGCAGTCTCCATTGAGGAAGGGGTTGTAGTGGAGGAACTCACCGTCGATATAGAACTCTATCTGAGATGCATATTCTCCCGTGAAGCCCCAGGTGTCGCCTTCGTACGGCGCTACACCTGCCCAAATGCCCTCATAGGGATCCTTGAGGATGTAACGGGCGGGGGTGGTATCGGCCTTGAGGATTTCCACGCTGGCATTCTCTACACCTGTCCAGGCATCATTGTAGATACCGTAGCCGATAGACTGGAACTCGGGGGCGGGGTTGGTCCTGAACGTATCGGCGGCCCAGCCAATCTGGTCAAAGTTATCTGTTCCGGCAATGACAATCATATATTCCGTGTCAGGTGTGAGACCGGAAGCGGTGAGGGTTTCTCCCGTTTCTTCACTGATGAAGCTGATGCTGAGCTGTGAGCCGTTGGAAAGGACGTAATCATACATATTGTCTTCCGTTACGCCGTCTTCCTCAAGCTTGGACGTCTCTTCAAGCAGTGCCCAGATTTCCTTGGGGTTGGAGAAGAAATAGTTGAACGAAGCCTTTGTGTCTCCGTCAACCTCGTCCAGGGTGGTGGTTACGGAAATGTTGAGCTCGGGGATATCCTGACCCTCGATTACAACGCCGTGAGAATCTGAGAACACTGCGTAGTGAGGCTTGCCGGCGATGTCTATGTCAAAGACAAGGGTATAAGTGCCGGTCTGGGAAACAGGGAGCCTGAGTTCCACCCAGCCGTCCGGAACAGGCTCAATCTCCGTTCCGCTTGCCCTTACTTCTTCTATTACGCCGCCCTCGCCGGTAATCTCCTGCTGGGAGAGTTTTCCGAAGTACACACCATAGCGGAGGCCGGTGACATCCATACCGGAGAAGACATTGAGGATAACCCAAGTCTGACCGGTTTCGTCTACAATCTGGTCCACCAGCTCCAGGTCTATATTATAATAAAGGACAGGCCTGTCGTAACCAGGAAGGGTGAGAGAGAACATATTGTTCTTGTTCACCATCAGAATACTGTCATACCCGGAAAGAGCAAGTCCCATATTTCCGTTAAACTGGAAATAACCGTATTTGGGATAATAGTAGCCATAGTTATAATAGTCCTCCACGCCGTTTTCAGGAACCAGGCTGAAGACTGTCATATCTCCGTACTTGGTATCGGAAAGGCCGAGATTGCCGGACTCAACATAACAGTTGTAGTCATCAACGAAGCTGATGACAATCTCTCCGCCGTCCTGGTAGGTGAAATAATCACCGCTCTGGGAATCCTCATAATCAATATACGCCCAGTTCTTGTACGGATCCACAATGCGGTAGGTGTTAGAGTTGGCGTCCTTCTGGACCTCAACCTCTATCTCCGTGTGAGGAATGGCCTTATATATCTCAGAAACAATTCCGTCCACCATCTTACCCGTTCCAAGGGAAACCCACTCGCGAGGCATGGGCTTGACGGTGATGACCTTGCGTACGGCGTCAAGGACAATCTGAATGCTGCCGCTCTCGCAGTAGGCATATATCCAATTGTCGTTGGGAGCAATTACGGTTTCAACACCGTCCTTGCCAACCTCCAGGGCGTGGTAAACTGCCTGACCCCAACGACTGCCAGTGTCTTCACGCACAATGCGGAATTCAAAATTGCCGTTGCCGCTGAGGGTTGCATAATAAAGCTCATCTTCTCCCTGCTCCATCTGAATCCTGTTGTCATAGGTTTCAACCGCCCAGACGTGCTCGTGGGTGCCGGGATCATAACCCTTGCCAAAGTAGACGTATCCGGCTTCAATCCAGTCAAATACCTCAAATTCAAAGCCCACGGGCATAGAAGACTCGTCAAGCAGAACCTTTACCGTGTAGCTTACGCCTTCTTTAAGGCAAATGCTCTCCTGGGAGAGGGAAAGTTCCTCTCCATTTGCAAGGGTAACCTTGAGGGTGAGAAGTTCAACGTCCTCGTCCGGAGGTACAATCACGCCCCAGGCTTTGGTGCCGTCGGCCTTCGCCAGAGGAGCGGCCTTGACTTTCCCGCGCTGAGCATTCTCAGGGATATTCACGCAAGGGACGGTAAGATCAACCTCGGTCTGGAGGTACAGGCCGTCAAGCTCTACGGATACAATCTCCGATTCATAGGCGGAAGCGTCTATTTCCATAATGATCCTGGTAAGCTGATGGGCAAAACGGAGGTAAACCTCACCCACTTCCGGCGTTCCAAGGGCCGATGCAGTGAGAAGGTCTGCGGCCTTGTAGGCGGCCTCCGTACTCTGGTCGGCCGGAACTGAGAACAGGAACTCCGGCTGGCTCACCTGCTCCGAATAAGGATAATAGGCATAGAAGGCCGATGCCTGGTCTCCTGCCTGGTCGGCCCCCCAGTAAATGGGCTGAGCCGGCTTTACGGTTTCTCCGTCCCAGGTTAAGGCAATGTTTTCCGCCTCAACGGGAGCTGCTGCAAAAAGGCCCACTACATCGCCCTGCTCGAAGGCAGTTTCCGTAGCCTTGACCTCGTACTTGCCAAGGCCGGCCTTGAAGGCTATTTCCCTGGCCGGGCCCTGGTCTTTGGTGCTTTCCTCGCTCTGGCAACCGATGGCGACTGCGCAGACGGAAAGAACGGTTAAAAGGTAGCTATATGCTTTCATATTGTGTAATTATTATCTTCTGTGAGTGGGTCTATCTTGTGTATTTGCTGATTTTCATCGGGAGACTGGCCTCCTGAGAGTCTACTACTCCTTCCTCAGGAAGCATAGCATAAATACCGAACCTGACAAAAGGCGATCCGTTGTATACTCCGGGATTAATCTGTGCGGTATCATCTCCCATCCACTGGAAGGTGGCAATTGTTACAGAAGGATCCTGGCAGTAATAACCGTCTTCGGTGACGCCGGAGATAAAGAAAATATAATCGTTATAATCTACATCCAGAACGGCGTATTTGTAAAGAAGGTTACCGGTAGACTGGTCAAACTCAAGGGGCATATCTAAAGGTTGACCGTTTATATAGCCATCCCTGGCCACTAAAACACCCGGCTCTTTCTCAAGGATTTCAAAACCGTCCCAGTCTCCAATCCAACGATCGTAGGCCTCATTCTTTATTATAGTATAAAGAGTGCTTGTGCCATACTTGCTCACAGCCTTCAGGACAACGGTGAACGTGCCGTTGTTGATTACCGGCACTCCAAACGAGTTGTACTGTCCGGAAAGGAGGGTGGGCAAAGTCATAAACTCCGTACCTGCAGGCAGCTCTGCGGCCGATACTATTCCGGCCACTGAGGCATATTCTACGGAAGCAACCTCAAATCCAGCATGGAACTCTATCAGGAGCTGGTTTTCTTCAACCCAGGAATTGATGTTTTCCAGAGTGTCATACTTCACGGGGCGGGTACCGCCGGGAAGAGTGATGGAAAGCATATTGTTGTTGTTGGTAGAGTAAATACTTCCCGTATACTCCTCGGTTCCCAATGCTCCCAAATGGAATGCGGTGTAACCATTGAAGCTGATGAACTGGTTGGTCTGGTCGTACTGTCCGGAGAAAAAATCCTGGCCTGCCCACCACCAGATATTGTGATCCAGCGAGGCAACAAACAGACGGTAGCGGCCATTAACCTTAAGTCCGGAATAGGAGTCTGAGATCCATACGTTTTTATTGTTTATGTTGAAAACGATCTCTCCGCCTTCTTCCAGGGTGAAATTCTGATTGTCTGCGATCCAGCCGGCATTCTTGTAAGGGTCTACGATACGGTATGTACCGGGGCAAGCGGCATCTGCCTGAATATCCACTTCCCATTCCTCATAGGGGTAATCAATTAAACGGCCGTTAATGATTCCGTCAATGAATTTACCCTTTCCAAGGGGCGCCCACTGGTGAGGGATAGCCTTGAAGTAAAGGATGTACTTGTCAGGGTCCAGGGTGACGGTTGCGTTGCGGCACGTACTTTTGTTCACCACCTTGGCCGCGTGTGACGTGTCCTGGTTAATATCCTTCTCGTCAATTAGGATAAGAGGAAGCTCAAATGTTTCATCCTCAAAGAAACCGGGAAGATCATAATCGTACAGGTTTGTATTGAGGACGGAGCCAAAGTACTGTTCATTGTCTCGGATGAGGCAGAAATATGGAGAGCCTTCCACTACAGCAGTGTAAGTGCCATCCGGCTGGGGTTCCATCTCAATGTAACTGGGACCGTCGTCATAATAACCGTTTACCATAAGGGTCCAGGTATGATTACCGGTTTCTCCGCCCGGACCGGGATTGGTTATAACCACTTCCTCTGTACTCCAGGGGGTGATATCCGTAATGAAGGATACCACGGCGTCGTTTTCAATGACTATGCGTGCAACAATCTGCTTGCCGGGAACCAGGCCGAGAGGTTCATCCGGGACATATCTGAGCTGTTTGCCCTTGTCCGTAGTGATGAGCACGGCCGGGCTTGCGGTCTGGGGTGCCACGACGGCCACAAGGAAATTGCCGTCACGGCCTGCCTTAACAACGGAAGCCTCTCCCGTAGCAACTGCGCTACCGCGGAGGATATTGACATTGGCCGATGTCTGGACGCCCTCCAGTACCACGGACTGGATGCCGGCGCCTGTATCGGTTGCGTCTATGTCAAAGAGGATTCTTGAGAGGGCGTGGCCGAAGGTAAGCTTTACCGTCTGGTCGGCCGGGGAGGCCTGGGTGTGGGCGGTAAGGAGGTCCGAGGCCGCCACAGCGCCGTCTGCACTCTGGTCTGTCTTGACCGTAAAGGTGAAGGCATCAAGCAGGTTGGCATCCTGCAGGTAGGGGTAGCAGGCGGCAAAATCGGCCTTTTGGGAATCCTGCTGGCCGATAGCCCAATAGAGGGTGTAGGACGGGGTGAACGAGCCTCCGGCATAGGTGATGGGCACGTTTGATGCGCCTACCGGCTGGCCGATTGACAGGCCTGCCACGTCACCATTACTGAAGCCCGCTTCCGTAACTTTGGTGAAATCTCCCACCGAGCCGGTGAGGACTATCTCCTTCATATCCGGGGAGTCCTTGGCGGAGGGATCTTCCAGTACCTGGCACGATACCCCTGTGAGAAGGGCTATCAGAGCCGGGAGTAACAGTGTTTTTTTCATATGCGGTACTTTTATTATTCTTGATGGAAGCCTGCTTCTCCGCCGTCATCCCAAGGCAGGACTTCACCGGTGATACCGCCCATACCCTGCTGGTCCTTGGCCTTCTGGTTCACGGTAAAGCGCACGGTTGTGCTTCCGGCGGCGAATATTATTTCTGCATTACGGTCTGCAGATGTGTTGTTAGGCTGAACGGCAATTTGGACGGGAGTGGTTCCGGCATTGCCGCTGGCCGGGGCGAAACTTAGCCAATTGGCCTGGCAGGTAGCCCTCCAGGGTGTATCGGAAATAACCGTAACCTGACCGGAACCGCCTTCCTCAGTAAACGAGAGGGAAAGGGCTGAGAGTTCCAACTGGGGCTCCTGCTCCGGTTCCTTGGCCTGCTGGGTAACCGTGACAGCCGCTGTGAGGCCGGACACGCTGGTCACCACGATCCTTGCGGTGCGCTCAATCTCATTGGGATTTGAATCGGCCGATATCTTTACCGGAATGTTACCAGCAGTTCCGGATGTCTGGTCCAGGTGGAGCCAATCGGCCTGCACGGAGACGGACCAGTCACGGTTTGTCATAATTGTAAATGACGACTGAGAGGCCTCCGCAGGAAGGGTGATTGCCTTTGTGGAAATGTCCAGCATCGGATATTCCACCGGCACATAGGCCTTCTGGAATATTGAGACTTCGGCCGATGCGGAACCCGCAGTAAATGCGATGGCCGCCAAGCGGTCACTCTCAGCGGTATTGGCGGCAACGGTTATTACAACTTCAGAAATACCCGCAATGCCTTCCCTGGGATTAACTGATACCCAATTATTGTCCGGTGTACTTACCCAGGCCTGATTGGAGGAAACTATGACGCTGAAAGATCCGCCGTCTGAAGGGAATGTGAGTTCTTCCGTAGAGATTCTCACGTATGCATCAGGGTCTTTCTGGGCGGCAAGCTGGGTGATTACAAGGGTTGCCTTGGCATCATCGGCCACAAACTCAACGGTAGCGGTGCGGCTCTCATAATCCGTATTTGCCACGGCCTTCACTTTAATGCTGGCCGATCCGGCCTCTCCCATTGCGGGATCTATGCTCACCCACTGTGAGGTGTTGGTGACCGTCCAGGCGCGGTTGGAGTTTACAATCATCGAGTATTCTCCGCCTTCCGCGGCAAAGAGCTGGGTGCCTGAAGACAGCTCAATGGACGCAGCGGGACGTGCTTCCTGAGTAAGGGTGTACGTCTTTACAAGATCCTCCGCCTTAAAGGTAATGGCGGCAGAACGCGGCTGGTCCGTTGTGTTTTCCAGGGCAGTCATAGTAACCTGTGTCTGGCCGGCTTCTCCGCTTGAAGGGTCCACTGTAAGCCAGTCGGCATTGCTTTCTGCCGTCCAATCCCTGTTGGAATTCACGGTAATGATGGCCGATCCGGCGGAATAGGGGCGGGTAGAACTCTCTGCCGACAGGGACAGGGTTGCTGCCGGGGGCGCGGGTTTGCCCTCCTGACTCACCGCCACGGTTTCCGTAACCTTATATTCAGGCGCAGTGACCTGGACGCCGGCGGAGCGGGGCTCCGTGGTAGGGTTGGGATCTACCGTGATGGTAATGGTGATGTCTCCGGATTCACCGCTTGCAGGAGAGATGTGAATCCAGTCTGCCGAAGTGGAGGTTTCCCACGCTACCCCGGCTGTGAAAGCAACGGTGTAGGAGCCTCCTTCCGGAGGGGCCGATACCGTCTTGGGCGTCACGTTCAGGTTTGCCTGAACAGAGACGGCCTCGCACGACACAAGAGCGAGAAACGCCACCAGGACGCCCAGAAATTGCTTAAATTGGGGAACTAACATATTATTAATTTATTAATTGAATGTGGATTTGGCTATGTTCTCACAAATATAATTACTATGTATTAGAAAAACAATAGTAACACATTCACAATTAGCGTCTTGTGGCGGAAATAACCACTTTGTTCAGGAAACGTCTATAAAAGAAGAAAAAAAATAGTTAATTTAGCGGTCCGGAAAACAAACAAAAAGAGATATGTCAGAAAAAGTGTACAGATTCCTGAACGACAATCCGGTGGCCCGCTGGTCGGCGCTGGTCCTGATTGCATCAATGATGTTCTTTGCCTATATGTTCGTAGACGTGATGTCCCCGCTGAAGTCCCTGGTGGAAAGCGCAAGAGGCTGGTCCAGCGGCACTTTTGGAACATATGCGGCATCTGAATACATCCTCAACGTATGCGGTTTCCTCATCCTTGCGGGCATCATCCTGGACAAGATGGGCATCCGTTTCACGGGTGTTTTATCGGCCAGTCTTATGGTTGTTGGCGCCGCAATAAAGTTCGTGGGCATCTCGGACTGGTTCCAGGCCACGGCTTTCTGCGGATGGCTTGACAGTTGGTGGGTTTCAATGCCCGGCAGCGCCAAGATGGCAAGCCTTGGATTCATGATCTTCGGCTGCGGCTGCGAAATGGCCGGCACCACCGTTTCCAAAGCCATTGCAAAATGGTTCGACGGCAAGGAAAAGGCCCTGGCAATGGGTCTGGAGATGGCTATCGCCCGCCTCGGCGTATTTGGCGTGATGTGGATCGCTCCACTTATATCGGCCAAATTTGACAATTCCATTGTGGCTCCCGTGGCATTCTGTGCCGCGCTGGTTGCAATCGGCCTCATCTTCTACTGCGTGTTCTGCGTGCTTGACCGTAAGTTTGACGCCCAGCTCATTGCCTCCGGCAAGGGCGTTCCCGGCGCAGATCCTGAGGATGAATTCAAGGTGAGTGACCTTGGCACCGTGCTTTCCAGCAAGATGTTCTGGATTGTGGCAATCATGTGCGTGCTGTACTACAGCGCCATCTTCCCATTCCAGCGTTACGCCCCCAACTTCCTTGAGACCACCCTTGGGATTGACGCCGCATCGGCCGCGCAACTGTTCAGTTTCTTCCCCATCCTGGCTATGATCCTCACCCCCATCCTGGCAGGCTTTCTGGATTTCAAGGGCAAGGGCGCAACAATGCTTATGGGCGGCGCGGTGATTATGATAGTGTGCCACCTCAGTTTCGCATTCCTTCTCCCGGCATTCCCCAGCAAGTGGCTTGCCGTTACCCTCATCGCCATCCTGGGCGTGAGTTTCTCAATGGTGCCGGCCGCACTGTGGCCTTCCGTCACAAAGATTGTGGACGCAAAGGTCCTTGGAAGCGCATACTGCCTCATCTTCTGGGTACAGAATATCGGCCTCTGCCTTGTTCCGCTGCTCATAGGTAAAGACCTAGAGGCAACCGGCGGCTACCTAGCCCCAATGCTCATCTTCTCAAGTTTCGGCGTTCTGGCGTTCAT
>R27__coassemble_823_pt1 | contig 16789 bp, 8 predicted proteins | sample R27__metabat2_high_PE_018 | metagenome-assembled genome bin R27
TATATACTTTTTGCAAAGATATATATATTTCTTGCAAAAAGCAATAAAAAAAGGGCGGCCCGTGATCGGGCCGCCCCTTATATAGAGCGTTTCCTATTTGGAAAACTATTTCCGGAACTTAGAATTCAGGCGCATCTCCTTCTCGGAAACCGTTGCAGAAACTTTAGAAGTCTCAACGCAGTTCTGAGCTGAAAGCTTCTTGACTGCAGGCTTCAAGATATTGCCGGAAATGGCGCTTCCTGCATTCAAAGTGTTGGTACTGCTGGATGCAATTGAAGTGGAAGTAAGGATAGCAGGGTCTACAAGAATTATATGACCATACTTGGCGAACCATCCGGCATATGACGTTCCGCTAAAGGCACCGACGCCGAAACCGGCGGTATTTACACCCTGACTTGAATATGCACCGGGGTCAACTAATGCAATTATTCCATCTGCAACATAACCACCAGCAAGCCAGTTAGCATAAACTGAAGTGTAAACGCCACCACTTGCATTCAGAACAACTGGCTTGAGAGTATATGAAGAATAAGTACCATCTTCACCTACATAGTTGCCAGAATAGATAAAGCCTTGGCTGTAGTTGAACTGCATGACACCGGGGAGAAGGTCCTCGAATAATCCAGAAGCATTCACAACTGCACCTGTACCATCATCTTCAAATGTCACATATCCAATAGCCTCACGGTCTGCAGCAATTTCGCCATCCACACGTGCAAAGTAAACCCACTGTGTGCCAGTAAGCTTTTCAAGTTCCACACCGGATACAATGTCTTCAGCAGTATAGTTCTTCTCAAGCGGGCTCACTTCTGCGTTAGGATCAACCCAAACGAAAGTAGTGGGCATAGACTTATATGAGAATTCCTTCGGTGGTCCATCGGAGGCTGATTGGCCCCAGAGACTCATATAGTTATATTTATATGTGAAGAGCTGTCCGGGAACTATATCAAATGTACCATCATTGAGTTTGCCGGCGGTGAATATTACAGAAGGCTCATCTAAATTATAATTCAGACCCCACTGCTCACCATGGGCGCTTGAATAGTACTGGCCACCCATAGTAACGTGATCATAACCATCGATAACAGAACCGAAATCTTTCTCCATAAAGGCGAACTTGCCATCTATAAAGAGGCCCTCATAATCAAAGTCATAAGAGCTGCCCATAACGCCCTTGACAATATAGGATACACCTTCAACATCCTGGCTGATTGTCCATTCTGCACCACCAACTTTCCAGGTACCGATGAAATCTTCATATGCAGCAGCTACGTGAGGATCTTCTTTCTCAAACTGGAGGGTGGCATACTTACCACTGACAAAGCCATCCTCATTAAGACCAACAGCGACAACAATATATTTACCGTAGGCAAGAGAGCCGAGAGAAACCTCGTCTGAATCTGTAGTAGCATCGTCATCAATGGTTTCATGATATGCGTCGAACCAGTATTGGGCCACTTCTGCTATGCTAAAGCACTCATAGCGGGCCAGGGCTTCAAGAGATTCAAACTCTGCAGCTTCTTCAACGGGATACACATTCATTGCATAGTTGAACCAGTAATCAGAACCACCGGAAACAGTGTTAGAAATAGCGTCCTTGCCATCCTTTTCACCCTCATATTTGAGTGTCCAGTTAGGATTTGCCTCAAATGTAACCTCTGCTGCAGAGAGTGCAATAAAGTCTACATATGAATCTGCGGTAAATTCATCATTATCATCGTAATCCACATAAGAGCCGTTGGTATAACCCTTAACAGTAACGTACTTGTCCACAAGGGGTTCAAGATCCAGACCAAGAGTTGGTTCAATGATCACATTAGGGAAATAGTACACATACTCCTGGACATCCACATAGTAGACGTCACCGTTCTTCTGAAGAAGACCCGAGACACCGGTATTTAAAGAATTACCGGACAGATGAGAACGAAGAGCTCTTACTGGAAGGTCAGCTACCTCCTGAGCAGAAGCGGTAACGGTGAGGGTGGAAGCCTCAACATATTTCACCTTGGTGTCCTCGGTGGTCTTCTTGGTACCGGCGAAGGAAACTTCGTCGCCGCGGACTGCGGTGTTGCCTTCATATGCAAGGTAGATGTATGCAGCATTTTCATCCACTACCAGGGCACCAACCTGGGAAGAAGCAACAACGATGGCCTTCTGGCCTGCAACTGCGGTATCATCGGCAAGCTGGCGGATTGAACCGAGGTCTGTAGCAACGTCGGAGGCGGGCTGCTGGAGAACAGTGTACTCTGCAATGAGTTCACCGGAGTTGCGGTCGTTGATGGAGACCACACCTACGCGGTATGAGCCGGTGGTATTGGGATCTGCAACGATAGTAAGTTCATCAACATGAGTAGCCTTGGTATCTACTACGTGCAGCCAGGAAGTGGCGCCGTCACTGATGTTCACATTGTACTCCTTGTTGGTGGTAACGGTGAGAGGAATCTCGCCGCCGGCGGCGGGAACCTGAGCGGAGACATCGGCCACTGCGGAAATCTCACCTTCCTCAAGGGAGATGACCTTGATGTTGGTCTTACCCTTGTTGTTGTCGGCGAAGACGAAGATCTTGCCGGAAACCTTTGCGGGTTCGGCCTCGGGCTCTGCAGCGGGAACGCCGATGAGGATGTAACCGTGGAGAGCGTCAACCTTCTGGATGGTGGCGGTAATGCCGGCGGTAGCGCTGAGAACATCTACGGTAACTTTGTCGGTATCGGAAGCACCCTCGACCTCATACTCGATGGCGATGTTGTCACCGGCATTGGCGCCAACAGCGGAAAGGTCACCTTCGTACTTGATAACAAGTGAGAAGTTCTTCTCCTTGGGGATCTGAACCTCGGGCTCACCTACAACAAGGACGATGTAGTCATCGGTGGACTTGTCCTGATCGATGTAGGCCGATGTGAAGGCGGAGCCGTCGATAACGCTGAAACCAAGGGGTTTCCAGGTTTCCCCGTTGTCATAGGAGACGATGACCTTGCCTTCGGAACTGGTGCCGAACAGAGGAGTGATGCCGTCTGCACCTGCAGCGCCGGTATCGCCCTTGTCACCCTTGTCACCTTTGTCGCCCTTGTCGCCCTTGTCACCCTTGCCGGTAACGGGGATGGGGTTGCCGTCTCCGTCCTTAAGGAGTTCACCGTTGACAGTCCAGTAGTAGACGCCGTCGATGAGGGTGATGTTGATCTCAGGAGCCTTGGCATCCTTGCCGTCTTCTCCGTCCTTGCCATCAACACCGTCCTTGCCGTTTTCGCCGTCTTTACCGTCGGCGCCGTCCTTACCGTCCTTACCGTTGGTAATAACGGAGGTGGTGCCGTCGGAGAAGGTGATGGTTACACCATCGGTACCTTCGATGACAGATACTACCGTGAGTTTTTCATTCAGGGCTTTCACCAAGTTCTCGAAACCGGGGACGGTTTCCTTGTTGATCTTTTCCACTGCCTTTTCAAGGGCGGTAACCCTCTGGTCAAGTTCATCAATCTTGTTCTTGACATCTGTGAGGTCCGTTTCCTTGGCGCAGCTTACCGCTACAAGCGCTACCAGCGCTGTAAACAGTACAGTCCAAATGGATTTTCTCATAAGTTAATAATATTTTGGGTTATAAATAATTATTGTCTAAAACCGTATACTGAGTCCTGCGCCAAGGCTGTTGCCAAGTTGCGCATTGGCAGTCAAATAGTAAACGTCCAGGCACAGCCAGTTCCATCTGAAACCAAGCCCTAGGGCAAGGTGAGAGGGATAAACTGCTCCCTGGGAAGCAAATCTGTAGCCGGCCCTTGCATATATCATATTCCAAAGGCCGTATTGGAGTCCGGCGGAAACGCCGAATTTACCTGCAAAATAATAGTCTGCGTCAAGCGCCGCGCCAAGGGTGCCGGGGCCAAGCGCCAGTTCATAGGAAGCCGCCAGGCGGGCCGATGAAGGGAGCGGAGATGCCTGACCGCTCTCGGACTTCACGCCGGAGCCGAAGTTGGCAACGCCTGCGGCCACGTTGAGGCCAGCCAGGCGGTACTGCGCCATAGCGGTGAAAGCCACCCCGGACAGTGAATAATCTGCCATAAGCCTCTGCTGAACGTATTTCACGGACAGTCCAAGGCTGAAATGTCCGGCGAAGGAGAATCCTGCGCCTCCCGCCACAATGAGGTCATTGGGCGCGAAACTGCCGTATGAGCCGCCAAAATCCTTCACGGGATGGATCTGGTCCACAACCGCCGCGGAGATGGCGAATCCCTTGCCGATACGCACGGCGATGCCGCCGCCCACATTATTGGAAAGGGTGTGGCTGTAAATGACGCCTGCGTCAACCTTCCCCACCGCTACCGGCAGCACAGCAGGATTGCCGAACGTGGAAAGCACGGCCGGAGAGGAAGTCATTGCGCTTCCGGCGCCCGCCATACCGCTTGCATCCGCGCTGCGAGGGAAGCCCAGGAAATCGAAGGCTTCGTTGGCGGGCACGCTCTCCTGGGCACCGACGTTCCAGGACAGTGAGAGAGCGATTGCTGCAAGTATGATGTGCCGCACTTTCATCGTTTGACTATAGTATAAGTGTAAACCTGTCCCCTGTAGGTAACCTCCACGGTATAAATGCCGGGAGCCAGGTTCTTAAGTTCAAGTTCAAGAGGGTTTGCAGCGCTTATTGTGCAAACGGTCTCGTAGACCACCACTCCGGAGGCCGATATGACGCGTACGGTGGCGGAATCGGGCTCAATTCCGGGGATTATGGTAATGGAGCCATCCGAAAGGACAGTATCCCCTTCCAGAGAAATATCCGGAGAACCGACGGGACGCATAAGTACCGTGACAACCGCTTCCACCCTTGCTCCGTCGTGATCCTCGGCAGAAATCTTTACCTTACAAAGACCTTCCGAGACGGCCTTGATGGAAAGGACTCCATCTTCTGAGACCTGAGCCACCGCCACATCCTTATTGTTGGAAGAAGCGCGGAATATAAGCGGTTCTTCATCGGGATCATTAAAGAACTCTTCCAACTTGAGGGTAGTCTCCTGATCCTTCTCCTGCATAAGAACTATAGGTGCATCCTTGAGGACCACAGGGGCTGAATTTGGCAGCACCTTGAATTGAATGGTCCTTACCTCGCCTGCGCCCAATTCATCCACTGCCCTCACAACGGCCATAAAAGACCCCGGTTCCAGGACCAGCGGACACATAAGCTTGAAGATATACAGTTCCTGAGAGCCGTTGTTGGATTCCAGTGCGGCCCTGCTTCCGCGGGGATCGAAAGTTACCGACAAAGCATCTCCGTCAGGGTCTGACACCCTGATGGGAAGGTTTACAATATCGTGGTGACGGAATGTAAAACCGCCATTGGGATAATTGGTCACCTCTATCTCCGGACTGTGGTTCTCATCAGTAACCAGACTTACAATAGGTGACAAGTCTGAATACTTTTTATCATAACTGTATGCTACAACCCCAACATAGTACTTTGTGGTAGGCTTGAGGCCTGCAAGTACCACAGACTGAGGTGTGCCGGGAACGTCGGAGGCGGAAGTAAGCTTTGTGGCGTAAATGATGTCCGATGCAGGGTTCTGATAATCCACACCCTGAAGGGCCGATTCCTTAGTGGAAGCCAGCACCATATAAGCGTATGCGTCAGTTGCGGAGAAGTTTACACGGATGTTATGGCCCGTTGCTTCCAGAACAACGTCACTCACGCTTTCAGGAGCTCCGGAACTTCCGTTCATATAGAATGATGATTCGGCGTTCACAAGCGGTCCGATGGGTTTGGCCCCGGTTGTAGGAGCAATAGCCACTGCACCGCCAAGAAGCCTTGCCCTGAGTTCATCGGCAGTGAAGCCGGGACCTCCGTAATAAGAAGCGATAAGGGCTGCTACTCCGGATACGTGAGGACAGGCCATGGAAGTGCCGCTAAGATTCTTATATTGACCGGAAGAATAGGTGCTGGGGATATTCACACCCGGCGCACATATATCCACCCAATCTCCATAATTGGAGAAATTGGCCTTGGTACCGTTCTTATTGATGGCGCCTACAGAGATGCAGCCGTCATAATTACCCGGCGAGCCGTAAGGGATATCTTCATTGCCGGCGGCAAAGATAACTACTCCGCCCTTCATAGGGGAACCCGGCAACTGGTTTCCGTAGTTGTCGCAACCGGCGTACTTGTTAAAGTAGTCCACGGCCTGGGTAAAAGAGCGCTCAGGATTCTGATGATAATATCTTGCGTAGTCCATCTCATAGCCCTCTATCCTGCCGTTGTCGTCAAAGTCAAAATAGTTACCCCAACTGTTCTGGGAGATATGGGCGCCTTTGTCTGCAGCCTCCTTGATGGCGGTTGCAAAACTGGGAGCAGTCACATCCTGTCCGTTGTCACGGGTCTCGAACACCTGAAGGGACAGAAGGGTGACTCCTCCTTTCTTTGCGGCAGCGTTACCGCCGGCAATTCCGGTCACACCTGTGCCGTTGTTGTTTACGGCTCCGATGGTACCGGCAACGTGAGTGCCGTGGGAATGCTGGACAATAGTTGAGTTTCTGCGGACATAGTTGTAATGGCCGCTGGCTGCAACGTTGGCGGCAAGATCAGGATGATCCAACTGGATTCCGCCGTCTATTACAGCGACTACCACATTGGGATTGCCCATAGTGTAATTATCCCATACCGGCTTGCAGTTGACATCGTAATCGGGGTAACTGAGATTGTTCTGTCCCCACATCTGGTTCCAGTATGGATCATTGATGGTGACATTCTGCCTGTAGACGCGATTAGGCTCTACGCTCAGGATACCCGGCACGGCTTCAAGGAGAGGCTTGGCGCTGGCCAGGGAAACATTGCGGTTGTATTCAACCAGATACCAGCGGTGAAGGCCTTCGGCACGCGTACGTGGCTCGAATTCTCCGGCATCCGGGAAAAGGCGCTTGAAAGAAGAAACGCCCACGCGGGACACCAGATAACCAAGCTCGGGGGATTTTGTGCCCAGAGTACTTATGGAAGCACCCGCTTCAAGGCTGGCGGTAAGGTCCTCGCTGAGATATACTATGGCGACGCCTGGCACGATGCTGGGGTTATCCAGCAGCGTGTATGCAGCCTTCGGCGCATCCATTCCGGGCTTTTGAGCCGGAATGGATGTGCTCTGAGGCATTTCCCTTGTACAGGAAAGGGTCAACGCTGCCAAGAACGCGACGGACCAGACATTCAACTTCATCTATCTGCTATTTATAGAAGCGGACAAAGGATTTCTTGAAAATAGCGGGCACCTGATTATTGGTATTAACGGATGAAGGAACTGCTGAAGTACCGGCCTTGCTTATATTTGCAGGGATACTCAAATCTTCAACATCATTCAAACCATACCACCCGGCTGCGTAGTCGGTGTTGTCTTCTGTCTGGTAATCCAACACAGTGAGAGCGGATGCGGCGACATCGTTACCCTGAGTATCTTTATAAGGAATAGGCTCTATAGTGGCCACACCTGCTTTGGACATTGTTCCCACTGCCAAGATGCCATTTTCTTCGTCGCCATAACGAAGATTGTTTCCGTCAACACCGATAAAATAGTATTAATCGATGTCGTATTCGAACACTTTCTGGCACTTAAACAATATGTCTCCGCTTTCTTCATCAAAGATCACAATAGGCTGGAAATAATCGGCCAGTTCACCATAACCGGTATCATTCATAACCAATGCCTCGCCGGGGTAATCTTCCGAAGCCGTGAATGTCAGGGTTCTGCCAGGAAGGGTCCAAGAGCCAACCCAGTCTTCATAGGTTGCCTTAAACTCACCGGGGTCATCGCCACCGCCGGGGTTGTCGCCGCCGCCGGGGTTGTCACCACTGCCGCCGGAAGGATTACCGGCCTGCTTGATAACGACCTTACGTACATCATCTCCGGCTTTCCAGGTTACAGATCCCTCACGAGCCTCAGAATTGGGGTTCTTGGCAACATCTATGACAAGTTCCTCATCTCCGGCAGTAACTGAAATCCAGTGCTGACCCTCAACGTCAAGGCGGACAGTGACATCTACCTTGTGGAACTTAAGTTTCAGGGATCCGCCATTATAGTCAAACTCATACTCCGGCTCCCAGAAGAAGTCGCTGGGAGTACCGCGCTGCTTGGCCTGAAGGCTGCAGGACTGTTCTCCGGACTTTATGGTCACAGTGGAGTAACGGGTATAGATGGAATTGTTCAGAGGTGCAGAGATATACACGAAACGACCGCGTACCTCTGTTCCCACCCAATCGGAAGATGCCTTGACATCCAGGGGGGCAGTTGTCTTAAATTCAAGGCAGATTTCGCCGCCTTCTGATTTAAACTCAAGGGCGCCGGGGCCTTCAAACTCCAGTTTTGGAGTGGTCTGGTACTTTGCAGGAACATCCTGAGTAGCCTTACGGCATGAAAGAGCAGTGAGCGCGATAAGAGCTATGCTTGCAAATGTAATAATCTTCTTCATAACGCTGTTACTCTACAATTTTGGTGAAAGTGAAAGGACCGTAAAGACGGAAGTTGCCTCCAGGGAAATTCCAGGATGCAGGGAAACCGGTGTTGACGGTTTGGCTGGCATTGTATTCAGTATAGTCAAACAAGATGAATGAATCCACCTGATTACCGCTCATTGTTCCGAAGTCTGCCATTGTGAGGACAAAATTGTCAATATCAGGGTTGTCCACGACTGAACGCATACCGGCAGTGGTTGCCCAGGTAAATGTACCGCTCTGACCGTTCAGCACGCACCAGGCGCAGAGAATCATCTCGTGATCCTCCTCAGTGCGGCCCACAGACTGAGTGAACCAGTTAAGAGCACCCTGACCGGCATTGTACACAAGCTTGACATCAAACTGGGGATGCAGTCCCTTGAGAAGGTAACTGCGGTTATGAACATCCTCTACAATCTCAACATTGAAACTACCGAGTCTTCCGGTTGTCATAACGTACTTGCCAAGATAACGGTTGTACTTCATAAAGCCTTCAGGAATGACCATATTGAAGGTGATTCCGTTTGACTGAAGTGAAAGATTATCTGCGTCAAATACGAAGTCCTTGAATATGACACCCTGGAAATCAAGAGCCTCATAGAGTCTGAAACCGGTAGGGGTAATAATGTAAGGCACGCTTACCAGTTCATCCTCTGCAGCACCCTTACGGCCGATGATGATTGTACGGTTGTTAAGGTCAAGCTGCATCTGGATGAGGCCACCGGTGATTTCTGCCTCTACAAGGCCCAGGGTAAGATCTGCATCCATCTGCTGAATCTTCTGGATATAGGTATCAGGAGCCTCCTCCAGGGGATACATCTTGAAGATGTTGCGTGAACGCTTGCCGCGCATCACTACGGAGTCCGGGCAGGCGCTCATGAGTTCAAACTCAAAGTCTCCGCCACGTGACTGGTAATACTCACTTGAAGAAGTTGAGAAATAGTGCATAGCCACATTGTAGGTATCAAATGACAGAACTGGACCGTCGTCGCGGGAAAGCTTGTAGTTACAGCTGTCGCCCCAGCCTGCGGCGGGTGTTACATCCTCGTGGAAGATGGTTGCTTCACCCTTTGCAGGTTTGTCGAACTGGATGGTATAGATGCTGCCACCCATAGTCTTGTCCTGCTCCGTGTAGTATGCCATATACCATCCGTTTCCGCCCTTGGGGTTGGAAAGCACATTCTGGAAATTGTCCAGGAACTTTTCCATACGGGTGGAAGCCGGATCCTCGAAGGCGGGCTTCTCCATCTGCTGGCAGGAAACCAGAGAAGCTGCCGCAATGAGAGCTAAAAGGAAAATATATCTTGTTTTCATATGCATAGGTTTCTTAGATTGTCAAATCTTCAAGATCCACTTTGTCGGCAAGGATGTCGGAAGTACGGCGGAGAACAACTTCACGGAGTTCATCCAGATCTATGTTCCAGGAATCAAGCATATAGCTGCGCACAAACTCAAGTTTTGTCCTGATCTTGGCAGCGCCATCGGCCCCGGCATCGGTCAGCCACTGATTCCACTGCTCCGGAGTGTTGATAATATAGGTAGACATCATCTCGGCGAAGTCCTCTTTGTCTGAGTGCTGTGAATACTGAGAGATGAAACCATATTTGAGATAGTCTGAACGGTGGGTTGTATTCCAGGCGCCAAGCACATAGTCAGTTCCGGTGACCTGCTGATAATCGGACGAGAAATTCTTGGTCTGATTGAGGATGTGGGTGAACTCGTGGTGGATGGTCTTGAAATAGAACTCGTTGAGGGTAGCGGGATTCTGGGTAGCGATAGCATCTTCAAGATATGCGTTGAGCTGATTTACACCACCCAGGAATATCTTACGGCCACCTTCAGCGGTACCAAGAATCATAGAACCGTTGTTGTCGTAGTGGAAAGTACCCTCCAGGAAGAACAACTTAGGGAAGTAACTGCAGGTGAAGGTTGTTCCGGCAACCTCATCATATGTATCCACGCAAAGATACTTCACAAGATGGGCGTACACAATTGACTGCTTGTAATCGGCGGGAACGGTCCAATACGCGACGTTGGACTCCATAAGTTCATAGCGATACTTGAAATCAATATTGTACGGAAGGAGGAAATTGGCATCAAGCCACTTGTCAAAATCCGTCTTTTCAGCACGGGATTCCTTGATTACGCTTTCATCGCTCAAGGTTTCTTTCTGGCAGGAAGCAAAGGCTGCAACGATTGCTGCAGATACTGCGAATAACTTAAATAAACGTTTCATAGTCATATCCTCCTTTTACTTATTACGGGGATTAGCCTCAAGACCGGCCTCAATAACCTGTCTGGGAAGCTGAACGGCCCTGCGGGGGTCATCTTTGAGCAGAGTGTCGTCAAGACGGGCGGGAGTACCGTCACTGCCATAAGTACGACGCCAGATTTCAATTCCATAGCGCTTGACATCCCACCAGCGAAGGCCAAGTGCGTGTCCTTCAATACGGCGGAAGCCAAGGACGCACTGAATCATACACTCGCGGACGCCATTCTCAGCGCCGATGCTGAATGCGGGATTGAGGTGCTTCTTAATGGTGGAATTATCCCAGGTAGCGTATGTGAACAGAACATCGTTTCCATTTACGTCCTTCACAGGATTACCGTCCTTGTCAAGAACAATGTGATCTGAGTAGAATTCTGTGATTTTCTCGGGAGTCAGGACTACATCTGTCTTGATGGTGTTCTGCATCCACATAGTGAGGTCATCTGCAGCTTCCTCATATTTACCAAGCATCACACGGGCTTCGGCCCTGATGAGAAGAGTCTCATCAACTGTGAGGGCGGGGAAGAAAACATAAGGAGTTACAGTTCCGGCAACTGCATCGGCAATCTTGGAGTGCTCATTGACCTTCCAGCTGAATACGGCGTCGAAGTTATTGCCGCTGTACTGTGCCGGGGGAATATAATAAAGATTGGATGAACCGCTGAAACCGGCCTCGTTGCCCCAGATATTTGCGGCGAAGAGGTCCTCGTTGTTTGCAATATAACGGGCGTGTGAATATTTGTCGGAATAGCCGTAAGGATATGTAGAGATACGACCATACAGGGAGTTTGAACCAAGCATAAGGAGATTTGCCTTCTCTGAAGGGTCTATATACTGGTTTGCCCAAGCGTCCCTGTCCCTGGTGATGGTGCTGAACTTCTTGAGGTCACGCAGCTGAGGCTCTGCGCCAAGGCAGGCATTTGCATATTTCTCCGCTTTCTCCCAATCCTGATAGAAGAGGTAGAAACGGGCGGCGAATGCATTGGATGCACGCTGGGTGAAATGATAGGAAGGAACAGCATAATAGGCATCCGATATATTGGGAAGGGCTGCCTGAATGTCTTTGTCTATATTCTCATAGACTCCGGCAACGGTACCTCTCTCATACTTGGGATTCAGGGCTGTTTCTGCGTGAGTCATATACGGAATGCCCAGGTCCTCATTTGAGGTTTCGGGGTTGTAGTTCATACAGAAGGTGTTCACCAGGATAAAGTGGGAGAACGCACGGCACATAAGGGCCTCGGCGTACTCTGCCTCCATACCCATTGCCTCAGGTCCGCCGCCTTCGTCGATGGCGAGAATTACCTGGTTTGCTGCGGCGATGGCCATATAACTGTGTTCCCATACCCAGGCAGGGCACTCGAACCATTCTTCGGTCACGTCACTCCAGGACCAGATCTGGTCAAAGATCTGCATTGTATATGGATTATTTTCTCCAATGCAGTCTGCGTTGTCAGACATCATCTCATTGAACCCGAGATAGTCTGTCTGGGGATATGCCGACATAAGCAGGCTGCGAATCTTTTCAGCGCTGTCCAGCTCTGTCCGGTTGTCAGGAAGAGTATCCAGGAACTTGTCGCAGGAAACAAGGCCCAAGAGCATCAGAGATGCAACGAAAATGTATTTTGCTTTCATATTGATGAGCCGTCTAATTAAAGTCCAATTTTAAGAGTCATAGTAAACTGCTTTGCCATAGGCAGGGCAACACCGCCGGTGTTGAAGAATTCCGGATCCTGGCCATTAAGCTTAGGATCGGCATAAAAGAGGAACAGGTTGGTTGCCTGAAGCTTGAGTCCAAGGTTTCCAATGCCAAGCTTGCTTACAATAGACTTAGGGAAGTCATAAGCGATGGACAGTTCCTTGAGCCTGATGAAATCACCTTTGGCTACACGGTCCGTAGAGTAGTTGTATGCATTGTAGGCACGGCTGAGATACTGTCCGTCCTCAACATAAACGCGGTTTTGCCAGCTGGAAGCGATAACGGGGACAGTGGTATAATCCTCATCTCCGGGAACTTCCCAACGATTTGCGAATTCACGGGGCATTGAATCAAGGTCTGAGTAGGAGCTCTTGAACACGCGGTCAAGACGAACCACATTACCGAAGGAATAGGTAATGAACACATTGAGCTTGAAGCCCTTCCAGGAGAAGATATTACCAAAGGAACCCACATCCGTAGGATCTACGCTTCCGGAGTACTTCAGGAATTCCAGTTTCTCAGGGTCTGAGGCCTGGAAGTCGAAGTCTGCGACAGTTGCTTCCTTGTTCTGGTTGATGAAAGTGGGAAGACCTTCTTCGTTAAGACCTGTGAAAGGAATGGAGAAGAGGCTCCTCACGGGATAACCCTCCATTGCAAAGCCGGAGCCGCTTACCATAGGAAGTATCCTGGAAGTGTTTTCCAACTTTGTTACAACATTGCGGGAGTGTGAATAGATGAGACTTGTGGTCCAGCTGAAATCCCTTGTCTTGATATTGGTGGTAGAAAGGGAGAGCTCTACACCGTCTGAGTGCATGGATGCGGAGTTACCATACTTGGTAATACCTGCACCACCGATACCCTGTGTATTGACGGGGCCGATAAGGTCGAAGTTATTACGGGTGTACCAGTCGGCCACAAAATTGATGCGGTTGTCAAACAGGCCGATTTCCATACCGATGTTGAACTCGTGCTTTTTCTCATAGGTGAGCTCATAGTTGGCAAGGTCTGCGATTTCAAGGCCTGTTTCCTGTACGCTTGTGAAAGGGCGGAACGGGGTATTGGCCCTGATGACAACCTGTGAGTTTGTCACGGAAGAAGGACCGCGGTCACCGGTGAGGGAATATGAAGCCTTGAAGCTGAGGTGGGAGATGGTGGGATAAGCACCTTTCATCCACTCTTCCTCGTGGACGTTCCAGGAACCTGAAACGTTCCAGGTAGGAAGCCAGCGGGCTGTACGGGACTTACCAAGGCGGTTGGTTCCCTCATAACGGATGGTTCCGTTAAGGGTGTAACGGCCTTTGTATGAATAGGTTCCGTTTGCGAAGAATGCAGCACTTCTGTCGTGGGTGTTGGTCATAAAGAAGTACTGTGAACCACCTTCCTGCAGTTTCTTGAAGTACTTGTAGTCAAATGCTGCAAGCTCACCCATATCAAACTGCATACCGGCGCCGGTGAAAGATGTACCGTGACGGTCAATGCTGTTGATTTCCATACCTCCGTAAAGGTTCAGGATGTGGGCTCCTGCAAATGTATTGCTGTAGTTTGCCGACAGACGGACATCCCAGCCGTTCATCTCGTTGGAATTCCTCTCGAAGAAACCACCGTAAGGAAGGATGCTGATAGGAAGGTCATAAGGCCTGTCAGGATCTTCATATAGGAACGGGTTGGAATCACGGATGGTTGCCGTGGACATCTCCCTGTAAGCCATAGCCTGGTTGGACTGGTCTGTGATATAGTGCTCACGTGAAGTACCGGTGTACTTGTATGCAGCGAGTGCAGACAGTTCCAGATGCTGGATGGGCTTGTACTTGACCTCACCCTGGATACGGAAATCCATCACACTGAGTTCCAGGTAGTTATTGTCAAGTTCGTGAATGATGTTGAACGGAGAATAGTTACGGGTATAATACTCGTTGGGATCGAGTGTCCTGGATGTATTCAGGGCGTAACTGTAAGGGTTGATATCAAAGTCACGCTTTACGGTACCGAACACCTCATCAGTATCACTGGAGAGGGTTCCGGGGGCGTGCTGCTTACGATAGGAAGCATTGCTGATAAGGCCCACGGAGAGGTTTTCCCTGATCTTGTAAGTGGTATTGATGTTGGCGGTATAACGCTGAACATTGCTCTGAAGGGTCCAACCCGGATCCTGCATAATTGACATTGAAGCGTAGTAGTTACCTTTCTCTGTACCGCCGGAAGCACTTACGGAGTGATTGTGCTGAATACTGTGGTTGAACAGGATGTCAAACCAGTCCGTATTACGGTATTCGGCGGCCCTCAGGTAAGCGTTGCGGGCTTCCTCAGTGTTGTCCAGGGCAAAAGTACCTGTTGCAGGGTTGTACTGGGAAAGAAGTTGATACATCTTTCCGTATACACCGCTCTGGGAGGCATTTGCCGTAGAGGCATAATTTAGGAATCCTTTCTGCTGAAGCTCCTGGTAGATTTCCATCTGCTCCTGGGAGTTCATAATGTTGAAAGTGGTGTAAGAGGGCTTGAGCCTGTAGGTATACTCACCGGTATAACTAATACGGCTCTGACCGGCCTTACCCTTCTTGGTGGTGACAACGATAACGCCGGCCATCGCGCGCGCGCCATATATAGAGGTGGCGGAGCCGTCCTTCAGGATGTCGATACTCTCGATATCGTCTGAGTTAAGGCCTGCGATTGCGCTGGAGATAAGGGTGTTGGCATCACCGGATGAAAGGTCATCGGCGCTGACGTCCACAACGTCTTCCATAATGACGCCGTCCACAACCCACAGCGGCTTGGAGGAACCGTAGATGGAGGTTGCGCCACGGACGCGGATCTTAGGGGCGGTACCGAATGTACCGGACACGTTCTGGACGGACACACCGGCGGCGCGGCCTTCAAGGGAACGTGAGATATCGGCCATACCGCTGATATTGGATTCCGCTGCGTCAAGTTTCACCGTGGAACCGGTGTTGAGACGGCGGTCAACGGTGTACATACCGGTTGCAACTGCCGCGTCAAGGACGTTGGCGTCCTCTTCCAGGGCGATGCGGACATTGGCGGCTACAGCCACCTGACCGTCCTTGTAGCCAAGGTTGGAGGCTATGATGTACTTGGCGCCGGAAGGCACGTTGTTAATCTGGAAATTACCGTCCAGATCGGTGATCGCGTAATACTTCGTATTCCCGTCAACGGTCACGGTAGCACCCACGAGGGGCTGGCCGTCCACCGCGGAGAGCACAGTACCAGTCACCGTCTTGGGCTGGGCCTGTGCCACCGCAGAAGCGAGGACCATCAGGAATGCCGCGAGAAAAAATCTGAATTTTTTCATACTATATTGATACTACTTACTTTTCAATTGTTCTGAAAGGAGCCTGGAAACCACGGGCGCTAGTGAAGACAGCCTTTGCGGGCTTGGGGGTAATAGCAGAAACGGATGAACCGGCAGTTCTGGTAAGGGTATTAGGCAGATCATAGTCTCCGCCGTATCCGTATGCCACATTCTGGCCATTTTGCTGATAACACTGCTTGAAGGCGAATCCATTAAAGTCAGTGGTGCCGTCCGATGCCTTTCCAGGAGTAAGAGTGGCACTTGTGCCGTTTGAATTAATCTTACCTGTGCAAACCACCAGATCCGGAGACCATGTATAATACGATTCATCACCCTCTCCATAAATACCTACGAAGCGCTCATTAATCTCACCTACAGAACTATGATTCCAGGTGTAAACGGTCTGGGCATTGAGTACGATATCTCCATTGGAGAATGTAGCAAGTACATCATAGGATTCATTCTCGGGACCAATTCCGGAGATCAGATAGCTCTGGTTAGGAACCTTCTCAATAATGGTAAGAGGCAGCATCTTGACTTCATCACCTATATAATTGTCATCAGAATCATACTGATACACATTTGTAGGAATGTACCAGGTTCCAAGCCATGCATTGTAAGCATCAGATGCCTCAGGAGCCTTCTCAACCTCTGAAGGAATGGGGAGGTCGTCGGCATAAGTATTGCCCAGGCCCTTATTCTGGCCCTCGGCTATAACCCAACGTACGCCGATCTGGTCCAGAATGCCATTGTCACTTGAGCCGCAGAGCACTCCGTAACCACCAGCTACACTCTTATACAGAGAGAATATTGCTGAAGGTGTGGTTGCATATCTGGGATAATTCACAAAGTGCATAATTGTGCCGGAAGAGGACTCCGCTTCAAACAGACCGCAAACAATATCATAGCACTTGCCATAGCTGGTATGGTTATACTCTCCAACTATCTGCTCCATAAGTACAAATTTACCATCCTGGTAAAGTGCAGTTACGGGTTTAGGATTTGCGGAATTGAACTTATGAGCCCACTTTAAAAAGGGGCATATTTTGAATCCAGTCTGACCAGTGTGGTCAT
>R27__coassemble_882_pt1 | contig 15965 bp, 11 predicted proteins | sample R27__metabat2_high_PE_018 | metagenome-assembled genome bin R27
ATCAGGCCGGCGCCTTCGTGCCCCTTTTCCTCAGCATCGGCCAGTGGCCCCGCAGGGAACTCTGGAACATCGCCCAGGATGGCTCCAAGGCCTATGAGAGCATCCTCTACTATATGAGGCTCCGCTACAGGCTTATGCCTTATATATACTCACTTACAGGCGCCGTCCATTTTGAGGACGCTACCATAATGAGGGCCCTCGCTATGGATTACCCTGATGACCCCGAGGTCCGTGACCTCTCAGACCAATGGCTTTTCGGCCCCGCCATTATGGTTTGCCCGGTGTTTGAGTACAAGGCAACAAGCCGCAGCGTCTATTTCCCGGAAGGCACCTGGTATGACTTCTACACCGGAGAGAAGATTGAAGGCGGCCGCCGCATCACGGTAGATGCCCCGTATGAGCGCATTCCCCTTTACGTACGCGCCGGCAGCATCATCCCCATGGGCCCGGATATGGAATGGACGGATGAAAAACCTCTGGAAGAGGTCACCCTCATGGTATATCCCGGGGCCGATTCCGACTTCACCCTCTACGAGGACGACGGCCTTACCTACGGCTATGAGCGGGGCGAATACGCCATCACGCGTATCCACTGGAACAATGCCGTTGGGAAGGCCGATATAGGCCCCCGTGAAGGCTCATATCCCGGGATGCCGGGGAACCGGACCTACAAAGTTGTAGTTGTGGGAAAATAACTAACTAAACCTTATATGAAAAAGACAGTATTAATGATGTCCAGTGTTGTAATATCGGCCGCCGCTCTGTCTTCCTGCAACCAGCAGGGAGCGGCTCCCGCTATCCCCGCCGACAAAGCGGTTGAGGCAAAGGTAGAGAAAGTGCTTAAGGGCATGACCCTTGAAGAGAAGGCCGGCCAGCTGGTGCAACTTAACATCTCCACCCTGGAAGATGAGACCCGCGAGGCAATAGACCCCGCAAAACTTGACAAGATCATCGGTGAGTACAAGGTTGGTTCCATCCTCAACGTGATGCACGACAAAGCCCATTCCCGTGAGGAAACCGCCGCTATGGTGCGTCAGATCCAGGAAAAGAGTATGGAGGCAATCGGCATTCCCTGCATCTACGGCCTTGATATGATTCACGGCGCGTCATACCTCAGCGAAGGTTCCCTGTACCCGCAGGAGATCAACCTCGGCGCCACTTTCAACCGTGAATTCGCCCGCCAGATGGGCCGCGCTATGGCTTATGAAACCCGCGCCGCACAGGTTCCTTGGGTGTTCTCCCCGGTTATGGACCTTGGCCGTGATCCCCGCTGGCCCCGTCTGTGGGAGAGTTTCGGCGAGGACCCTTACCTTCAGGCAGAGTTGGCCCGCGAGGAAACCCTGGCCCTTCAGGGCGAAGACCCCAACCACATAGACCTTGAGCACGTTGCCGTGTCCATCAAGCACTTTATGGGTTACGGCGTCCCCGTGAGCGGCAAGGACCGCACCCCCGCCATTATCGCTGAGAACGACCTCCGGGAGAAATTCTTCGCCCCGTTCCTGGAGTGCTTCCGCGCCGGCGCCCTCACCGCAATGGTCAACAGCGCCTCCATCAACGGCATCCCCACCCACGCCAACGCCATCCTCCTCAGCGGCTGGGTGAAAGAGCAACTGGGCTGGGACGGTATGCTTGTGACTGACTGGGCCGATATTGACAACCTCTTCCAGCGTGACCACGTTGCAGCAGACAAGAAGGAAGCCGTGGCGATGGGCATCAACGCCGGCATAGATATGATTATGGATCCCTACGATCCCGAGTGCTGCACCGCTGTCATCGAGTGCGTCAAGGAAGGCCTTATCTCTGAGGCCCGCCTCAATGACGCAGTCCGCCGCGTGCTCCGCCTCAAAGTGCGCCTTGGCCTCTTTGAGAACCCCTGCTGGGAGTATGAGTATCCGGAGTTTGCCTCTGAGGAATTCGGGAAAGAGTCCTACAGGGCGGCAGTTGAGAGCGAGGTCCTCCTCAAGAACGAGGGCGGAATCCTCCCTCTCAAGGGCACGGAAAAGATCCTTGTCTGCGGCCCCAACGCCAACAGCCTTCGCACCCTCAACGGCGGATGGAGTTACACCTGGCAGGGATCGGCCGATGATTATGTGCCTCAGTACAACACCATCCTGGAGGCCCTCCAGAACCGTTTCCCCGGAAAGGTCACCTGGGTCCCCGGCGTTGTATATGAAGGCCCGGACTGGCAGAAGGACGTTGTGGCAAGCATCCAGCAGGCCGTGAACGTAGCCAGAAGCGCAGACGTTATTGTTTGCTGCGTTGGTGAGAACTCCTACTGCGAGACCCCCGGCAATATGGACGACCTTAATCTGTCTGCCAACCAGAAGGAACTGGTGAAGGCAGTTGCCGCAACCGGAAAGCCCGTAGTCCTGGTGCTTAACGAGGGCCGTCCCCGCCTCATCGGAGACATCGAGCCCCTTGCAAAGGCCGTTGTGGACGTGATGCTGCCTTCAAACTACGGCGGCGACGCCCTTGCAGCCCTTCTTGCCGGTGACGAGAACTTCTCCGGAAAACTCCCGTTCACCTACTCCAAGCACATCAACGCCCTCCATACCTATGATTACAAGGTATCCGAGCACCGCGAGACTATGGAAGGCTCCTACAACTACGACGCAGTGATGGATGTCCAGTGGCCCTTCGGCTACGGCTTAAGTTATACCAGGTTTGAATATAGCAATCTTTCCGTCATTGCCGGCTCCGACCGGCAATCCTTCAAGCCCGGCGACGTCCTGAAAGTATCCGTGGAAGTGAAGAACGTGGGTGACCGCGCCGGCAAGGAGGCTGTTCTCCTTTACAGCAGTGACCTTGTTGCTTCCCTCATCCCGGACGTGAAGCGTCTACGCGGCTTTGAAAAGGTGGCCCTTGAGCCCGGTGAGACTAAGACCGTGGAGTTTGAACTCCCTGCATCGGCCCTTGCATTTGTTGGCGCAGACGGAAAGTGGCGTCTTGAAAAGGGCGATTTCCGCATCTCCTGCGGCGGCCTTGGAGTTATGGTAAACTGCACAGAAACAAAGGTATGGGAAACTCCCAACATTTAAGTGAATTCAAATCAGTACTGCAGGAGAACATCCTGCAGTACTGGTTAAAACTCCGTGACCCGGAGGGAGGCTTCTATGGAGAGGTTTCGGCAAACGGAGATGTGGTTAAGGATGCCCCTAGGGGCGTTATCCTCAATGCCCGCATCATCTGGGCTTTTGCCGCGGCGTATCGCGCACTGGGCCGGAAGGAGTACCTGGATGCCGCCGTGTGGGCAAAGGAGTGGTTCCTGAAGCATTTCTGTGACCACAAATACGGTGGAGTGTACTGGAGTGTATCGGCAACGGGAGAGCGTCTTGAGGACAAGAAGCAACTCTACTCCCAGGGCTTTGCAATCTACGGGCTTTCTGAACTTGCCCGCGCAAACGGTGACAAGGAGGCCCTTGATGAGGCCGTGAACCTCTTCAGGGTGGTTGAGGCAAAGTTTGCCGATACCCTTTACGGTGGCTACACGGAGGCTCTGGCACGGGACTTCTCTCCGCTTGAGGATATGTCTCTGTCGGCCCACGACATTAATGCCGATAAGACCATGAACTCCCATCTTCACATCCTTGAGGCGTTTGCAAATCTTTACAGGGTGTGGCCGGATCCGTCCCTTAAGGAGGCCGTTGAGAGGCTTCTTGACATTACCTGCAGGAAGGTGATGGGGGAGGACGGGCACCTTAAACTCTACTTCAAAAATGACTGGACGGTGCTTCCCGGCGCTGTCTCCTATGGACACGACATAGAGACTTCATGGCTTATGCTGGAGTGCGCGGAGGCTCTTAATGATGAAAGTGTTGTTTCACGTGTGAAACCTTACGCTTTGAGCCTTGGAATTGCCGGCAACGAAGGCCTTCTCCCTGACGGCTCAATGCGTTATGAGAGGCTCACGGACGGCACCTTTGACGACTCCCGCCAGTGGTGGGTCCAGGCCGAGACCGTTGTGGGTAACCTCTGGCTGTGGAAGTACCACGGAGTGGCCTCCGGCTATGATGTGGCCCTGAAGGCCTGGGATTACATCCTCAAGAATCTTGTGGACCGTGATGGCGGAGAATGGTGGTGGGCAGTCCTCCCGGACGACACCCTTGACAAAGCCAACCCCAAGGTCGGCTTCTGGAAGTGCCCCTATCACAACTCCCGCATGTGCCTGGAGGCCCTCAGGATACTGGGATAACGGTAAGAGTTCCGTCGCCTAGGACAAGGACCTGCGCTTTGCCGCTGAAGGTGGTGAGGGCGCAGGTTTTTCCGTCGGCGCTCTGCTCCTTTTCGCTGCCGGCGGGGTCTCCGTTGCCATAGCCGATGATGTGGCCGCGGCCATCCAGGGATACCTTGACGGGGATAGCGCCGTCAGGGACATATCGGCCTTTGGAGTCTTTGGCCGTGAGTGTGAACACCTGCAGGCGGCCGATGCGCTCTGACGACACTTCTACGTTTGTGGCGGGGCCGATGGGCTCTATGATGTCCGTTGCGGCCTTCTTGCCACCAATGTAGCCGGTAGCCTTTATCTTGCCGCCGTGAAAGGCGTTTTTCCATACCAGGTGGCCGTTACGGGGCATTTTCTTCTTTCCAAGGTTTTTCCCGTTGACGCTTAACCGGACTTCTTCGCAGTTGGAATACACCCAGATATCGGCCGTGGGGCCGCAGATATGGACCGTGGGTTCATTGGTCCACCAGGATTTGAGGTAGAAGGCCTCGTCCTTAGGGAAGCCGCAGTAGTCCAGGATGCCGAATTCTGAGAGCGTTGCGGGGTATTTGAGCGGATTGGGCTCTCCGCGGTAGTCAAAGCCCGTCCAGAAGAATACTCCGCCCGTCCAGGGATGCTCCGCGTAGTACTTCCAGCCCCTTTCAATGACGTTTTCAGGTTCTCCGGTGCGGTTGATTGCGGGCATGCGGCCTTCCTGGGCCTCATAGATGCCGCGCGTGCCGCAGCCCGTGGTCTCCTCGGAGCCGAAGATTATCCACTCCGGGTGGCGGGCGTGGCGGCCGTCTACGTCGTTCTGGACTATGTAGTTGTAGCCGTGCACCTCAAGGCCCTCGATGAGGGTGCCGCCGCCGGCGTTTGCAGCCGTTGTCTGCCTTGTGGGGTCAAGGCTCCTCACGTATTCCTGCATCTCCTTAACTATCTTTATGCCCCTTACATCGTTCTCAAGGCCCCATTCCTCGTTGCCCACGCTCCAGAGGATGACTGAGGGGTGGGACCTTCCTTCCAGGACCATATTCTCAAGGAGGCGCCTGTGGTGGGCGTTCACGCCCATAAGGCGGTTTTCGTCAATGAGGAGGATGCCTTCCCGGTCACAGATGTCAAGAAGGGCGGGGGATGCTGGGTTATGGGAGCAGCGGATGGCGTTTACGCCCAGCTTCTTAAGTTCCTTCACGCGCCACTCTATGAGCTCGTCCGGCATGGCGGCGCCAACCCCGGCGTGGTCCTGGTGCAGGTTTACGCCTTTGAGAGTGAGCTTTTTGCCGTTGAGGAGGAAGCCTTCCTGGGCGTTCCATTCCACGGTCCTGAGGCCGATACTTGTGCGGTAAACATCTTCTCCAACAGTTGATTCCAGGGTGTAGAGATAAGGGTCTTCCGGGCTCCAGAGATGAGGCTCCATCATTTCATTGCCGTCTTTGTCAAGGATGCGGTGGGTGGCCCCGGGGATTTCAGAGTGGATGGTGACTTTGGAGCCGTCCCAACTGGCCCAGAAAGTGCCGTCAGGGATGTACGGACCCTTGGTTTCAATGAGGTAGGCGTTGCGGTAGATGCCGGCGCCCTCATAGAACCAGCCTTCCTCAAGGGTGGCATCGGCCCTTACCGTAAGGACGTTGGGACCGCCGGTGAAGTCTATGTAGGGGGTGATGTCGTAGGTCTGAGTGGCGTATCCGCTGGGCTCCGTGCCCATGTAAATGCCGTTGAACCAGACGCTTGCATTGCGGAAAACTCCTTCAAGCCTTATGGTGAAATGGCGGCCTTCCTGCCCTTTGCCGAAACTTAGGGATTTACGATACCAGCCAACGCTGGTTTCAGGGTATTTCCAGCCCACGGTCTTGTAGCCGTGGGAGTGGCTGGCCAGGGAATCGCAGGGGAGGGAGGCTGCCCAGTCGTGGGGGACGGAGACTTCCTGCCAGGCGGAGTCGTCGAAGGTTTCAGTGTAGGGGCCCTCATTATGGATGGAGTGGGCCTTTGTGAGGTAGTTGAAGTACTCCGTGCCCGCTCCCCAGTCCTTTCCGGGATCTGCGGCATTGCCGAAGGCGAACTTCCAGCCGTCTTCAAGCCGGGTTATGGTCTGAGCTTCGGAAGGTATGGCTGCGGCAAGTAAAAGTGCCGTCAAAAAAAGTGTAATTCCCTGTTTCATAACACACAAATATACTGAAAATAATTGTTATATTTGTCTATTAAACACACTGAAAACTATGGCCAAACTCATTGAGAAAATAGGATACGGTCTGGGAGACGCCGCCGCCGGCGGAATCACCTGGAAAGTGATGTCAATTGCGTTCCCGCTGTTTTTCACCAACATCTTCGGCCTCACTGTTGCCGACACCGCAACGCTCATGCTTGTGGCGCGTCTCTTCGATGTTGTCACGGACCCTATGATGGGGGCACTCGCAGACCGCACTCAGTCCCGCTGGGGGACATATCGGCCCTGGCTCATCTTCGGAGCCATCCCTCTGGGCGTTGTGTTTGCGCTGCTTCTTTTCACCCCGGAGTTCGGCCCGGTGGGGAAGCGCATATGGGCGTATTCCCTGTATCTCCTTATGATGGCGGTTTATACGGCCGTGAACGTGCCCTACGGCTCCCTGCTTGGCGTTATGACGGATGACGACAACGAGAAGAATGAGTTCTCCTCCTTCCGTATGGTGGGCGCGTATGCAATGGGTTTTGTGACGCTTCTTTCCTTCCCTTATCTCCAGAAGATGGTTGGCGGCACTCCCCAGCATCAATATGCCGTGCTGGGCGCAGTGCTTGGAGGAGTGGCCGCCCTGGGCACCCTTGCCTGCGGTCTCCTTACCAGGGAGCGCCTGAAGCCCGTACGCGCAGAGAAATTCTCCTTCAAGCCTTTCGCAGACCTTTTCCGCAATAAGCCGTGGATCTATCTTACGCTTATCGGCATATGCACAAACTTCTTCAACGGGTTCCGCTATGCCGTGGCGGGTTATCTCCTGGAGTACTGCCTGCACGGGGACGTCACCGTTTCCGGCCTTATCATCAATTACACCGTGTTCATGACCTTCGGTGAGGTCACCTGCATGGTCTTCGGCGGCTTGTCTCCCCGCTTCACAAAGTGGGTGGGCTCCAAGAAGAAGGCATTTGCCTGGGCTGCAGTCATTTGCGCAGTAACGTCAATCGGCTTTTTCTTCATTCCCATGGACCCCGCCTATATCTGGCTGATGGTTGCAACCGTCATCCTCACTTCAGTGGGTATCGGCATTTACTCTCCGCTTCTTTGGTCCATGTACGCCGATGTAGCGGATTATGCCACGGAGAAAAACGGCACCTCTTCCACTGGCCTTATCTTCTCCTCCGGCACCATGTCCCAGAAGTTCGGTTCGGCCATATCAGGTGCTCTTGTGGCGCTGCTCCTTGGCCTTGCGGGCTTTATTTCAGGAACGGATGCCGCAACCGGAGAAACCGTGGTGACAATTGTGAACGAATCTTCAGTCCAGACTATGATCTGGAGCCTGTTCTCCCTCTTCCCGGCCGCCATCGCGCTCCTTATCCTTCTGCTCCTTAGGCTTTATCCTATTGATAAGTAGGGTCTTCAATGGGGAAATCCATTATGAACCGGCAGCCCTTGCGGTAGTCCGGATCCAGTTCCAGCGTGCCTCCAAGCAGGATGACGTGCCGCTTGGTAAGCGGTAGCCCTACGCCAAGGCCCTCTGAAAGGCTGTCTTTCTTGTAGAAAGGCGTGAAGATGTGTTCCTGGTTTTCCTTGGGAATGCCCGGGCCTGTGTCTTCAAAGATGAACCTGACCCTGGTTTTGTTTGCAGATATGCGTAGCGAGATGTTTTTACCGTCGGAGTACTTTGAGGAATTGAACAGGATCTCACGGATGCTGCGCATCAGGAAGAGGTGGTCGGAAACAATGGTGAACGAGTCTTCTACCTGGGTGTGTAACTTCACGGTTACGCCCGGGTAATAACGGTTCACATACCCTATGCACTCCCTTGCAATGTCGTTACAGGATACGGGCTCATAAGTGAAACTCACCATTTCGTCGTGGTATCCGCGGTCGGAACTGTCGTAGAGCATAAGGGACATCCTTGTGAGCGTCATCGCGTTGTAGTCGATTACCTGGAGGAGTTGCCTCCGCTCTTCGCGTGAAAGGTCTGCGCCTGTAGTATCACGTAGAAGTTGTGAAAAGCCTATTATGAGGTTTAGCGGGGTCCGGATCTGGTGGGTCATATTGGCCACGAATTCGCTCCTTCGGCGGATGGCGTCCTCAAGGGCCGATGTCGCCTTCTGGAGTTCATCGTTTCGTTTTGCTGCCTCCGCAATTGCTGCGTCAAGGTCACTGATTTGGCTGCTGATGGTTTCCTGCATATCGGCAAAACTGTTCTGCAGGTGCCCGATGGTGCTGTTGACGTTGCTGCGGGGAATGATGGTGGAGTAGTCTCCTTCTGAAAGCCGCTTTGTCTGTTCTTCCAGAAGTTCCAGGGGTTCAAACGCCCGCGCCACTATTCTCCGGCACACGAGGAAGATTATGATAAGGCCGATAGCGACGATTATGGATATGCTTAACCTGAGGCTCCGGTATCTGTGAAGGACATCCCGCTCAGGGCTCACCAGGGCAGCGCTGAGGCTGGTTCCCTCAAGGGGTTCATAGCATATCAGACACCGCACATTTGCCACCTTGGCGTGCATCCTTCCGCTATGGCCGGCAGTCATTTCGTGCCCCAGGGTAAGTTTGTCGGGGTAATACCTGCCGTTAGTAGGGTCGAAGATGGTCTTTGCCCCAATTTTGGCAGAGTCACGGTGCATCAGATACCTGCCGTCCTTGTCCAGGATCATAAAATATGAATTCGGGTATGGCTTCAGGGGGGAGAGCGCCTTTGAAAGATTCTGCAGGGACTCCCGGCTCAGGGGCTGAAGATAGTGCCTGGCGCTGTCTGCCGCCGTGCTGAGTGTCCTGGAGGCATTGTCCATAGCGACGGTGTGGAAATGGCGCCTTGACAGCGCTCCGAAGACTCCGATTACCAGCAGGAAAACCAGCACTGCAACAAAGAACATATTGATGCTGATCTTCATCGGAAGAGACCGTTGTATGCGTCCGAACAGTGTACTCATATCGGCCTCAATTGTTGCTGCTAAGCATATTGTTAAGAATCTCCGTCACCCTCACTCCGTCTCTTTCGATGTCCTTGAGGACCTGCCTCATTTCCTCATTGTCAATGTCCCCGCCGCTTTCATGGAGTTTATCCGCACCGCCCTGGATCTGGGCCACTTCATCGGCTAAATGGTGGGTCATAGTGCTGAAGAACGCGCTCTTCAGTTTTTCAATCTCCTTGGTCTTGGTGTAGGTCTGGGCAAGCGCCTCCCGGCGGGATTCTTCGCTCTGGGACAGGCTCTTCAGTTGTTCCATATGCGCCGATACCGTCTCCTGCATCTTGACATATCGGTTCTGAAGGCGCCCTACCTCATCGGTGCGTTTGGTCTCAAAGTAGGGGAGGTTGTAATTACCTTTTGCAATGTTCCTAGTTGCGTACGTGAGTTTTCTCAGGGGAATCATACTGGTCCTTGCAATGATAATGGCCCCTGCGGCAATCAGGATTACGCCCAGGATGATCATTGCAATCGAGATACGGAAACCTGGATCGAACACCTCCAGCACCTGGTCCATGTTGCCCCCGGTCTCTTCACGGATTATGAGCCGCGTCCCGATGGTCATTGCAAGAATGGTGGCTACAAGGAGACTACCTACAGAAATAACAGTCCGCAAGCAGATTCTGGAAGATAAGGTTCTGGGCAAGAAGTCCCTAGGTTTAGGCATATCCGTCCAAATAATGTGGTTACTCCGCTCAAAGATACAAAAAATCTCTTGAACCGCCAACTTCTTCCCTTTATCGTAATGCCGATGCGGTGTGGCCCCAAACAGTTCTCCCCTGGCGGTGGGGCTTAATGTGCTGAACCACAGGCGTTTGCGGAGGTTTCTACCAGAAAAAGTTCTAGTAGAAACCTTTGTAATTGACTGTAAACCAATCATTTAACCTCCACTCGCGTTGCAGCCATTTCCTATCTTTGCATCACAAAACAGATACCCTATGACTTACAACAGTCAACTTGTCCTTTACTATTTCCTCCATCTTGCCGGAAACTGCCTGGAGAGCGCCGCTCCGGATTACTCCGCTATGGCCCAGGAGAGGGAGGCCGCGGAGGTTGCCCGGTTTGTGCAGGAAGCATCGGCCCTGAAACTTACTCCGCCGCCGCCCCGTGAGATCATCCGCATCACACGCGGTATGAGAATCTACTTCGGGCAGGAAGAGTTGAAACTGAGGCCGATGTCAAAGGCCGTCCTGCTCCTTTTCCTGCGGCATCCGGAAGGGATTGCCCTCAAAGACATCGGCGACCATAAGGAGGAACTCACCCGCCTGTACTCCAGGGTTGCCCGTACGGATTCCCCAGATAAGATCGAGAGGAGCGTCGCGCGTCTTATTGACATCTTCTCCAACGAACTCAATGTGAATCTTTCAAGGGTGAACGCCGCTTTATCGGCCCTTGAAAATGATGCGAGACACCACATTGACGGCCGTGCAGGAGAGAAAAAAAGTTTCAAATTCTTTAAAGCGATCGTCATCTGGGAGTAGTATTTCGTCCCCAATCCCCTGAAACGTAAAAACTTTCACGTGAAACAACGCTTTCTTTCGCCCACCCCTTGTTTAAAGTGCCTGAAATGCATATTTTGGCCGTCAAAAACAAGTTTATGAAAAGAAAAGTGATTGAGGGTGAAGTTCACCACATTTATCAAAAAACCAAGGGCGGGGTGCTACTGTTTTACTCGATGAGGGATTATCTTGTGTACTTTACAATCTATTGTACTCTGGCCGATAAAATGGACGTCACCGTGCTGGCCCTCTGCCCTATGCCGGACCATCTCCACAGCGCCTGCCGGTTCCAGAGCCCGGAGCAGATGGTGAAGTTCGTGCAGTTATATACGCATTCCTTTGCCCGGGAATGGAACAAGTCCCGTGGCAGAAAAGATGCACTTTTCCAGAAACGCTTCGGCAGCGCCGTAAAACTTGGAAACAAAGCTGTCCGCACCACCATCAATTATAATAACAATAATCCAGTTGAGAGAAAGATTACCCAGAAGGCTGAGGATTATCGCTGGAATTTCCTCAAGTACTTCAGGAACCGTCATCCATTTTCAAAACCGCTGGATGAATCAACCGCGTCAAATGCGCTGAGGCGGGCTCTGCAGGATGTTCGTACTCTGCACAAGAGAGGGGAATGGTTGCACTATACCCAGTTGGATTTGTGGATGAAAGATCTCAATTCAGATGAGGTGCAGCAACTGGCCGATTACATCATCAGTACCTGGAACGTCATAGACTATGTGGGGGCCATTAGTTATTACGGTAACTATGATGCAATGATACGCAGTTTCCATGACAACACCGGCAGCGAGTATGATATCCGGGAGGACAGGGATAACTATTCAGATGCAGTGTATGCCGACTGCACGCGGATATTAATGGGTGAGAAACTTATTTCAAGTGTGAGGGAGATTCCCGGCCTGTCGTTCTTAAGGAAGATGGATTTCTATAAATTGCTGTCGGCAAGAACTGCTGCAAAACCGTTACAACTAAATAAGTATTTGCATTTGGGTGGGGTTTAAAGTGCTGATAGAGATGCGCTTACACAGGTTTCTACCAGAACTTTTTCTGGTAGAAACTCCCGTAAGCGCTTGATTATAAGCGTGTTGGCTCTCACCACCAGGGGAGAACTACAAGAGGGGAACAAAAAACGCAGGCCGATGGGCGGTCTGCGTTAAGTGATTGCTGCAAGAAGCGGTATTGACTACCAGCGGTCTTCGTCAGATACGGAAAGCTTCTTACGGGCGTGGCGGCGACGGGCGCTCAGGACGCGGCGGCCGTTGGCGGAGGCCATACGGGCACGGAAGCCGTGCTTGTTCACACGCTTGCGACGGGAAGGCTGAAATGTTCTCTTCATAATATCTTAGTTTTTATATTTCGCGTATTTGGGACTGCAAAGGTAATAATTCCTACGGAAAATACAAAATTTATTTTTCAATATGTATCACCAGTTTCCCATCATAGTAGGAATCCTGCAGCCAGGAGGATACGGGCCAGGTGTGGACGGAGCCGCGGGGGAGGTGGTATCGGCCCATAACGGCGGCAATTTCCTCGGAAACATCCCCGCCCTTGAGGTACAGGATGCCCTTGTCATATGAGCCCTTCACCCAGGGATAGAAATCCGGAAGGGAGGCAACTGCACGTGATACAACATAGTCAAAACTGCGCCCCAGGGACTCTGCGCGGGCATTTACAACCTGCACGTTGGCTAGCCCCAGGGCAGAAGAAACTGAAGAAGCCACAATGGTTTTCTTACCCACGGAATCGCAAAGTGTAAACTGCGCGGAAGGGAAGAGAATTGCCAGCGGAATCCCCGGAAAACCGCCGCCGGTCCCAAGGTCCAGGACGGACGCGGAAGAAAACGATTCATAAAGCCCCGGCACCGTAAGAAGGTACCGTGCAATTGAGAGCGAATGCAGCACGTGGTGCTCATATACGGAGTCTATGTCCTTACGGGAGATGACATTAATCTTTGCGTTCCATTCACGGTACAGCCCGTCCAGCGCCTCAAAGCGCTCCTTATGAAGATCGGTGAGAGAAAAGTCCTTCCCCACAAACGATATGAATTCCTGAAAACTCAATCCACTTCCCCCCTCAGCATCATCTGGGCCAGGTGCTGCTTGCCCCGGCGTATACGTGTACGGACAGTATTTAACTCCAGCCCCAGTTCCTGCGCAATCTCCTCGTACTCAAGTTCTTCAATCATATACTTTATCATCACGTCCTTGTACAGGGACGGAAGTTCGTCTATGAACTGCATAAGCCTCTGATGGACTTCGTCGTTGATTATCTCTTCCTCCGGCGTGGTGTCCGTAAGTTCCGCGCTGGAAGGGTCTCCCTCCGTGGCCTTGTGAAGGATGCCCTCCTTCTTATGGTCTTCCCGCTGGATGCTGGAAAGGTGGTCAAGCGCCGTGCGGGTGGCAATGGTAAGAAGCCACGGCCGGAATTCCCGCGTCATATCAAAGGCAGACAGTGCCGAGAACGCCTTCTGGAAACTCTCGGACACAACGTCGTCTACATCGGCCTTCCATTTGAAATAGCCGCTCACACGGCCGCGCACGGAGCGCTCGTGGATCTGGTACAGTTCACGGTAGGCCATCTGGTCTCCGGCTATCGCCCTCTGTATTAAGTCTTTTTCGTTTTCCATCAATGCGCCTCCAGCCAGTTTGCGCCGGCCGAACACTCAACCGTGAGCGGCACGGACAGTTTAATAACGTTTTCCATAACCTCCGTGACCATTTCCTTCAGGGCTGGAACCTCCGATGGAATGGCGTCAAAAAGGAGTTCGTCGTGGATCTGCAGCACCATTTTGGAGCGGAATCCGCCCTCACGGAGCCGCGCTGACACGCCTATCATCGCAAGTTTTATTATATCGGCCGATGTCCCCTGGATGGGCGCATTCACGGCATTTCGCGCTGCCAGGGCGCGGACGGTGGCGTTACGGGCGTGGATGTCCGGGAGGTATCTGCGCCTGCCGAAAAGCGTTTCAACGTATCCGTGCTCCCGCGCAAAGGCGATGGACGAATCTATGAAACTGCGGATGGCCGGGAACGACGCGAAATAGTCCTCGATGAGGCTCTTTGCGGCGCCGCGTGACAGCCCCAGCCTCTGCGCCAGCCCGAACGACGAAATCCCGTACATTATCCCGAAGTTGGCGGTTTTGGCCTGGCCCCTCTGCTCTCGCGTGACTTCCTCCACGGGAATCCCGAAGATCTTTGCGGCGGTGGCGGCGTGGACGTCCTGGCCCTCGCGGAAGGCTTTGCACAGGTGCTCGTCACCGCTCAGGTGAGCCATGATCCTCAGTTCAATCTGGGAATAGTCGGCCGATACTATCACTCCGTCCGGAGTCCCCGGCACAAAGGCTTTGCGTATCTCCTTGCCGCGCTCCGTGCGAACCGGGATGTTCTGGAGGTTGGGGTTGGAACTTGAAAGCCTTCCCGTTGCCGTAAGCGCCTGATTGAACGTTGTGTGCACTCTGCCATCGGCCTCACTTACGTATGAAGGGAACGGCTCTATGTACGTGGAGAGGAGTTTTTTGACAGCCCTGAATTCCAGGATTTCATTCACTATGGGATGGCGGTCGGCAATCTCAGAAAGCGTTGCCTCATCCGTGGAATACTGCCCCCTGGTGCTCTTTTTGGCCTTGGGGTCAAGGCGGAGTTTTTCAAAGAGGATGTCTCCAACCTGCTTGGGGGAGGATATGTTGAGGGCAGGGTCTCCGGCCATTTCACGGATGCGCGCCTCCCTTTCCACAAGTTCCACCCGAAGGGAATCGGCAAAGTGGGAAAGTTGCCTGAGGTCCACCTTCACCCCGTCCCTTTCCATCTGGGCCAGGACCTTGGAAAGAGGCTCTTCCATCTTGTCGTAAAAGTCCGGGAGGTCCTTCCTCAGGGCATCCCCAAGGAGCACCATTGCGGCGGCCTCAAGGCTGCGTGAAGGCTCGTCCTCATCCGGGATATCGTCAAAGAGAGAGCCCGTGGAGGCCGTTTCCGGAACCTGCTCAAAGTCAATTCCGAGGATGGTCTTGGAAAGTTCCGCAGGGTTGTGGCTTCGCTCCGGGTCAATCACGTAGTGCATAAGCCGGACGTCGTTCCAGCGCCCTTCAAGGCCGATCCCCTCCGCCGCCAGCGCATTTGCCGCCTTCTTCAGGTCATCGCCGTATTTCTCAATGGAAGGGTCTTCAAGAAGGGCCTTCACGGAAGGGCCGATATCTGCGATTGCCGCTACGGCACCGTTGGAAAGTGTGATCTTATGACCTGATATGACTATGCCGAGTTTTTTAGGTTTGGCAGCAATGAGTTCCTGTAACGTGCAGTCTTTTACTTCCGGAGGGGAGACGCTCTCTGGAGCATTTGCCCGGACAGAGCCACCCCGTGAATTAGAAATTCCCGGGGGGCCCGGTTGGTTGCGAAGCAACGCGGAAGAGAGCGTCTCCCCTCCGGGAACTATATGCCCGTCCAAATAGCGTTTCAGCGAGGTGAACTCATAGAAATCGAATAACTGGGCAAGTTTACCCTGGAAGTTCCCGGAGTAGGCCATGTCTTCCAGAGTTACGGGAAGTTCCATATCCGTCTTGATGGTCACAAGTGCCTTGGAAAGGGCCATGTGAGGCCTGGCCTCCTCAAACTGTGCCTGCTGCCTGGGCGTGAGTTCTGGCAGATGCTCATAGATGCTCTCCAGGGTGCCGTATTTTGCAATCAGTTTTGCGGCTCCAACCTCTCCCACGCCGTTGACGCCGGGAACGTTATCGGCCGTATCTCCGCAGATTGCAAGCATATCAATCACCTGCGAGGGGGAAGAGATGCCCCATTTCTCGCATAACTGCTGTACGCCCACAAGTTCGCTCTCGGAGCCGGCCTTTCCGGGCTTCAACTGGAAGCAGTGGGGGCCGATGAGTTGCCCGTAATCCTTGTCCGGGGTTACCATAAACACGTCCAGGGACGGCCCGGCGTTCTGGGTGGCAATTGAGCCAAGGACGTCATCGGCCTCGAAGCCGGGGACCATAACCACGGGTATATTCATTGCCTGAACCAGTTCAGTGAGGGGCTCCAGGGCGTCAATGATAAGTTGCGGGGTAGGGGGACGGGTGCCTTTGTAGGCGGGGTACATCTTGTTTCGGAAGGTGCCGCCCGGGGGGTCGAAGGCAA
>R27__coassemble_890_pt1 | contig 15801 bp, 13 predicted proteins | sample R27__metabat2_high_PE_018 | metagenome-assembled genome bin R27
TGCACGGCGGGGTGTATGCCGGCTTCGACGAAACCTACGCCGCGCTAGGCATCACCTTCGACCAGGTGGACCACGAGAGCGAGACCTACCTCCTTGGAAAGGAACTGGTCCAGAAGGGCCTGAAGATGGGTGTCTTCACTACTGACCCTGACGGCAGCGTGTGGTGTGACCTCACCGCCGACGGCCTTGACCGCAAACTGGTTCTCCGCGGGGACGGCACTTCCGTGTATATCACCCAGGACCTTGGCACCGCCGAGCGCCGCTTCCAGAATTTCAAACTGGATTCCCACGTTTATGTGGTGGGCAACGAGCAGGATTACCACTTCCAGGTTCTGAAACTCATCCTCAAAAAACTGGGCTTTGACTGGGCCGACCAAATCTATCATCTGAGTTACGGCATGGTTGAACTCCCGGAAGGCAAGATGAAATCCCGCGAGGGCACGGTTGTGGATGCCGATGACCTTATTGAAAGTATGTACCTTGAGGCCAAGAAAACCTCCGAGGAAAGCGGCAAACTGGCCGATATCTCCCCCGAGGAAAAGGACAGGCTCTATCATATGATCGGCCTTGGTGCCCTCAAGTACTTCATAATAAAGGTTGATCCCAAGAAGACGATGCTCTTCAATCCCAAGGAAAGCATAGACTTCAACGGCAACACCGGTCCCTTCATCCAGTACACCCACGCCCGTATCTGCAGTATTCTCCGTAAGGCAACCGTTGCCTTCGGCCCTTCAGATATTGCCGCCGATGCCCAGCCATCGGCCAAGGAAGTGCGCCTTGTGAAACTTCTGGACCTCTATCCCGTGAAGGTAGGGGAGGCCGGCGCAGCCCTCAGCCCCGCCGTCATTGCCAACTACGCGTATGAACTTGCCAAGGAGTTCAACCAGTACTACCACGACACCCCCATCCTCAAGGAAGAGAACCAGGCCGTCCTGAAGTACCGCCTGGAACTCATCTCCGTTATGGCCCGCACACTTCGAAGCGCCATGGGCCTTCTGGGAATTGAACTTCCGGAAAGGATGTAAACTAGCGGCGCCGTTGTTTGGCAATATCCACCAAAGCCACAACCACAGAACTGATAAGCAGGGCTATTGTATCGGCCGTAAGGTCAAGAGGATCTCCGCTGCGGTAATCCGTTAGGTGGGCCTGTCCCCATTCAGTGGCAAAGGCCAGGAGCAATCCCACAATGAACGTTATGCCCACAAATAGCAGGGTGCTCTTTACCGTTTCCGTGAACCGGTCAAATGCGAAGAAGGCCAGGATAGGGAAAGGGAAGAACATTGTGAAATGGGCAATCTTGTCCGTGGGGATACCTAGGAAAGATGTGGGTATGGACGAAGTATTGTCAAAATGGCCGAAGCAGAGGAAAAGGACCCCTGCCACATACAGCCAGAAGATAATCTGGAACGCTATCTTATTGCCGCGGCTCATTAAAAACGAAGTTCACCAAAGAATTCCGGCCTGTGGAAATCCGGATTGGGAATATCGATGGGATTCCAGCTCACGAAATGGGGGTGGGCGGTTTTGTCTCCGCACTTGTAGAAGTTTGCGCGGATTTTCTTAGGAAGGTTCTCAGGCTCAATGCCGATTAATTCAAACGGGATGATGATGCAGACCCTCCAGTTCTGGAGGCCTTCTTTTACGCCGTCAAGCTTTTTTACAGTAGCGAAGCGTGCGATAGCCTCCATCTCTTCTGCGGGACGGCGCACACGGTTGGCGCGGCCGGCTCCGCTGCATGCGAGCACCTTGCCAAGGGCGTTGACTTCAAAGTTGTAATACACAGAGCCGTCCGGGTCCTGCACAAAGAATTCTACGCAGGAGTCTTCCCACTGGGAACCATTGTCCTCCATATTCTCTGCCCTCAGGTCAAGGCCGCTTACGCGGAAATCCACAACCAGGGAGCCTTCCGTGCGGGCAATTCGGCCAGAACAAAGCGGAGCGTAGGAACATACTTCCGGCCAGTTGACGGTATCTACGTAAAAGCGTGCGGCCTCAAGCTCCATTACGGAGTCAAGGTCCTGGGTGTCAAAGTTCACAAGGGGTACTTTAATGGTTTTCATAGGGCTTGCATATCGTTAAGTTTCCTGTAATATCCGTTAAGGGCAAGGAGTTCATCGTGGCGGCCGCGTTCTACAATTTTGCCGTCCTGCATCACCACAATTTCATCGGCATTCTTGATGGTGGAAAGGCGGTGAGCAATGGCAATAGTGGTGCGGGTGCTCATAAGGCGGTCCAGGGCGTCCTGCACAAGGCGCTCGGACTCAGTGTCAAGGGATGCCGTGGCCTCGTCCAGAATGAGGATGGGAGGGTTCTTGAGGATGGCGCGGGCAATGGAAAGCCTCTGGCGCTGGCCGCCGGAAAGTTTTGAGCCGCGGTCTCCGATGTTGGTTTCATAACCCTCCGGCTTTTCCATAATGAAGTCGTGGGCATTGGCAATCTTTGCCGCCGCAACCACCTGCTCCATTGTGGCACCTTCCACGCCGAATGCTATGTTGTTGAAAATGGTGTCATTGAAGAGGATGGCTTCCTGGTTCACATTGCCCATCAGGGCACGGAGATCCTTTACGGCAACGTCCCTGACGTCCTTTCCGTCCACTGTAATCCGGCCTCCGTTGACGTCCCAAAAACGGGGTATCAGGTCTACCAGAGTGGATTTTCCGGCACCGGATTCTCCAACTATTGCTATCATCTTGCCGCGTGGGATCTCAAGGTCCACTCCGCAGAGAATCTCCTTGGAGGGGTCATAGCCGAAGTGCACGTTCTCAAAGCGGATGGCATCCGTAAAGGAGTTGAGTTCCAGAGGATTGGCGGGGTCCGTAATGGGATTGTCGTATTCCAGGATCTTGTTGATTCTTTCCATTGAAGCCAGGCCCTTGGGAATGCGGTAGGTGGCGGTGGAAAGTTCCTTGATGGGTTCAATCACTGAATAGAGTATCACCAGGAAGAGGATGAACTGGGGGGCATCCATAAAACTGCCGCCAAAGAGTCCAGTCCCTCGGATGATCATTGCACCGCCTATGCACAGGACAGCCATCAGAAGGGTTGTGCCCAGGAATTCGCTCACGGGATGGGCACTTGCCTGCCGCACACCAACGCGGGTATATTTGTTACGCATTCGGTCCGTAGTGTCCTTGAAGCGGGCGGCCATCTTCTTCTCTGCGTTGAAAGCCTTGATGACGCGAAGGCCTCCAAGGGTTTCGTCCACCTGGGACATAGTGTCGCTCCAAAGACTCTGAGCCTCTATGGACCCCCTCTTGAGTTGCTTTCCTATCACTCCCATTATCCACACGAAAACCGGCGCAAAGACCACTGTGATAAGCATCATGTCCGGGCTCATGAAAGTGAGGAACCCAAAGTACAGCAGTATAAGGATAGGGTCCTTGATAAGGATTGCAATGGAAGCCGTGATGGAGTTCTCGACCTCGGCCACGTCTCCGGTGATGCGGGCTATGATGTCTCCCTTTCTCTCCTCTGTGAAAAAGCCGATGGGAAGAGCGAGAATCTTGTGATACACGCGGCTCCTGATATCCCTCACTATGCCGGTGGAAATTGGCACCATAACGGCATTTGAGCCAAAGTAGCAGGATGTTTTGAGGAGAGTGAACAGTATCATTGCCCCGCCAAGGAGCAGGAGCGTGTTCATAAGGCCGTGAGCGGTGGAAAAGTCCGTTACATAGAAGTAGAAATTGTTCACTAGTTTGTCTTTGAAGTTCATCTCAGTATCCCACGGGATGAACTGGTACACGGTACTGTCCACCTTGAACAGGATGTTCAGGAGCGGAACCAGTATGGCAAAAGAAAAGATATTGAATATGGCCGATAATATGTTCAGCAGAACTGCCCCGGCCAGATATCCTTTGTACGGAGAGGCGTACTGCCTCATCATTTTGAGGAATTCCTTCATAGGTTACAAAGATAGCAAAAAAACCTTACAGCACCTTGTCCAGCCAGTAGAAGATGAGGCGGATGCGGTCCTTGAGGACATCGTAGTCAAGGGAAGCGGCGTTGTCCGAGGGTTTGTTGTTGTTAAGAGTGATGCCGGAAGTGAACATTACGGCGGGGATGCCGTGCTCCAGGAAGATGCGCTGGTCACTGATTCGGCGGTAGAAAAGCCTGGTGAAGTCCTTGCTGCCGTAATAATCATAGCCAAGTTCCAGCCCGAAGCCCTTTCCTTTGTTGGCCGATTCCAGGGACGATCTCTGTGAAACGGCATCGTCCGAGAGCATCATAAGGAAGCGGGGATTGCCGTCCGTAAGAGGAGCGCTGGTGCCTCCAATCTGATCGAGATTCACCACAAGGGATATCTGTGAAGCAGTTATGGGCTGCCCGGACACAGGGTCCAGGAGTTTCTTGCCGTCTATCTGCCGCCACAGTTCCACGGCTCCGGCCTGGTTCTTCTCCTTGCCGTCCAGCGCCACCAGAATCAGTGAGTGCCTGTATATCTTATGGCAGGTGTTCATCCGGCCCACCATAGCGGCAATCTCAAGAAGGGCGGCAACTCCGGAGGCATTGGAATCGGCCCCGGGATAGAAAGTGCCGTTGAGGGTGCCAAGGTTGTCGTAATGGGCCATCACAACTATGTAACGGGCGGGGGTTGAGCTCCCGGGAATAAGGCCGATGACGTTCCGGCCCATGCCCTCCGACGTGCTGAAGCCGTGGAGCCAGGCTCCGCCAAGCGGCTGGAGCCCCAGGACGCGGAAATTGCCGTCCAACCAGTCGGCCACCTTGTGAGCCCCTTCTGTGCCGGTTGCACGGCCGCCAAGGGCGGGATCTGTGAGATATTCTACGGTGGAGCGGATGTGCTCCTTATTGAGAACCATATCGGCATTCATAGGGCTTATGGTGTAACGGACGCTTTGCGCCTGAGCCGCCGCAGTCCCTGCCAGAAGGCCGAAAATGATTAAAAATTTTACTAACTTTGTCATTTGGTGCGAAATTAGTTATTTCACTTAAGAAAAGGAAATTTTTTTGATGGTAAAGCCTCTGAAAATACTCTTTATGTGCCTTCTGCTGTGCATAGGAATCAATTCCCGTGCCCAGTGGGACAAAGACGTGTTTTCCTTCAGGGGCCGAACCGCCCTCCAGGACGGCCGCCTTGGAGAGGCCGTGGCAAATTTCAACATCCTGGCCCAACTTGACAGCACTGACTACTGGACCTTCTTCTACCGTGGCATAGCCAAGTATAACCTTGGGGACATCCGCGGCGCAAGGGCCGATTTCTCCACCGCCGTCCGCCTCAACCCCGTGTTCACTTCAGGCTACCATTACAGGGCCATCACGGAAAGCCGCACCGGAGACTACGACGCCGCCCTCAGTGACCTTGAAAGGGCCATAGAACTGCGCCCCGGCTCTCACGGACTGTATTTCACCCGCGGCGTCACGTATTTCCTCAGCCGCCAGTTTGAAAACGCCGTCAAGGACTTTGACAAGTATATCAGAAGGGAACCAAAGGATCCCGCGCCATACCTTAACCGCGGCGCGTCATACCTCTTCCTTGGGGACACCACAAAGGCCCTGGCGGACTACAATCACGCAATCAAGATAGACCGCTTTGAGCCGGAAGGCTACATCCGCCGCGGCGGCCTGGAGGCATCCAGGGGGCAGTATGACGCTGCCCTGGAGGATTTCAACAAGGCTATCGGCCTTGATTCAACCCTTACCCTTGCCCATTTCCAGAGGGCTCTGGTGAATGCGGAAAAAGGCAACCTCAAGGAAGCGATGGGAGACCTCAACACCGTGCTGAAGTATGAGCCCGGTAACGCCCTCACGCTTTACAACCGAAGTCTTCTCAGCGCCCAGGTAGGGGATTACGACTCTGCCCTTGCCGATATGGACAGGGTGCTTGCAATCAACCCCGGCAACGTCCTTGCGTATTTCAACCGAGCCAGTTTCTTCATAGAGATGGAGCGCTGGGACGACGCCCTTGCCGACTACAACAAGGCCATAGAACTGTACCCTGACTTTGCCAAGGCCTATATGAACAGGGCCTACGTGGAACTCCAACTGGGGATGAACCGCGCTTCCAGGGAGGACTACCGCACCGCCAGGAAGAAGGTGGCGGAGTATGAAAAGGCCACCGCTTCCGGGGCCGATTTCTCCGACACTACAAAGAAATACTCGTCCCTCCTTGCCCTGGATGCTGATTTCGCTCGTAACGGAGGCTTCGAGGATGAGATGCTCCGTCACAGGGACGTGGACATCAACCTGAAGCCGCTGTACCGCTTTGTGATAGCGGGCGCTGCGGGAGGCGGGGCCAACATCCTCCAGCACAGGTATGAGAATAAACTCCTGGATACCTTCCTCTCATCGCTGGAGGTGCCCGTGGAGGTAAGTTCGGGGTCGGCCTCAATCCCTGCGGGGGATGACCTTCTCCAGAAGCCCGTGAAGGGATCCTTCGAGAAAGGCCTCCAGGATATGGGGGCAAGGCAGTACTCCAGGGCCCTCGGGCACTTCACTGATGCCGCCGAGTCCCAGCCTGTTGGCCCTTATGATGCCTACTACAAGGCCTTCTACCTTATGAACAGGGCTGCGCTGAGGGCGGAGATGATTGAGTTCATCGCGTCCTTCGAGTCCAATGTCCAGACTCTCACCATGGACGACAAAGGAAACACCCGCGCCCGTGTCCGTGAGCAGGTGACCCGTGAATACGACTATTCGGAGGCCCTCCAGGATATGGAGGCGGCGGCGGCCGTGCTGCCGTCCGTTCCGTATATCCAGTTCAACCTTGGGAACCTCTATTGCCTCAGTTCCCGCTTCGTGCAGGCAATCGAGAGTTACGACAAAGCCATCAAACTGTATCCCTGGATGGGTGACGCCTATTTCAACAGGGGCCTTGTCCTTATATATCTTAAGGACCGTGAGAAGGGCTGCATAGACCTTTCCCGCGCCGGAGAACTGGGCGTGGAAGGGGCTTACGGCGTCATCTCCCGTTATTGTGACAAGGAGGAGAGGCCGTGATGCGTTTTGTGAGTTTCTCAAGCGGCAGTTGCGGCAACTGTTACCTTCTTCTGGGTCCCTCGTCCGGCATAATGATAGACGCCGGGGTGGGTATACGCCGCGTAAAAAAGGAACTGGAGGCCCTTAAACTGGGTTATGAGAATATATCGGCCATACTTATAACCCACGACCACGGAGACCATATCCGGTCCCTGGGCTCTTTCTGCAAGAGGCTTACCCCGCCGGTCTGGACCACCGAGCGGCTCCACGAAGCCCTGGCTTATCACCCGTTCACTAGGGATTGGGTGGGGCCTTGCAGGCAGGTGCTGGAACCGGGCGTGTGGAACCCCGTGACGGAGGATTTTGACGTGCGTTTCTTTGTAGTGCCCCACGACGCCACCCAGTGCGTGGGATATGTAATCCGCTGCGAGGAAGAACTCTTTGTGCTTATGACAGACCTTGGCCACGTAACGCCCGAAGCCCTTAAATGGGCGTCGGTGGCGCAGACCGTGGTGGTGGAGTCAAACTACGACTTCGAGATGCTGATGGGAGGCTCCTATCCGCAGGAGTTAAAGGACAGGATAAGCCACGGAATCGGCCATCTTTCAAACGACGCCTGTGCCGATGCAATCTGCCGGTTTATGCACCCCGGCCTCAGGAACATCTTCCTCTGCCACCTAAGCGGCAACAACAATACCCCGGAACTGGCTTATGACAGCGCGTTATCGGCCCTGGAATCTTTGGGGATAGAGAAGGGAAGTATTGCCCTGAGGGTGCTGAGAAGGGGAGAGGCGTCACCTCTACTTACCCTTTAGCCAGGCACCGCTGGCAAGGCGGATGATAAAGATCGCTCCCCTGAAACAGAGTTCCACCGCCATACACATCCAGAATCCGGGAAGGCCATAGATGCGGGTAATGAAGATGGCCGGGATAATCCTCACGAGCCACATTGACCCGAAGTTCATAAAACTTGGGATCTTTGTATCGGCCGCACCCACAAATGCTCCGTAGATTACAAGGGAGGCGGCGTATCCAAGTTCCGCCCAGGCTTCTATCCTGAGGACGCGGGCACCAAGGTCTATCACGGCGGCATCCGGAGACATTATCCCCATCATCTGGGGGGCGAAGATCCACATCAGGATGGCAAGGAAGCCCATTATTCCCATACCCATAAGGGTGGTTATCCAGGCAAAGCGCTTTGCCATAGGCTTTCTCCCGGCGCCAAGGGACTGGCCCACAAGGGCCGTGGAGGCATCGGCAATCCCGACGCCCGGCATATAGCAAAGGCTCTCGGCAGTAATGGCAAAGGAGTTGGCGGCAATGGCGATGGTGCCAAGAGGGGCCACAATCATAGTTGCCGCAATGTATCCGCCCCTCATCAGGATGTTCTGGAGTGCCATGGGGCCGCTTATGCCAAGGGCCTTATTAATAACCGTCCTGGTGGGCCTGTAACTGCCTTTTTCCTGCGTTAGCCCAAGTTCCTTTGACCTGAAGGCAAGGAATGAGAACATGGCGATTCCGGTCACAACCTCTGCAAGGCCGCTGCCTATTGCGGCTCCCACAACGCCCATATCCAGGGCATAGATGAAGACGTAGTTGAACACCACGTCAAGGACGCACATCCCTATGCTCAGGATGCTTGGAACCTTCATATTGCCGCTTGCCTGGAGCATATACGCGCAGGTCCAGTCCAGGGCCATGGCGGGCATAAAGAGGGACATTATGAGGAAGTAACTGGTGGCGTCACGGCTTATGTCGGGGCCGCCGCCAAGCCATCCGGGAAGGAAGGGGGAGAGGATAATGCCGATAAGAGCCAGTATCCCGCTGAAGCCAAGCGCGCACACAAGGCCCTGGCGAACCACGGACCGGGCGCCCTCAAAGTTGTTGGCCCCCACGGCGTGCGCAACCTGCACGGAAAAACCGCTGGTTGCGGCCATCCCGAAGCCTCCGAAGAGCCAGAGGCAGGTTGATACAAGGCCGATTGACGCTCCCGCCGCCGGCCCCAGATGTCCAACCATGGCGGTGTCTATGTACTGCATCATCACGGAGGAAAGTTGGGCAAGGATTGCGGGGTAACTCATGGAAAGGCACAGTTTTATCTGCTGCCCCGTTGTGAGATTTCCTCCGCCCCGGAGTATTCCAAGGAGTATGTCTTTCCTACTTGCCATATCCAGGTACTTCTCCCTTGTCTATCATATCCCTGAGGACTTCCAGATATGTATCCTCTGCGGTCCCGAATGCGCTTCTAAGTTCCAGAAGTGTGTATTTCCCGTCCATCCCTTCAATCCATTCCGCCAGTTTTTCCCTGAGGTCCTTCGGTTTTGCGGCCCCGGCGCGGCATATGTCGCACTTCCCGCAGAGGGCACTTTCCATCTGGCCGAAGTACCTGAGAAGGAACTGTGACCGGCATTCTGTCTCCTCTTCCACATAATCCATCATAGTCTGGACCCTCTCATGGAAAGTGCTCCTCAGGAGTTTATACCGCTGCGGGCTGAGTTGGAGGTTCCCGGGCATAAGGCGGTTATGCGCAAGGCATATTATGGTGGCGTGGTCGGAGGGGATATAGCGTATCACGTGATTGATGGAAAGCCCGTACAGAAGTTGCCTTAGGGCCGATACCGGAACTCCCACACGCCCCGCCACGGCTTCTTCGTCTATGGAAACCGGATAAGAGAACACTCCGGTGTAAAGGCGCATAAGGGTTTCAAGTACGTCCGGCATCCGGGGATCCGGAAGGTCCGTGCTGTAAAGTGCCGTGCGGTCTACGTCTATCTTTACGCGCGTGTCTATATCGGCATCCTCCGCGATGGACCAGTGGCCCTCCCGGCTGATGTATTTGATGGCGTACCACGCCGGCGCCTGCTGAAGGCCGAAGCGCTTGCAGAACTCCCGGATGTCGAATTTCAGCACGCGTCCTTCTCCGCCCTCGTAGGGGATCTCATAGTAGATGTGGAGTTTCTGGTATATGTCCTCTATGTACTCAAGGGATGGGAAGGATACCTGCTCAATCTGCTTCAGGCGGGTTATGTCCGTTCCGTTCCAGAGGAGGACGGCGTAGGAAGGCTTCCCGTCACGCCCGGCGCGGCCCGCTTCCTGGAAGTAGGCTTCCGGGGAATCGGGGATATCGGCATGAACCACAAAACGGACGTCCGGCTTGTCAATTCCCATCCCAAAGGCGTTGGTGCATACCATCACGCGGGTTTTGCCGCGTTTCCAGTCTTCCTGCCGCTCCGCCCTTGTATGGGGGCCAAGGCCTGCGTGATAGAATGAGGCCTCTATGCCGGCGCTTCTGAGCCCGGCCGATATTTCCTCCGCCCTGTTACGGCTTCTCACGTACACTATCCCGGTTCCGGGAACGCCGTTACAGACGCTCCGGATCTGACCCGCCTTGTCCTGGGTCTTTCGGACTATATAACTTAGGTTGGGACGCTCGAAGCCGGCTTTCAGAAGGAGTTTCTCCTTGAAGCCCAGGCGATCCATAATGTCATTTGCAACAAGTGGCGTGGCCGTGGCGGTGAGCGCTATCACGGGAGCGTCAAGGTACCCCCTGATCTTTCCTATCTCAAGGTAATCCGGGCGGAAGTCATAGCCCCACTGGGATATGCAGTGGGCTTCGTCCACAACAATGTAACTTACTTTCAGGACGTCAAGATAGGACTGGAAAAGGCGCGTTTTGAGGCGTTCCGGGCTGAGGTACAGGAATTTGTAGTCTCCGTAGGCGGCGTTGTTGAGGGCAAGGTCCACTTCACGCCGCGTCATTCCGGCGTGGATGGCAATTGCCCTTATGCCGCGGCTTTTGAGGTTCTGGACCTGGTCCTTCATAAGGGCTATGAGCGGAGTGACTACAAGGGCTATTCCGTCCCTCATCAGGGCCGGCACCTGGAAGCACACGCTCTTGCCGCCGCCCGTGGGGAGGATAGCCAGCACGTCCCGGCCCTCCAATGCGTTGGAGATTATCTCCTCCTGCATGGGCCTGAACGAGTCATAGCCCCAGTATGTCTTCAATACTTCCCTTGCGTCCATATTTTGCTAAGATACGGCTTTTTTCTTAGATTTGCGGTATGAATGTAGATAAAACAAATGCCGCAAGGCTCCTGGATGCCGCGGGAATAGCATATTCCCTTGTACCCTATGAGGTTGATGAAGAGCACCTTGAGGCATCTCACGTGGCGGAGCAGTTGGGGGAGGACCTTGACCGCGTTTTCAAGACGCTGGTTCTTCGCGGAGACCGTAACGGGCTCTTTGTGTGCGTGATACCGGGTTCAATGGAAGTGGACCTGAAGGTTGCGGCACGTATCTCCGGCAACAAGAGTTGCGCTATGATCCACGTGAAGGAACTACTGCCCCTCACAGGCTATATCCGTGGCGGCTGCAGCCCTATCGGAATGAAAAAACCCCTTCCCACATTCATCCACGAGACAGCCCTGCTCTGGGATACAATATACGTCTCCGCCGGAGTCCGCGGCCTCCAGTTCTGCATAGCCCCCCAGGACCTCATCTCCTTCGTTGGTGCCTCCATCTATCCCCTCTAACCCTCCATTGTAATGCCGATGCGGTGGGGTTTAACCCGCTGGTTCTCAGCTTTTTACGGAGTTGTTTGGGATTACTGGTTTTCCCAAAGACCTGCGTAAGTGACTGTGTGACATAGACTTGAGTCCCACCGCATCGGCATTACCGGGAAAACGCCAGCAGGGATAATTGTGTATTGCTGCTGAGCCGATTTTTTTGTAAATTTGTCATTATGGAAAAACTACTTGAATTATACTACAGTCATTTTGGCGTGAAAGCGGCTGGTGCGGAACTCCTTCCGCTGTCCGGAAGCGCACGTAAGTATTACAGGATAACCGGTGAGGCCGGAACGGTGATTGGCTGCAAGGGAACTAACCTTGCGGAAAACCGTGCGTTCCTTGCGCTGGATGCCAAGTTCTGCGCCGCTGGGCTTCACGCGCCGGAGGTTTATGCCGTGGCCCGTGACCAGATGTCCTACCTCCAGGAGGACCTTGGGGACGGGCAGCTCTTTGGGCTCCTGAAGCCTTCCATCGAAAAAGGCTCTTTCACAGAAGAAGAGTTAAAATGGCTCCACAGGACTATGGAACTCCTTCCGGCAGTTCAGTTTGAGGTGGGAAAGGGCTTTGACTGGAGCGTCTGCTTCCCGGACAGGGAACTCAATGACCGCATGGTAAGCTTTGACCTAAATTACTTCAAGTACGATTTCCTCAAGTTCACGGGCATTGATTTCAATGAAATCCGGCTTCAGGACGACTTTGACCGCATCCGTGAGGATGCCGTGAACTATACGGGAGACACTTTCCTTTACCGTGACTTCCAGGCCCGGAACGTAATGATTAAGGACGGAGAACCCTGTTTCATAGACTTCCAGGGCGGCCGCAGGGGCCCCGTGCAGTATGACCTCGCATCCTTCCTCTGGAATGCCGGAACCCATTTCAACGCAGGGTTAAGGCATGAACTGGAACTGACGTACCTTGGGGCACTGGAGAAGTATCGGCCTGTAGATGAGGGGCAGTTTTATAAGGAATACCGCCTTATGACGCTTCTGAGGCTCCTTCAGGAAACCGCCGCATACGGCTTCAGGGGTCTTGTGGAGCGGAAACAGATCTTCCTTGACTGCATCCCCACGGTCCTTGGATGCCTGAGGGAACTCACGGAGGAACCGTTCCCGCGTTACCCGTATGTGACGGAGGTTCTCTGGCGCGTTGCAAACGAATGGGACGGCAGCACCAATATGCCCGGAATGAAGGTTCAGTTATGAAAGCATTAGTTTTTGCGGCAGGTCTTGGAACAAGGTTAAGGCCAATCACGGACCATATGCCAAAGGCCCTTGTGCCAGTTGCAGGCGTGCCTATGCTGGAGCGCGTAATCCTCAAACTTGCCTCTCAGGGCTGCGATTCCTTTGTGGTGAATGTCCACCATTTTGCCTCAATGATTGAGGATTTTCTGGCCGATAAAAAGAACTTCGGCCTTTCCATCGCTATCTCAGAGGAGTTGGCGGAGCCCCTTGAGACCGGAGGCGGAGTAAAGCACGCGGCGCCGCTGCTGGCATCCCCGGAAGGCCGTTTCCTTGTCCATAATGCCGATATCCTCTCCACTCTTGATGCTGGCTGGTTTATCGGCAAGGATAATCCCAGCACCCTTGCAACCCTTCTTGTGAGGGACGCCCCCGCAGACCGCTGCCTCCTTTTTGATGACGATATGCGCCTTACCGGCTGGACCAATGTCAGGACCGGAGAGGTAAAGAGCCCGTACCTTCCGGACTATGATCCGTCGGCATATCATAAATACAGTTTCTGCGGCATACACATAGTTTCGGAAGAAGTCTTTCCCGCTATGGCCTCCTGGCCGGACAAGTTTTCAATAATCGATTTCTACCTTTCAATGGCCGCCCTGAGGCCCATTAAAGGCGTCATTGCCCCGGCCGATATGCGTCTTGTGGACATAGGCAGCCCGGACGGCTTGCGGGAAGCAGAAGTCCTAGCTGCCCGTTTTTGATAAGTTCCTCATTATTAGTGATTTACAACATTTACTCCCGGCAAAAAAGCCGGGAGTAAATGTTATATCTAACTCATTATCAATAAGATAAGAAAAACGGATACCTTATTTCACTCCTATGAGTTTATGGGTCTGGAGGGATAGACGCCAGGTAGTGTGGGCCTTGATGTAGGCCACTGTATCCCTCAGAATCTTTGTATTGCGGGCGGTATCACCGGTGTCACAGGGCTGCAGGAAGTGCCATTTGGCTGGGAACTGGGCCCAGCGCTCGATGCGTTCGGGGGTGAGCGTTCCGTCAAAGACCAGTTTCACCTCCTGGGCCTGGTCCAGGACCACTTTTGCAGCGGGGCCAATGTACCTTACATCCTCCTTGGGACTGAGCGTAACCCAGTCTACCCCGCGCGGAACCAGCTTGGTGCCATTGGTCTCCACGTGGATGCTGTAATAGAAGCGGTGAAGGGCGTCTATGAGGTCCGTGCCCAGTTGGAGGAGAGGCTCACCGCCCGTAATGCATACGTGGCCGCAGTTTTCAGGGTCCACGGCGGTAACCTGTTTCACGATGTCTTCCACGGTCATCAGGCGGAACTCGCTGTGATTTGTGTCACAGAAGGGGCAGCGGAGGTTGCACCCGCTAAGGCGCACGAACACCATAGGCGTTCCCGTCCAGAAGCCCTCTCCCTGAAGGCTGTAGAATATCTCGTTGACTTTATACATTACAGTGCTTTTGCGGCGCTTTGACCTGCAAGATATCCGGTGCAGAATGCAACCTGCATATTGTAGCCGCCGGTGTCGCAGTCCATATCCAGTACCTCTCCGGCAAAGTAGAGGCCTGGCTGCTTCTTGGATTCCAGAGTTTTAGCGGTTACATCGGCCGTGGAGATACCTCCGGCCGTAATGACGGCGCGCTCGAAGCCCACGAATCCGGCAATGTCCATGCGCCAGTCCTTAAGGGCCGATGCAAGGGTGTCTACACTAACCTTGGGGTTGCACTTCAGGAATGCCAGGGTAAGGTTCCAGGGGATGAGTTTTCCAAGCATAATGCGGAAAAGGCGCTGGAAACTCTGGCCCTTGGAGCGGTCGTCGTGGATCACCTCCTCCCATTTGGCGTGGATATCGGCATCCAGTTTCTCAAGTTCCACCGCGGGCTTGAGGTCAAGGGAAACGTACACCTTCTGACCGTCTATGAGGGCCTTCACTGCTTTGCGGCTTACCATAAAGCCAAGGGGACCTTCAAGGCCGCCGTCCGTGAATTCAATGTCCCCGAACTCCTGCTGCGCAAGATTCCCGTTGATGTAAAGGGAGAGTTGGACATTGTCCAGATTATTGCCGTTGAACAGTTCTCCAAGTTCGCTGAGAGGAGTCACGCGCTCTATGTGCTTCTCAAATTTGGGGTACCAGGACGGCAGCGGAGCAATCTTGCGTTCTTTGGTCTTTCCGTACACGGTGCGGCCGCGGAACGCCTCCTTGATCTGGCCCTGGAGGGGGTTGGGATCCTTGTAGCCTGCGGGGACAAGTGCCGTGAGTGAAGGGAAGCAGGAGTCTATGCCGTGGCCCATTTCCTCTGCCCACATATAGCCGTCTCCTGTGCTGACGGTGCCGGGATAAGAAAGGACGCCGGTTGCCACAATGAGTTTGGTGCAGTTGTACTCAACGGGTTCGATTGTGAGTTCCTCACGGGTAGGAGCGGGTTTTCCGCGCATAGGGGGGCGGTCAGTGTGGATGCGGACCTGCTTACGGGAAGTCTGGACGCAGTCAAGGCTGAACCCCCGGGGCGTAACGTCAATGGTTTTCACCTCGCAGTCCGTGACCACTTTCACGCCGGAAAGTGTGCAGGCGCGGAGGAGGGTATCCACCACGTCTCCTGCCATATGTGATTCCGGGAAAGCGCGGTCTCCGCGTTCCACAACGCTCCTGAGACCGTTACGCTTCAGAAGATCTATTACGCCCTGAGGGGTAAGTGTGTGCCAGGCGGGATTAAGGAAATTCACATCCGTACGGATATGGGACTGGAAGTCTCCCCAGTCTTTCACATTGGTGAAGTTGCACCTGCCTTTACCGGTAATCATAACCTTACGGCCTGCCTTGGGCATCTTCTCAAGTACGGTCACGGTACCTGAGCCGCCTGCTGCGGCAATCTGCTCCGCGGCACCCACGGCCGCCATGAGTCCGGCGGCTCCTCCGCCTATTACAATAATGTCAGAACGCATAATGATCTATTTGGCTGCAAAAATACAAAAAATACGGCTCTGCTGCAATAAACAATTATCTCAGATGGTATCCCCGGGCAACGAAACGCACAAAAAAGGTTCTTCGTCAATTTTCGTGCACATAGTTTTGCGAGTAACAGATGATTTTTAT
>R27__coassemble_910_pt1 | contig 15395 bp, 16 predicted proteins | sample R27__metabat2_high_PE_018 | metagenome-assembled genome bin R27
AAAAAGATCCTGGCCTCGTGAATGTAGTGCTACTTTTGGTGTCATCTAAAGTTCAATCGTCACATCAAGATGCCGGCCGATGACTTCGTTCACCGCCGCCTCCAACTGCGCTACCTGCTCATCCGTCGGACAGTAGGGGAGGATGTAGTCACACTTGGACTTCTTCCGCTCGATGTGCGCATTCCTGGACCTCGAACACCCGAACATCTTCACCATCGTTCCATTCAGAATATGCTCGGCCGTATGCATAGGCGGATACTCTTCCTTATTATGCGCGTTCAGAATCGGTTCTTCCATGAAATAATCCGTTAACTCCTACGAAGATAAGAATTCTTTCGTAAATTTGTGGCATCACCGTCCAGATGAGTTTAGTCTGCACGTTTCGAGGTATCGCCAAAAGCCGTCGGCTCCCTTAGTGGGGGCCGATTTCTTATTACCTAAGCTCCGACCAACTGACCGGCCTCGCCGGTCAGTCCGTCTCCGCTTGACGGCGCTTGAGACCACTGTGACGGCAAGCCGCCACAGCCGTCTCACGGTTCCACAGACTCTGCCGCCTGGGCTTCCGGGCTTCGCCCTCCCTTAGCCCAGCGCCAGAGACTGTTCCACCGCCGCGCCTGGAGCCCAACGGGCGGAAGAATCCGCCCGCCCGGCTCACATTCTCACAGAAAAAAGTTATCTTTGAGGAAAGATGCTCATCCGTCTTCATATAGCCATCCTTTTCGCCGCTTTCACGGCCCTCATAAACCCTGCGCCTATGTCCCGCTATCCAGACCCCCAGCAAGTAAGAAAACCCGCCGTTGCCGGCACGTTCTACCCGGCTTCCGCCAAGGAAATTAACGCTATGATCGGCCCATGGCTGCATCCTGTTGCCGATGGTCCCGCACCGCAGGCAGTTATCGTGCCGCACGCAGGGTACGTCTTCAGTGGGGATATAGCGGCATCGGCCTTCAACAAGATTCCGAGAGGTCACACCTACAAGCGCATCTTCCTCCTGGGCCCCAGCCATCGAGTTGGCTTCAACGCGGCCAGCGTGCAGACGCAGTACGCTTACGCCGAAACGCCTCTCGGCCAGGTTCACATCGACGCGGCGGTAGGGAAAGAGCTCATCAGCAAAGGCGACGGAGCCTTCATTTTCCGGGCCGATGCCCACGACCGCGAACACTGCCTGGAGGTCCAGCTGCCCTTCTTGCAGGCCCTCTGCAAAGAGGTTCCGCCCATTGTCCCCATCGTCATCGGTTCGCAGCATCTGGAAGTCCTGGAAAAGATAGCCGAAGTCCTGTCGCCATACTTCAACGAGGAAAACCTCTTTGTCATCAGTTCTGACTTCTCCCACTATCCTTCCTACGAAGACGCTAAAAAGTCTGACCTCTATATGGCCGAAGCCATCACTTCCGGTGGTCTGGAAGAGTTCCTCCAAGCGCTACATCAGGTAGACAAAATGGATTTCCGCGGAGAAGACACTGCCGCCTGCGGAGCCAATGCCATTGCAGTGCTGCTGTCCATCCTGGACGCTCAGGGCCCCGGCTATTTCTCGGCCGAACACGTGATGTACCGCAACTCAGGAGACTCAGTATACGGAGACAAGGATAGGGTAGTGGGCTACAATTCCATCGTCTTCACCCGCAAGGAAAGGGCTGTCGATGAGCCTGAGGACCATCTCTTCAGTTTCTCTCCCGAAGAGAAAGCCGCAATGATTGCCACGGCCCGGCAGGCCATCTGTTCGGCGCTTCGCCTGCCTTTCGACGGTGACGCCCGCCCCGTAGGTGTCCTCAAGGAGAGCGGCTACGGCGTCTTCGTGACGCTCCACCTGAACGGTCATCTTCGCGGCTGCATCGGCCGGTTCACCTCCGAGGACACCCTCGCTGAAACAATCCGCGATATGGCCCAAAGCGCGGCTTTCCACGACCCCCGCTTCCCGTCTCTTTCCCGGAATGAAGTACACCTGATTGACATTGAGGTCTCTGTCCTTTCGCCCCTGAAGAAGATAGAGAGCATCGACGAGTTCCAGTTGGGCCGAGACGGCATCTATATCATCAAAGGCCGCAACCACGGTACCTTCCTCCCGCAGGTGGCCGAAGAAACCGGTTGGAACACCGAGCAGTTCCTGGGCCACTGCGCCCGAGACAAGGCTGGCATCGGCTGGGACGGCTGGAAGGACGCCGACCTCTACACCTATCAGACAGAGGTAGTTAAGGAATCCGAGCTATGACGGAAGCGCGGTTCTATAAAGCCACCGAGGATGGCGTACAGTGCCTTCTCTGCCCTCATCACTGCCGAATCAAGGAGGGGAGCAGGGGACTCTGCCGCAGCCGGGAGTGCAGGGACGGGAAACTCTATGCCCTCTCTTACGGCTTACCCTGCGCCCTAGCCATCGACCCGGTAGAGAAGAAGCCGCTGAACAAATTCATGCCCGGTACCAAGTGTCTCTCCCTCAGCTGCACAGGCTGCAATCTATCCTGCCGATGGTGCCAGAACAGCGACATCTCCCAGGTGGCTCCGGAACAGAGCGACCGCTACCAGGTCTCTCCGGAAGAAATGGTGAATCTCTGCATCCAGCGCAATCTCCCGTCCATCGCCTATACCTATACGGAACCCTTCACCTGGTGGGAGTATATGCATGACATCGCCGTCCTGGCCCACGAGAAAGGCATCAAGAATATACTTGTTTCGGCCGGCTATGTAGAGAAAGAACCGCTGAGGGAGTTGCTGCCATATCTTGATGCCGCCAACATCGACATCAAGGCTATGGACGATGGCTTCTACCGCAAATACTGCGGCGCCACGCTGACCCCCGTACTGGAAAACATCCTGGCCATGGTAGGCGCCGGCGTCCACGTGGAAATCACCAACCTCCTTGTCACCAGCCTCAACGAATCGGAAGAACAAATCCGTGCCCTGTGCACCTGGATGGCCGATAACGGTCTGCAGAATGTGCCCCTCCACTTCAGCCGTTTCTTCCCCCGGTACAAGTTCACTTCCGCCGCCCCCACGCCCAAGGAAGCCCTCCTTACGGCCCGCGAAATCGCCCTCTCCTTCGGCATCAAAACCATTTACCTCGGCAACATCTAACCGCTCCGACCAAGTGTCAGTCAGCATATCGGACCGGGCACTGCGCGCCCGCCCGCTATACTGCCTGCCACTCCGTCTCCTCTCATGGTTCAATACGATACAGCGCCGTAAGATTCCGGCTCTGACTCGTTACTCATTCTGTCTTGAGGATCTGCTTCAAGTATTCCGCCGCCTCCGGATTGGCGGCCAGGTAAGCGTCCAGGGCAAGTCCGAATACTTTATCGAATACGGGCCGGCTTATCTTGCCTTCGCGTATCAGCCACAGGGACAGCGCACGGAAACGGAGGAAATTATCCGGTTTCACCGCCACGCTGTGATATGGCTTGGGCTCTTCAATTACGTTCCCTACTTCATCCCTCTGGGGAAGACCCAGAGACTTTCTGAAATTGTTAAGTTGTGATGTCATAATCTTCCAATCTTATAATCTTACATTCTTCCAATATTCTGACTTCCTAATTCTGGGAACTTGAGAACTTGTGCATTTGCGAGATTGCAAGTTTGCATAATTACATCTTATAGAATACCCAAAATCCCATTTCTCTAATTCCCATATCTTCTAATTTCTAGAAGTTACAACGGCAAATATAGCCGCTTTTGATTAGTACGCCAAACGAAAGTGAGATTTTATTTGCTAATATAAGCCGGACTTTCTACCTTTGCACCGGAGCCACCAGCGCGCAACCTGTCTGCCGTTAGTGCAGACTGCAAGATGGGCGTTTGTGTCACAAACGCGGTTCCCGTTCCGGGACCATCTTGTACGCTTCGCGGACGTGCGGGGCTCCGGAGTCGCCCCTTCGGGGTGAAAAAGAAAAAGACCTGTTTTGAGGAGATTGGACCGTGGGAAAGACAAAAACAGTATTCGTAAACTGCCGGATGAGTGAGGAGGAGGCCGCTAAGCTGGACCTCCAGATGAGGCTGGAAGGGTACCGGAACCGTTCCTATTACATACGTGACTGCCTGCTTGGAAAGCGCGTCTTTCACCGGCGCAATCTCCAGAGGACCGATGCAAACCTGATCAAGGAGATAGAAATCCTTCGGTCTGAGATCAAGCGCATCGGCATCAACTACAACCAGGTGGTGCGCGCCGTCAATACGCTGGCGGGGCTCCGGGACAAGCGGGGGAATGCCGTGATTACGCAGCATACCATCGACGCACACCTGGCCGACCTGAAGAGCCTGACGATGTCGCTCATCGGCAAGGCCAACGAAATCTGCCTTGAAGTGGTCAAGACCACCGAGGATAATGTTCAACCTTAACCCTTATGCTTTATGCAGACTTTATTTCTATCAGGAAACCTCGCCGCAGACTGCGAGGTCGTGGCCGGGAAAGACGGCAAAGAGTTCATCCGCTTTACCGTAGCGGCCAAAGATCCGCTGGCCGAAAAGGATGAGAAACCCACTTACTACACCTGCCGTATGGCCAAGACCGGCGTGGTCGAGCGTCTGAAAAAGGGCCGTTACGTGGCCCTCGTGGGCAACCTGCGCATTTCCAAGAACGTGAAAGACGACAAGACCTTTACCAACCTGGACGTGTGGGTGCAGAGCCTGGACGCTCCGCAGCTGGCATCGGGCGAATGACTGGTCCATAAGTTCAGCATCGACCTGACGCAGTGGTAGGCAAGATTTACGCACCGGCCCCGAGCGTGTCCTCGGCGGTCAACTACAGCGAGAAGAAGGTTGCCGAGGGAAAGGCCTCGGTGACCTTCTCCTCAAAGATTGCCGACCCGAAGAACCCGATGAAGACCTTCGAAGTCTTTGAAAAGGGGAGTATCCGCACGCAGAAGATGTCCTTCCACGCATCCATCAATCCGTCGGTGACGGACAAGATTACGGAGGATAAGATGGCCGATTTCATCCGGGACTATATGGACAAGATGGGGTACGGGAACCAGCCCTATATGGTATACAAGCACTGGGATACCGGCCGGCTCCACTGGCATATCACATCCGTGCGCGTGGATGAGAACGGCAGGAAGATACCCGACCATCAGGAGCACCGGCGCTCTCAGCAAGCCCTGGAGGAATTGGCTCAGAAGTATGGCTTCGAGGTCGGCAAATCCAAAGGGGAGAAGAAGGTGGCCGATTCCAACCCTTACAATGGCTTTGACAAGAAGGCAGGGGAGTATGCCTCCCAGATGGAGAAGATTGCGGCGCTGGCAATGCAGTATCACTTCAAGGAGGACCGGCACTTTGACGTTGTAATGCGTAGCTTTAACGTAGAAGCAGTACACCGTCCCGACGGGACTACGGCCCTCATCGGCCTGGACCCGAAGACGGGAAAACACGTCACGGAGCCCATTACAAACAAGGACATCCCCACATTGGACCAGATTCGGGACCACATTGAGCAGTGCAAGAAAAACAACGTCAAGACCCGAGAGAAGCAGCGTGTCACCAACATTACCTCGGCCGGCCTTAAGAACTGCAAGACGATGCTGCACCTTCGCCGCTATCTCACCAAGAGCGGCATCTACCTGGATCTGTCCACCACTAAGGACGGCAAAATCTTCGGCGTCACACTGGTGGACCACCATACTAAATGCGTCTTCAAGGCCAGCGAGCTTGACGGCCTGAAGGCCTCGATGTTTGAGAGCCTGCGCCTGGGAGATATGCTCAAGGAGGATAAGTCTACCAAGGAGGAGAAAACTAAAGCCGAGGAAAATAGCAACCAGAACTCTGAGTTTATGGATCTGGCAGTGTCGGCCCTTGGCAACGAAAGCAGCCGGCGAAGCGAAGATGAGGAAATGCCAACTAAAGGAAAGAGATTGTAGCTATGGATAAAGGAACCAAACAGATGTATTCGATGTTCCTGCTGATGGCGGGAGCCGTGCAGGCCTTCCTTGTATATTATTACGCGTATCCTATGTGGGCGGCCCTGGGCCTTCGCGGGGCGCTCACGGATTCCCTAATGCTGTCCGTTCACCGCTCTGGAACGCTGGCCTCTCCACTTGCTTCCAGGCTTGTATGCCTGTTCTTCACAACGGTTTCCGTAGTGGTGCGCAGCGGCAATTCCAAGCCGTCCGGCTGGGCCGAAATATGTCTGCCGCTCTTTACCGGACTGGTGCTTTATTTCGGGTCTGCGTGGATGGGAAGCGGCGTCTGGTTCGTCCTGACGTTTACCACCGGCTTCATTCTTTTCCTGATCGGCGCCATCCTCCTGGGGCGCACGGTGCGCAGTTTCGACACCAAGCTCCCGGATTTCTGGGACACCTTCCCGCAATGCGAACAACTCATCGAAAACGAGTACAGTGTGAACATCCCCATGACCTATCAGTGGGAGGGAAAACTGCGAAGTGGCTGGATCAACTGCGTTTCGCCCCAGCGCGGATGTATGGTCATCGGCACACCCGGCTCAGGCAAGACGGCGGCAATCTATTCGGCATTCATGAGGCAGATGATTCAGAAGCGCTACACGATGTTCATCTATGACTACAAGTTCCCCGGCCTGTCCACCATGATACTCAACGAGCTGATGGACAACGTCGGCTGCTATGGAGACAAGCCTCCAAAGCTCTATATCGTCAATTTTGACGACCCTGTGTATTCCCACCGTTTCAATCCGCTGCAGCCTAAGTACCTCACGGATCCGGTGGATTCCACGGAAATTGCCGAGGTCATCCTGAAGAACGCCAACCGGGAGAACGTCAAGGGAGAGGATTTCTTCTCCATGAGCGCCCGCTGCTACGTGGACCTTCTCATCTGGTTCCTCAAGATATATGAGAAAGGGAAGTTCTGCACTTTCCCGCACCTGGTGGAACTGATGGGACAGGACTACCGGGAGGTGTTCGAGGTCCTGAAGAAGTTCCCGGAGCTGGAGGTCAAGCGCAACACCTTTGCCGATGCCATCAAGGATAAGGCGCTGGAGCAGCTCCAGGGACAGATTGCATCGGCCCGCGTCCCACTGAACCGCTTCGCCTCCAAAACACTGTACTGGACGCTGTCAGGGGATGATTTCACGCTGGATATCAACAACCCAGACGAACCCAAAATCATCTGTGTGGGCAACAATCCGCGCCGCCAGAGCGTGTACGGCACCACGCTGGCCATGCTGATGAGCCAGCTCTTCAAGATTATTAATATGCCGGGGAAACTGCATTCAGCCGTCCTTATCGACGAACTGCCCACCATATATCTTAAGGGTCTGGATAATTTGATCAACACCGCGCGAGAGAACAAGGTGGCCGTGGTCATCGGCGCGCAGGACAAGTCCCAGCTGGTGCGGGACTACGACACCAAAGAGTCCGATGTCATCTTCAATACCGTCGGGAACGTCTTCGCCGGCGCTGTGAAGGGGAGTACGGCCGAGGACTTAAGCCGCTCCTTCGGAAAGGTGGACCGCGAAACCCGTTCCTACCAGGAAGGCACCAACAATGATCATATCACTTATGCCTGGCAGCTGCGTGAAATGCTGCCTCCAAATAAAATAGAAGCCCTCTCACAAGGTTCCTTCTGCGGCTATGTGGCCGACACCTACAAGCAGAAGATTCATCCGAAGGTCTTCTGCGGAGAAATAAAAATGCAGACGCCGCCTAAACACAGCGCCCGCATACCCAAGATTGTGAATGTTTCAAAAGCGGAACTTGAAGAGGAGATAGAGCTGAACTATCAGAAGATACGGGCCGATATCCAGAACCTCCTTTTCAAGGAACTTAACGACCCGGCCTAAGCCTCCTCCGGAAGCTCTTCCCAGTCCCAGACGAACTTGTAACCGGCAGCGTCGGCCATTTCCTCCATCTGCGACATCATGCACACGCCGTTGCGGATGCGGTAGCCGATGGCGCTGCCGCTCAGGCCCAGTTTCTTGCCGAGGTCCGGCAGGGAGATGTTCTTCAGGGCCAGGTAATCCATCACGGGCTTCAGCAGGTCGCTCTTGAATGAAGTGACAGGACGTACAAGGCGGGCAGTAGGTTCAACGGGGCGGACGTCCTCCCAGTGCCATACGAATTTATAGCCGGCTGCGCGGGCCATTTCAGCCATGTCGGCCATCATGCAGTCGCCGGTGCGGATGCGGTAGGGAATACCGCCGCGCTCGACTTTGGGATTGCACAGTTCACCCAGCTTGGCCATTGAGAGGCCCTTGCGGTGAATGAGAGGCACGATAGGACGGAGCCTCTGCGGGTTCTTGGTCTTTACTTCACTCATCTCAAAAAATCAAAAAAATTTGGTTCGCACCAAAATACTCTCTTCCTTTGTAGCAAATATTACTAATCATAGCAATTGCGATTGATTAGTATTACACCGCAAAGGTACAAAAACTTTGCGAAAGTTAAGCGGCAAAACGCAGAAAAATGTAAAAATTATTTGGACGATGGACAATCCAATTTACCGATACCCGCTGGAAAAGGTACTGGAGGCACTGGGGGCTAGGAAAGGTGCCGTAAAAGACTTCTGGTACTCTCCTCTGAGAGACGAGAAGGAAGCCTCCCTGCACGTAAACCGTGATAAAAACCTCTGGCACGACTTCGGTGCCAACGTAGGCGGAACCAACGTCAGCCTGGTCCAGCTGGTCCTGCATTGCTCCAAGGCGGAGGCAGAAGCCTATATTGCTAAGATGGATCCGGTCCTGGAGCGAGAGCACAAGGAAGCATCGGCCCCTGCACAGCCTGCACAGGAAATTAAGCGCATCAGGGACGTCTCCACCAGCTATCTTACCAATTATATAGAAGGGCGCAAGATTCCCACGGAACTGGCCCGTGAATACTGTAAGGAGCTGCTGGTATACAGTCCCGCCCAGGAAAGGAACTATACCTGGCTGGGATTTCCCAACAACTCAGGTGGCTGGGCAATGGCCCATCCCAATGGCTACAAGCGCACCACCAACGCCGACATCACTACTATAAATATGGATGGACGGGTTTCCACCAAGCCCTCCTCCGGTAAGGTAGCCGTCTTCGAGGGCTTCTGGGATTTCCTGTCCTGGCAGGTGATGCAGGGCAGCCTCCGGCCAACCTGCGACATCGTGGTGCTCAATTCCGTCAACAACATCGAGAAAGCACGGAGCTACATCACCCAGCACGACCGCGTGGGTGCCTTCCTGGACCGGGACGAGGCCGGCCGCCGCTGTCACGACCGCGTCTGCGAAATGATGGGCCGAAAGGGCGGGGAAGTGCTGGATATGTCCGACCTGTACAAAGGCCACAACGACCTGAACGAGTTCCTGCAGGCATCCCGCGGCTATACCGCCAGTATGAATTTAACCCCAAGAATGTGAGAGATATGGAAAGCGTTAGAACAATCATGACGGAGCTTGAAGCCTGCTCCAACCTCATTGCCGATGCCATCATCCGCAAGACTACACCAGTTGAAGACGACATAAGCGAGCATCAGGCCAAGAAGGCCTACGGCGTGCGCTGGATTCAAAAAATGAGACGCTACGGCCTGGCCGAAGCACACCGGGTAGGAGGACGGATCCTCTACAGCCGACACCAGCTCAACTGCCTCAGGGAAGCCGAACGACAGCACGACAAAGAATTCTTCAACAACAGAAAAAAATAGGCCCCGGCCGGCTAAACCGGGACCTAACTACGAACGTTTTTGATACCATTCATGGAAGGCCAGCGTCGTGAGACACGGGCCTTTTCCTATGTCCAGCTGAACTGCTTCATCACCTTTTCATTGGCTCTCCAAAGCACCCTCCAGTCTTTGTTGATATAGATATCCGTCACCTTCATGTCCTTATCCACGTGGCAGAGACAGTCGTTGATGACGCTCTTATCCACGCCGATGGCATAGGCAATGCTGGCCCAGGAATGCCGGGCCGAGTAAAGCGTAAGCTTCCCTTTGTACTTTATGCGCTGCACAAATTGTTTCAGACCCTCGTTGACAGCCTTCGTGAGATTCTCATAGCAGGAATAGCGTCGGTAGAAATCGAAAGCACGATCGCTGTTCTTGGCTCTGTATTCGTCAATCAGGTCTTTTGTACGAGTTTCAAGTTTCACGTGCAGTTCGGCCTCGTCATCCCTCCGGTCACGCGTCTTTGTCCTGTTATAGACAATGACGCCCTGTTTGTTCGGCCTGGCGCAGGTGAAAAGGTCAGGGCTGTTCATACCCATTAAAGTGAAGCTGATGAGGAACACATCCACACCGAAGCGCTCGCGTCCATCAAGCTCGCCTCGCATATTTATCATCTTCTGGATTAGCTTCTTATCCACGGCACGATGCTTCCCAGGTCTCTGCTTGGGCGTCTTGTAATAGCGGAATGGATTGTTGATGACAATCGTGCCTGTCTCCTCATTATTGTATTTCTCGCAGGCCTGCCCGTGGATATAAGATAGGCAATTAGTATACGCGCTCAGCGAACGGGCGTTGTCCCCGTACTTGTCCCGAAGCCACTGCTCATAGTCCCGGAGCAGGGAAGAGGAGAGCTCGGAGATATCCATCTTCTCCTTTCCAAGAAAGGTCTTGAACGAATTGACGGCGCTCCGGTAGAACTTCTTTGGGTGCCCCTGCTTGGCCTCTATAACCTCGTCGGAGAATTCAAAGAAATCCAGGCGAAAGCGCGCCGGGCCGTCTGTCGACTTGCCCTGAAGATAATCAGCAACCTCGTCCACAGTCATTTTATCAAGGTCCAGAGGGTCTATCTCGGCCAGCTTTTCACGCATCCTCACCTCCAACTTCTGCATCTGGTCCAGCGCTGCGGTGCGTTGCTTGACTTCCTTGCACTCTTTAGTCTTGCCTGTCTTCGGATCCACCTTGAGTACTGTCTTTAGATCCTGATCGGTGACCAGAATCTGCGTCTTCAGATATTTGATTTTACGTTTGTAGGTGATGCGGAGACGAATGAAGTTAGTCCCGTCTTTTTTCCGGTACTGCTCGTCCAGAACAGCCTTTACCGTCACTGTGGTGCGTTGTTCGTCCATAGTTTTTTCTAAAACATTTATGAAACATTTATTAAAAAACGGGCTAAAAAATGTTTTACAAACGTTTTAGAGTGCCAAAAAAAGCGTCCAACTGAACCAGTCGAACGCCTTTGTAAGTGGTTGAGAATCAATCTCTTACCCTTTGTGGAGCATAGGAGAATCGAACTCCTGACCTTTTGAATGCCATTCAAACGCTCTACCAACTGAGCTAATACCCCGTTTTCCTTTTGGGACTGCAAATGTAATGCATTTTTTTGAATTAGCAAACACTTTTGCTGTTTTTTTCAATGTAACGTGAGTATGCAGAGGCAATTGTTTATCCCAACAAATATGATTATATTTGTATGTTTTTATGAAAATTGTCGCAGATACCAATATACCTTTCCTGAAGGGGGTCCTGGAGCCTTACGCGGACGTAGTCTATATGGACGGCAGGTCCATTAACCGTGAGGCTATGATGGATGCCGATGCAATTGTCATCCGCACCCGCACGCGTTGCTGCAGGGAAACACTCGAAGGAACCAAGGTCAAGATGATAGCAAGCGCCACCATCGGCACGGATCATATAGACCTCCAGTGGTGCAGTGAAAACGGAATTGAGGTAAAGAACGCCGAGGGCTGCAATGCCGGCGCGGTTGCCAATTACATCTTTTCCGCAATGTACGCCGTCACGTCCAGGCGCGCCATCAAGATGGAAGACGCCGTCCTGGGCATAGTGGGCGTAGGAAATGTAGGCCGGAAGGTGGAGCATATGGCCCGCACGCTCGGTCTCAATGTCCTTCTCAACGACCCTCCCCGCGCCGCCCTGGAAGGGGAGGAAGGTTTCGTGAGCCTTCACACCCTCCTGGAGCAGGCTACAATAATCTCCATCCACGTTCCCCTTGACGGCACCACCCAGGGCATGTGCAATGACGCCTTCTTTGAGAAGATGCGTCCCGGTACCATATTCATAAACGCCTCCCGCGGGGAAGTGGTGGATGAAGCCGCCCTCTTAAGGGCCCGTCCCAAACTTGGCGCCCTGGTCCTTGACACCTGGTGCAATGAGCCCAACGTGAGCCAGATCCTCATAGACGCCTGCGACATAGCCACGCCCCATATTGCCGGCTACTCCTACCAGGGCAAGCAAAACGGCACAGCAATGGCCGTACAGGCTATTGCAAGGCACTTCGGCATAAAGGAACTGGAATTCTTCAGCCCCGCTATGGAAGATGCCCTCATGCCAAAGGTCATAAACGTGAAAGGCAACACCCAGGGAGAGATTGCAGCGGCCGTGCAGTACAATTATCCCATCTTCACGGACGATTTCCTTTTCCGCGTAAACCCTTCCAACTTTGAGAAACTCCGCTCAGAGTACAACTACAGAAGAGAATTTTATTTTGAACCATAACACTATGCTAAACCAGAAAGACATCCTCCAGATTGAGGAGCGCGGCGCTACCGTAGCCGGCGTAAAACAGCAGATCGAGCACTTCAGGACAGGTTTTCCCTGGATGAAGATAGTTGGTCCCGCAACCCCCGAACGCGGCATCAAGGTGCTTGACAAAGAGGCCGTAGCCAAGGCCGTAGAGTATTATAAGAAGGCCGATATAAAAGGCAAGAGCAAATTCGTTCCCGCCTCCGGTGCAGCCTCCCGTATGTTCAAGGACCAGTTCAGCGGCCTTGCAAAACTTGAGGCAGGGGAGGATCTCCCTTCAGACGCCCCCGGCTACAAACTCGCAGCCAAAATAAAGGACTTCGCCTTCTACACCCCGGAACTCTTCGGGGAGCCTGCCGATACAAAGGAGTACCGTCTAAAGGCCCTCAGGGCCCTTCTCAAGGAAGAAGGCCTTGCCTACGGCAGCAAGCCCAAAGGCGTTCTCAAATTCCACCGCTACCCTGAGGAGGTCCGCACCGCTATCGCAGAGCACCTTGTGGAAGCGCAGGAATATATGCGTAATGCCGACGGTTCCTGCAATCTCACCGTTACCATCTCCCCGGAGCACCAGGCCCTGTTCGAGCAGGCCATCGGAGAGGTGAAATCGGCCTATGAGAAGCGCTACGGCGTGAAGTACAACATCCATTTCACCTTCCAGGACAAGGCCACCGACACCCTTGCCGTGGATATGGAGAACAAGCCTTTCCGTAAGGCCGATGGATCCCTCCTCTTCCGCCCCGCAGGTCACGGCGCCCTCATCTACAACCTGAACAAGGTGGAGGACGAACTTGTAAGCATTAAGAACATTGACAACGTTGCGCACGAGAAACTCCTGAGTGTCACCGCAGAGTACAAGCAGGTCCTTATGGGCGTCGCCCTCCAGTTAAGGGACAAGGTCTTTGACTACCTCCGTAAACTGGACGCCGCCCCTTCCGTGCAACTTTGCAACGAGATAGAGAACTTCCTGGACAAGGAACTCTGCATCCAGATGCCCCTTGCCCGCAGTGAGGCCGATAGAATAGAGATGCTCCGCGCAAAACTCAACCGTCCCATCCGCGTCTGCGGTATGGTCAAGAACGAGGGTGAACCCGGCGGAGGTCCCTACATCATCGCCGGAAAGGACGGCTGCACCAGCCTCCAGATCCTTGAGAGCGTTCAGATCAACAAGGAGGACGCCGGCGCAATGGCCGCAATGTCCCACGCCACCCACTTCAATCCCGTAGACCTTGTGTGCTGCCTGAGGAATTACAAGGGCGGTAAGTTCAACCTCCTTGAGCACGTGGATTCCCAGGCCGGTTTTATCAGTTCCAAGAGTTTCGAAGGCCGTGAACTCAAGGCCCTTGAACTCCCCGGTCTCTGGAACGGCTCCATGAGTGACTGGAACACCCTTTTTGTGGAAGTTCCCGTAGAAACCTTCAACCCCGTAAAAGTAGTACTGGATCTTCTCAGACCCGCACATCAAGGTTAATGATAAGCATTTGGCATATATGTTCTCCGACCGTCGCTTCGCGACCCCTCCCACCAGCGGTGGGCCCCTCCCTCTTATTATGCCGAGGGTGGCAAAAGGGCGGAGAACATATATGGCAAATTCATAATATTAAAAGCATGAAAGAAGCAATAGCCGGAACGTTGGAGTCCGGAGATATTATGGTAAAAATCGGCCCCGGAAAGGGGCTGGAAGTGGAACTTCAGAGTTCCGTGGAGGCGCAGTTCGGAAGGCAGATAAGGGCTCTGATCACTGAGACCCTTGAAGGCCTTGGAATCAGGGACGCCCACGTGGATGCCGTAGACAAGGGTGCACTGGACTGCACCATAAGGGCCCGCGTTACCGCAGCGGCGGTGCGCGCAACAGGAAAGGACGTATGGAAAGACTAAGGAGAACTATGATGTTCGTTCCGGGTAATAATCCCGGAATGATGGCCGATGCCCACATCTACGGCCCCGACAGCATTATGCTGGACCTGGAAGACTCCGTCACTATGGCCGAGAAAGACGCTGCGCGCCTTCTGGTGCACAACGCCCTCAAATCCATAGATTACGGCACAACGGAGATGGTTGTCCGGATCAACCCTCTCAACACGCCCTACGGTAAAAAGGACGTGGAGGCGGTGGTGAAGGCCGGCGTTGACGTAATCCGCATGCCAAAGACAGAAACCGCCGACGAAGTCCGTGAACTTGAGGCCGAAATCCTCAAGGTGGAGGAAGAGATAGGCGCCGTTGGCCGCACCCAGATTATGGCCGCCATCGAGAGCGCCCTTGGCATTGTGAACGCATATGCCATTGCAACGGCCTCAAAGCGTATGATGGGCATAGCCCTTGGCGCAGAGGACTACAGCGCAAACCTCAAGACCAACCGTACTCCGGGCGGCGCTGAACTTCTCCTTGCCCGTGAGCAGATTGTGGTTGCCGCACGCGCCGCAGGCATTGCCTGTTTTGATACGGTATACTCCAACCTTGACGATATGGAAACCTTCCGCAAGGAGGTTGAACTCATCAAAACCCTTGGCTTTGACGGAAAATCCATCATCAATCCCCGCCAGATAGAGGTTGTGAACGAGGTGTTTACCCCCACTGAGAAGGAAATCAACAAGGCCCGCGCCGTGGTTGCCGCTATCAAGGAGGCCCAGGCAAAGGGCTCCGGTGTAATTGCCGTGAACGGCAAGATGGTAGACCGTCCGGTGGTCCTTAGGGCAGAGCGTACAATTGCCCTTGCCGTTGCCGCCGGCGTAATTTCTGAGGAGGAAGCGCTATGAGAAACTCAAAGGTAGTATCCCTTGAAGAGGCCATCCGCCGGAGCGGCCTCAAGGATGGTCAGACCATCTCCTTCCACCACCATTTCCGTGGCGGAGACAAGGTTGTGAATATGGTTGTGGATAAACTTGCCCAGATGGGGTTCAAGGACTTAAAACTTGCCGCATCCAGCCTCTCGGACGTTCACAAGCCTCTTATTGAGAATATCAAATACGGCGTCATCACCGGCATCTACACTTCCGGATTAAGGGGAGAACTGGCCGATGCAATATCCCACGGCCTCCTTCCGGAGCCTGTTGTTT
>R27__coassemble_947_pt1 | contig 15018 bp, 13 predicted proteins | sample R27__metabat2_high_PE_018 | metagenome-assembled genome bin R27
GTGCATGAACTTGCACTTGGGGTTACCTGTAGCGGCCATAAGTTCTGAATTAACCTGGAAGGGCCTTAAGAGTTCAATGCGTTCTTTCCACACTGAATCCGGTTCTCCCATAGATACCCATACGTCGGTGTAGAGGAAGTCACAGCCCTTAACGCCGGCCTTGGGGTTATCGGTGATGGTGATGCGGGCACCGGTTTCCTTTGCAATCTCACGGCACTGGGCCACAAGTTCCGGAGCGGGCTGGAGGGCATTAGGGGCTACAATCCTCACGTCCATTCCCATTTTGGCGCCGCCAACAAGAAGGCTGTTTCCCATATTGAAGCGGGCATCTCCAAGGTAGGCGTAGGACACCTGATTCAGGGGCTTGTCCACGTGCTCACTCATAGTGAGGAAATCGGCCAGTATCTGGGTGGGATGGAACTCATTGGTAAGGCCGTTCCATACGGGGACGCCAGCGTACTGCGCAAGTTCTTCAACCGTTTTCTGGGCAAAGCCGCGGTACTCAATTCCGTCGTACATACGTCCAAGCACGCGCGCTGTGTCCTTCATGGACTCCTTTATGCCGATCTGACTGCCCGTGGGGCCAAGATACGTCACGTGGGCGCCCTGGTCGTAGGCGGCTGTTTCAAACGCGCAGCGGGTACGGGTGGAAGTCTTTTCGAAGATGAGGGCTATGTTCTTGCCCTTCAGGCGCGGCTGTTCGCAGCCTGCGTATTTTGCCTTTTTGAGCTGAGCAGCAAGGTCCAGGAGATACTGGATTTCCTTGGGGCTGAAGTCCAGCAGTTTTAGGAAACTGCGGTTTCTGAGATTGTATGCCATAGTTTTATTAAGGAATTATTCTGGTTCCGCAGGCGGGGTTCTCAAGTTCCCCGGCCTCCGTTATTATACACTGTTTGCCGCCGTTTTCAACAAACATGATGGCGGCCCTCACCTTGGGTGCCATGGAGCCTTCTGCAAACTGACCCTGCTCAAGAAGTTCCTTCGCGCGGGCAACAGTAATTGTGTCCAGGGCTTCCTCGCCGGGCTTCCGGAAGTTGATATACACCTTGGGGACGTCCGTGAGGATGTAGAATTCATCGGCCTTCATGGTGACGGCGGCAAGGGCGCTGGCAAGGTCCTTGTCAATTACCGCTTCAATGCCTTTAAGGCCTTCAGGTGTGCGTACGACGGGGATTCCGCCGCCGCCGACGGTGACAACAATTGCGCCTTCGCGGGCAAGCCTTTCCACAACGTCTATGTTATTTATGCCGATGGGCTTGGGGGAAGGGACAACCTTTCTCCAGCCGAGGCCGCGGGGGTCTTCCTTGTACGTGGCGCCGTCCAGGGGGCACTCCTTGTAGTACGGGCCCACGAACTTGGTGGGGTTGAGGAAGGCGGGGTCATCGGCCCTTACCTCCACGCGCGTGACGATTGAGATAACCTTGCGGCCGGCGGCAACCTTGTCCATCCCGGTCTCTATGAGGTAGGCTATTGAGCCCTGGGTTTCCGCGCCGCAGAAGTCCATAGGCATGGCGGGAAGGCCGAACTCCTTGCTTCCGGCTTCCTGCCTCAGGAGTTCATTTCCAACCTGCGGGCCGTTTCCGTGGCCGATAACAATGTTGTAGCCGCGCTGGATAAGGTGCCCGAGTTGCGCGCAGGTGCGGGTCACGTTCTCTGTCTGCTCCTCAAAGGTGCCCTTCTGGCCGGCCCTGAGGAGAGCGTTGCCGCCAAAGGCAATCATTGCAAGTTTTTCCATAGTAGTCTTCTAGTCTCTTCTAAGAGGGAGGGTGGAGCACCTCAGGAGCCCGCCCATCTTTGAAATTTCACGGTAGGGCACCGTTTCAACGGTCATTCCCCACTTCTCCTCCAGGTGCTTTTTAAGGCGCAGGAAATGCTCTTCCACAACCACTACATCGGGGGAGATGGAGAAGATATTGGAGTTCATCCAGTACATTTCCTCCGTGGTAAGTTCAAATGTGTTTTCCGGGCCGAACATCTCTACAAGGTGGTCTGCGTCACGGGGATTGAGGAAGCCTCTCTTGTAGATGATGCACTTGTCTTTCCCCACCGGCATGAAGGTGCAGTCAAGATGGAGGATGCCCTCGTAGGGGTCTGTGTCGCTCTTTCTGAGGTTGAGGGGGATGATCCTCTTTCCAGGGAAGATCATCTTGAGGTAATCCAGCGCCAGGCGGTTTGTACGGGCGGTCTTTACCTGAGGATAATCCTCAAAGGCATACTGCCCCAGGAAGATATAGTCATTGTAAAGTACCACGTCTCCGCCCTCCACGTGGACTGTTTCCGGCAGGTTGTAGATATCCTTGTAATGGATTTGCCTGTAGATGCTGCCGTAGGCGTCAATCTCCTCCTGGCGGTCAGGGATGATGTTGGAGACAATTATTTTGTCGTCAATCACAAATCCCACGTCACGGGCGAACACCTGGTTGCAGTCAGGCACAAGGTCCGGCCTGTAAACGGTTACGTCGTACTTTTTGAGGATGCGCTCAAAGGCGTTCATTTCCTCAATGATATCCTTTTCTTCCGGGTACACCCCGTGGAGGACGCTCTCGTAGGACTTGCTGTCAAAAGTCTGGTCCAGGGTGGGAGTGCCGCCGTTGGAATAAGGCAGTCCAAGAACAACTTCCCTCAGGCGGGATGTCTCGTTTTGTACGTGAAGTTTCATTGTTTCTTCAGTTGAAGTTGTGTAAGATATATGCCCACAAGGCCGATAGTCAGGCCCACCCACTGAAGCCCGCGGAGGGTTTCCTCGCCAAGGATGAAGGCCAGTACGGCGGTTACAAGGGGCACCACTGCAAGGAACACGCTGGTGCGGGCAACGCCAAGTTTCCCAATTGCATAGGCCCAACTGGTGTAGGCCGTTGCGCTGCAAAGGAGGGCAAGCGCAAGGATGGGATAAATCACCGGCCAGCTAAGGTAGAGGCCAGGTTCAAAACTGCTTATACCCTTGGTGAAAAACATCGGGATGAAGAAGATGCTGCCGAAGAGGAATTGGTACATCACTATCACCGATGGCGGATATTCGTCGCTGAGAGCCTTTGTGAAGGCAATCTGGCTTACCTCCGATATCACCGCGATGAACAGGATGCCTATTCCCAGCCAGAACATAGGCCCAGTCTGGGTTGTTGTGTAGGTTACTATCCAAAGGCCGGCTATGGCTATGAACACTCCAAGGATGTTCAGTCTGGAGAAACTCTCCTTGAAGATGAGCATTCCCACAATCATTGAAAAGATAGGGTTGGTGGCTATGATGAGGGATGTGATTGTGGGAGACTCCGTGAATTTGAGGCCGTAGGTCTCGGCCAGGAAATAAATGAACGGCATACACAGCGAGAGGAGCAGGTACTTTATGATGTCCTTCCGCTTGATGAGCATTTTCTGCCTTGTCACAAGGTTGATTATCCACAGAAGCACCCCTGCCATCAGCATCCTTATGGGCACAAAGAACTCCACGGGAATCTGCAGAGCCAGAAGGCGGTCGGCCCAGATATATGACATCGCCCACAGGACCACCGTGAGCATTGCGCAAAGGTATGCGGTTACGTTCTTGTTCATTATGGTTAAAAGTCTTTACAAATATAGCCATTTTCACTGGGATTTAAAACCTTTCTTGGTACCCTGCGTTAACTTGTGAAAGATTTTTTGTAAGTTTGTGAGAATAAATGACGTGCTTATGAAACACATCCGTCTGCCCCTTATCGTAAAGATTCTCATAGCCATAGCGCTTGGCGTTGGGTTCGGACTCTTCGCCCCCGGCTGGGCCGTGAGGGCAATGAACACCTTCGACGGCATCTTCGACCAACTTCTGCGCTTCTTCATACCGCTGATTATCATCGGCCTTGTTACACCGGCCATTGCGGAAGTGGGGGCAAAGGCGGGAAAGATGCTTGTAATAACGGTGGTGCTGGCATACACCTTCACCGTGCTCTCCGGCCTTTTTGCCTACGGGTTCTCCAGCGCCTGGTTCCCCTCTCTTCTGGACAGGGACAGCCTTGACGTAATTGATGCCGGGGAGGTGAAGTTCCCCGCATATTTCACCCTTGCAATACCGCCTTTGGCCGACATTATGACCTGCCTCGTGCTCTCCTTTATGCTGGGAATAGGCATCGCTACATCCAAGGCACAGGCCCTCAGAAAGGGCTTTGAAGAACTTAAGGCCATCATCGTGAGGAGTATAGAGAAGATTATCATCCCTGTTCTCCCGTTCTATATCTTTGGCCTGTTTCTGGATATGACTGCGGCGGGGCAGGTGGCTCCGGTACTCAAGTCCTTCCTTGTGATGGTTGGCGTCATCTTCGGGATGACCCTTCTTCTTCTGGTGCTTCAGTACTGCATTGCGGGCATCGTGGCCGGGAAGAACCCCTTCAAGGCGCTGGCCGGAATGCTTCCGGCGTATATGACTGCGCTGGGCACGGCTTCATCGGCCGCAACCATTCCCGTTACGCTGGAGTGCGCAAAGAAAAACGGCGTGAAGGAGGAGGTGGCGGGCTTTGTGGTGCCTCTCTGCGCCACCATCCACCTTTCCGGAAGTACCCTAAAGATCACTTCCTGCGCCATTGCGCTGATGATTATGCTGGGCATTCCCTTCGACTTCGGGACTATGCTTGGCTTCATTATGATGCTGGGAGTGACTATGGTTGCAGCCCCCGGTGTTCCGGGCGGGGCCATTATGGCGGCGCTTGGCGTGCTTGGAAGCATACTTGGCTTTGACGCCCAGGCCCAGGCGATGATGATAACCCTCTACATCGCAATGGATTCCTTCGGTACCGCCTGCAACGTCACCGGTGACGGCGCCATCGCGCTTATCATGAACCGCATCATCAAATAACACTGTCGCAGGTGATGAGTGTTTCCGTCGCAGGTGATAGGGTTTTGTGTCGCAGGTCTGCATTTTTGGCTCCACCTGCGACGCAAATCGGCCACAGGGGACAAAAAGTGTCGCAGGTCCGGCTTTTTTTGCAGACCTGCGACGTTTTGCCTTGCCACCTGCGACGTTTTGCCTTGCCACCTGCGACGCTCCCCTGCGGCTACATTATGCCGATAACGGTGAGGAGCAGGTACAGGAAATGGGCGATGATGCCGGCGCAGAGACCTGCGACGGTATGGGCGCCGATGGCCTTGGAGATGGCCTTGCGGTAGCCAAGGGTGTCCAGCATTGCGGTGTGGGTGGAGAGGAAGCCGCTCCAGCACATGCCGATGGCCGTGAACACGGCGATGGCGTTTCCGTCAAGGATGCCGGCGGCATTGAAGGTGGGAAGAAGGCCGAGGGCCGCTCCCACGGCGCCAAGGGCGGTCATGGGGAAGGCGATGAGGCGCATATCGGCAAATCCGAAGAGCCACTCGAATACCCAGTGAATCTTCTGGGCAAGCCAGGGAAGGATGGGGACGCCCTGTCCGGAGGAGCCGTCGTAGACGCCGCCGTCTCCGGGGCCGAAGGTGATGAGAATCACCATGGTGGTGATGATAAGGACGCCGGGGATGATGGCAAGGCCAAGTTCCACGCCGTTCTTTCCGCCGTCCAGGATGGCGTTCAGAAAGCGCATAAAGATGCTGTCCTTTGGCGCTGAGTTATCATCGGCCCTCTCCTCAATGCCCTCAGGGGCGTCTTCCACTGCGGGTGACTCCATTTCCGGCCAGGCCTTGAGGCAACTGCGCTGCATAAGGCGGGTAGAGATGATGGACCCGCAGAACGCTCCCACAAAGCCAATCAGCGCTCCGCTTCCGTATCCCAGGGAAACCATAGTGATGAGCACCACGAATCCCATTCCGAATGCGGTGCCGAAGTTGGTGAGGGACACCAGTTGGTACTTCTTGAAGAAGGACGCGAAGGAGCGGTCCTTGGCAAAGGCGATTATGGCGGGGTTGTCGGAGAGGAAAGTCATCAGCGCGCCAAGGGCCGCCGCACCGGGAAGATTGAAAAGCGGCTTCATAAGTATCCTGAGGCCTTTTTCCAGCATCTTCACCACGCCAAACTCCGTGAGAAGTTTGGAAAGCGCGCCCGTAAGGACCGTGATGCCCATAAGATAGAACACCGTGTTGAGCAGCAGGGAATGGGCGGTGTTCATTATGGTGTTTATGAGGTTCCCGCTGCCCATAATATATCCCAGGGCCCCGAATACTGCTGCAAACAGGGCCAGGAATACAAGTGCCTCCACAAGGGAGCGATGTGAGTTTTTCATAGGATGTTATACCAGTGCCAGCGCAACCTCCATCATATTGGTGAATGTGGTCTGGCGCTGCTCTGCGGTTGTTGCTTCTCCGGTTAGGATGTGGTCTGAGATTGTGAGGATGCCAAGGGCGCGGTTGCCGCTTCTGGCGGCGTTCATATAGAGGGCCGCGACTTCCATTTCAACGGCAAGTACGCCCATCTTGATCCAGCCCTTTGTATTGGGATTCTCACGGTAGAAAAGGTCCGACGAAACCACGTTTCCAACCTTGTAGGTGAAGCCTTTTTCCTCGCATACATCGGCCGCTTTCCTCAGCAGTTCAAAGTCTCCGATGGGAGCGAACATACCGTCCAACTGATATTGGTCGGCATAGTTAGAATCCGTGCAGGCGCCCTGCGCGAGGACAAGGTCTCCTATGTGAAGGCCCTTGTTGCAGGCACCGGCGCTTCCCACGCGGATGATGGTCTTGACGCCGTAGAAGTTGTAGAGTTCATAGGTATAAAGGCCGATTGAAGGCATTCCCATACCGTGGCCCATCATACTTACGCGCTTTCCCCTGTAGGTGCCGGTGAAGCCCAGCATTCCGCGGACCTCGTTGAAGCAGACGGGGTTCTCAAGGTACTTTTCCGCCATAAACTTTGCGCGGAGGGGGTCTCCGGCCATAATCACGGTTTCAGCGATCTCTCCGTATTTTGCTCCGATGTGCGGAGTGGGGGTGTTCTCTTTACTCATAGTGTTATTGGTTAGTCTAGCATATATGTTCTTAGATCGTCAATGTCTTTCTGCGCAACTCCTATTGAGAGGAGGTAGGCTTCGGCCCGCTGCCTGAAACTCACGGAATTGTCGGAATCGGCCACCCCGAGGGCCTTGCCGCCAAGGCTCCAGATTGTGTCACAGGTGTACTTGTGGGCCCACTGCTTGGTGCGGTTGTAGTCAAATTCAGTCTTTCCGCCGTTGAGGCTCCAGTCCTTGGGGGAGAAGAAAAGAAGTTCGAATTCCTTTGACATCTCGCTCTCCGACACTCCCAGCGTTCCAAGTATCACGGCGGTTATGGTGCCGGTGCGGTCACGGCCAAGCGAGCAGTGGAAGTAAAGTGGCTTCTCTTCGCGAAGGCACCTGACGATGAATTCGAAACTGTTCTTCACCTTGTCCGGGTAATCCCTTATCATAGTGCCGTAGGCCTTCTTGATGCTGGGATTGTAGAAGAGGATGTCGGACCCGAGGGTGGATGAGGTTGAGGCGTCGTCACCGGCTTCACGCAGGTCAAGTTCGGCAAGGATGCCCTCGGCCAGCATCTTCTTCTTTCCGTCGGAACTGAGGTATCCGCCGTTGAGGAGGCCGCCGCGGTAGAGTTTACGGAATTTCACGGTCTTTCCGTCTGTTGTCTTCCAGCCGCCAAGGTCACGGGCGTTGCGGATTTTACCTGCATAATACACAAGGTGCAGCATCCCCTTAGTCCTGAAACTGCCAAGGCCCACCAGGGTCTCGTTTTCATCGGCGGTCTTTACCACATAACTGTAGGACATATTGGGGACAAGGTTTGTGACGCTGTATGACGTGGCGCCGGCCTTTACGCTGTACTGGGCGGTCCAGCCGGATTCGTCCTCCTTGAGGGTAAGGGTGAGCGGGACGCCTTCGGGGGATGATTCCCAACTTAGTTCCAGGGCGTTTGGCTTGTCCAGTTCTCCCGGGGCGCCGTACGCTCCCCAGGGTTCGTCGAAGATATGGGTGTAGGAGTAATCTCTCTCGTCATAGGTGACGCTGGTGAGGAACTGCTCTATTATTTCACTGTGTACCTGGAAAGGTTCCGCTATGATTACGGGTTCCGGGGTGGAAGGTTCCGGAGTGGAAGGTTCCGGCGTTGACGGCTCCGGAGGAGTTGTCTTCTCCTGCTCCTCTGGCTCTTCGTCCTTCGGGGCCTCCGGTTTTACGCAACCGGCCATCAGGAGCAGGATTACGGGTATAAAAAGATGTCTTATTCTCATAAGAATTACGGGTTAGTAAAGACAAAGATACAAAAAGCCGGAAAAAAAGTTTTATTTTTGTGGAAACTAACCAAAAAACTTATCGCCATATGAAAAGGTTTTTCAGCATTTTCATTATCCTATCTGTCTTATTGTCAACTTCTTGCGTGAAAAACGCGCAGGAAGAGAAGAAGGAAGAAGGCACGGAGCAGGAGCAGCCGGAGGGTACCGATCCCAAGGACGACGAAACCGGAAAGCCCGATGACCCTGAGCCCACAGGCCCCGTCCATTCCCCTGAAGGCAATATCGAGAATGACATAACATACGCCTATGTAAACCACGGAGATTATGAGAAGTTCGGCGCAAAGTCTTTCTTCAATGACCCTGTGGTGAAGGCCACCGCAGACCTTTACAAATGGAAGGCCGATGACCCCAAGGAAATTGCCGTAACCTGGGAGGGAGACGCTCCGGAGTATGTGGTATCCATCTCCACCCCGGAAGGCCTCTGGTATGAAGAAACGGTAACGGAAAACAAATACTCCTTCACCAACCTCATCCCCGGCGTCACTTACACTTACAGCGTAACAGCATCCGGAGCCCCGGTGAAGGACGGCAGTTTCACCCCTACCGGCAAGGTGCGTATGGTTAACATCCCCTGCAGTTGGAACTACCGTGACCACGGTGGCTGGACGGGCCTTGGCGGAAAGCCCATCAAATACGGCTGGATATACCGCGGCGGCTGCCTCTGCGGCGTCTTCACCGGCAAAGACGGCACCGACGACCCCTACTCCAAGGAGTTCTATGACGTCCCCGATTCTATGAGCACCGCCATAAAGCGTATCGGCATAAAGGCCGAACTTGACCTCAGGGATTATCCCAAGCAGACCGGCGTGTGGGGAGACGAGCACAGCGCCCACGGTATCTCCCTTATGGAAAGCCGCTTTGAAGGGGTTGAGTTTATGCAGATTATGACTGACTACGGCCTTTACTATCCCTTCAAGCGTTCTTCCTTTGTCCAGGATATGGCCTGGATCATCTATGAGGTGCGTAAAGGTAACCCCGTGGCCTACCACTGCCGCTCTGGCGCAGACCGTACCGGCGGCCTTGGACTTCTCATAGGCGGTCTCCTCGGTATGAGCGATAGCGACCTCCAGAAGGACTATGAACTCACAACTCTCTCCACTGAAAAGAAGGAGAAGAAGACCAAGTTCGCAACCCAGATAAGCGCGGAATATCAGTTCCTCTCCGTGAAGAAGGGAATCTTCACCGTGGAAGGAGACACTTTCCAGGAGAAGTGCTACCGCTACCTTAACCAGCAGTTTGCTGACGTAAGGATCAATGCCGATGACCTTGACTGGTTCATCGGGTTTATGCTTGGAACCGACAATTACACCCATCCTTCCTGGGCTCAGAACTATGAGTCCAATACCCTTGAGGACGTATTTGGAAAGAAGGACGGCAGCGCCGCGGACACAAAGCCTGAAAACTAGAAGTTACATCTCCTCCGCAAAGAAAGCGGCCATACGGTCCTGAATCTCAAAGAAAAGGGGCGTGAAATTCCCGTCAGGGCCAATGTGAAGGCGGTGCCCGGCATCCTCGACCGGATGATGCTCACTGCGTAAACCAAGTTCCAGGGCCCTTTTGTGGATGGCTCCTGTACCGTACATCTTTTTAATGAACATCCAGGAGGGCGGCCATAAAGCCCCCTCCTTTTTTGTGAAGGGATAGCCCTCTCCGTACGGCATCACGGGGTCTTTCACGGACTGATAGGAAAGGATGGCAATGTGGGAATTCTCCAGGGCCGATAAACTATGGAGTGACCCCCAGAGGCTGCATACTGCCTTGATGCGGGGCGCCCCCGGTTTCAGGGCCAGGACCATCACGGTGCTGGCTCCTGCGCTGGTTCCCGCGCCAAACACATTGCCGGGGTCAATTTTAAGGTCCTCCCGTGAAAGGAGATACCGCAGGGCTGCTTCCGCATCCTCCACGGCATATTCTTCGGCCCTTTCAATGTCCTTTTTCTTGATATTGAATCCCAGGCGGTAATTGATGGATGCGGCAACGTAGCCAAGGGATGCAAAGTGCCGGCACCAGGCGCTCTGGCCTTTCTCCTCCTTGTTTCCAAAGAAGAAAGAGCCGCCGTGGAGCATCAGGAGAAGCGGCCTGGACGTTCCATCAGGATCATCTTCCGGCAAATAGATGTCCATATCAAGTTCCAGGGGGCGCTGCCTAGTGAGTTTTGTAATCATCTTCCCAAAGCCCATACCTTCCTCTTCCTCCTCCGAGGCCCAGAATCCCCTGGCCTCAGAGTACACGACATCCCTTTCCACCCGCACCTCATACTGAGGCGTGGTGAAAGGCAGGGCGGCCACAATGCCTGCCATTATGCCGGTTACTCCCATATCGCAAAGATAGCAAACCAATTTGCATATAACAATAATTCTTCTGACCTTTGTTAAGACAATTAGTTTTTATGAAAAAACTTTTTCCTGCATTTGCCGCCTTTGTAATAGCCATTTCTGCGGTCTCCTGCCAGTCAGACGGCAAGGGGAATGATTTCTGGCGCAGCCTTATTGAAGAGAGTGACCGCCTTGCCGCCGGGCAGGACTGGGAACAGGCCACGGAATATGCCCTGAAGGCTTTGTCGGCCCCGGACCTTACGGACGGGGGAAAGTCCCTCTGCCTCAGCCGCCTTGCCGCGCTTGATATAATCACCTGGCGTGATGCGCAAGGGTGGGAACACGCCCTGGAGGCGGAGCGCCTTGCCCGGGCCGCGGGTACGGATACCCTCATTGCGGCCGCCCTTCTCCAGAAAGCCCGCCTTGAGCTTTGCGGGGCCATCACTGAGGGCGAGGCCCAGGATAAAGAGGCCCTTCAGACACTTCAGGAGGCGATCGGATTTGCCGCCGGCAGTCCTTCCCTCAAGGCTGATATCCTCCTTCAGACCAGCCAGGCATATATCGGCCTCAACCGTTTCAGTGACCCTATAGACAAGGTGATTTACGCCAAGGCCGGCGAGGCCATTGACGAGGCCGTGGCCTCTTCCAAGGACCCGGCGTTCCCGTCCAGGGCCCTCCCTTACTGGATGCGCTGGTACCGTCAGGGCGGCAACTGGAAGGATGGCATAGAGTGCTGCCGGAAGGTCCTTGAGGGCCTCCAGGAGGAGGATTACCTTATGCAGAGCCAGTGCTGGAACAACCTTGTGATGCTCTATGCACAGGCCGGGGATGTGGACAGTTCGGCATCGGCCCATCAGCAGTATGTCTACGCCATAGAGCATTATATGCAGAAAAAGGCCGATTCCCGCCTCCAGGAGATGGAAACCCGCTATGAGACTTCCCTCAAGGAAGTGAAACTTGCCCGGATGAACATTGTGCTGGTGGCGCTGATAATCCTTGCAGTAGCCCTTATAATAATGATGGTGATCTCCCAGGCCTATATCCGCCGAATCGTTGCGTCGGACCGCGGGAAGGAGCAACTCCTGAGGCTCATCTCAAAGGACCTCGCAAGCCCGGAGACAGGTGAGCCGGCAATCCCGGACAAAGAGACCATCCGCGCCCGCTGCAGCGAACTCCTTGGAGAGGAGGACGGCATTATGGCCGATGATATAGCCTCCTACATCAATAACCTCGCGGAGGAACGCTCCCGCCGCGTAAAGGAGTTTGGCCTCACAGCCAGGGAGATTGAAGTTATACGCCTCAGCGCCGAAGGCCTTTCCGCCGCGGGTATAGCAGACCGCCTCCACGTGAGCGTATACACCATAAAGAACCATAAGCAGAACATATATACCAAGATGGATGTGCGTAGCAATGCGGAGATGTTGCGAATTGCAAATGAACTGGGGATAGTGTAAAAATAGTGCTTTCGTACTATAAAATTTAGGTCCTTTTTGCCGATATTCGCCAATCGAAGGATTTAACACTATAACCAACAATATGACTAAGAAATTCTTTACAGCCCTTACGGCAATTGCGATGCTGGCCTTATCGGCCTGTACGCAGGAAGAACTTGACAAGTTCCTGAATGATGGCAAGGAAATCCCTGCAACCTCCATCACACTTGATGTTCCCCTCGACGCCGAACTAAAGGTAGGAGAGACCTTGACCATTACCGCAAAGGTGGAACCTGAAAACACCACGGATAAGGTGGAATGGGTGTCCCTTTATCCGGAAATCGCTTCCGTTGAAAACGGCGTTGTTACCGGATTAAAGGAAGGAATCGCTTCAATTGAGGCCAAGGCCGGAAAAGTTATGGCCTCTTGCCGTCTTGTTGTCCGTAAGGCCGATGACGGCGGCGGAAACGGCGGAAGCGACAAAGCCGTGGAAAGCATTTCCGTAGACCCTGCTGTCACCAAAATTACAATTGGCGCGGATGGCACTCTCACGGCCATCATCACTCCTTCAGACGCAAAGGCCGATATCAAGTGGGTGAGTGACAATCCCAAGGTCGTTACTGTGGAAAAAACTGCCGACAGACAGGCCAAGATTACTGGCGTTTCCGTTGGAACCACCAAGGTTCTGGCTATGGTAGGCGATAAGATGGCTTTCTCCGAGGTTACCGTTGAAAGGGACGGTGGCAGCGGCGGTGGTGGTGGCTCTTCCACCATTAACAGCGCATCTGTGGATCCTTCTTTCGTTGCCCTTGGACTGGATCAGGAACAGGTGGTCTCATTGGTTATGGACCCCGAAGACGCAGAGGTTACAATCTACTGGGAATCCCAGGCCAGTTATGTTGCCAAGGTGCAGATGGTTTCCAAGACTCAGGCAAAGATAACCGGTGTGGCCGTAGGTTAGACGGTTGTAACCGTGCACGCCGGAGACCTTACCGCAAACTGCCAGGTTTCCGTTACAGACTCTGACAATTCCGTACCGGTAGAGTCCGTTACCCTTGACAAGCACGAACTTACGCTCAGTGTAAACCAGCAGTACCAGTTTACGGCTACGGTCCTTCCTGAAAACGCTTCCAACAAGAATGTTGTCTGGGTGAGTTCCGCCAACAGCGCAAAGTTATATATCAGTTCAACCGGCCAGCTTACTGCCCTGCAGCCCTGCGAGGCCACAATTACGGTCCGGTGCCAGGCCAATCCTATGATATATGATACCTGCCAGGTAACTGTCACCGGAGGCTCTTCTGATCCGGGTGAAGAAGTTGTTGACCTTGGACTTCCCAGCGGACTTAAGTGGCGCGGCTGGAATGTGGGAGCATCAAAGCCTGAGGAATATGGTAATTATTATGCCTGGGCAGAAACTTCACCCAAATCAAGTTATTCCTCGTCTAACTATAAGTATAAGGCAACAGACTATGGCGACGGAATGATTGTTTACGCAAAGTATGATCCCACCCCTATTCATGGCGATGGCAAGACTGTGCTGGAGCCCGAAGATGATGCCGCAAGTGTGAACCTTGGCAATGGTTGGCGCACGCCTACGTTCAACGAGTTTAAGGAGTTACGTGAGAATTGCACTTGGGCGTGGACAACCCGGAATGGGGTCAATGGAATGCAGGTGACAGGTCCTAACGGCAAGAGCATATTCCTTCCTGGAGGAGGTTGGTATACTAATACCACTCTTACCGGCAAGACTACTTACGGAAGTTACTGGACTGCTAGCGGAAGCGGAGGAAATGCACACGCCGTAGACTTCGCTAACGGCTACGTGGACAAGGCTTACCTTGCCCGCCCCGATGGCAGGTCCGTACGCCCTGTCAAGGACTAACCCTCGCCATTTGAAATTACAGCCCGCAGTTCACTCCGCGGGCTGTTTTTTGTGTGGTGTCTTCTTTCAGCGAAGTTAGGAAAAAGTTGTACCGTGATACTTGCACGGGTAAATAATTTTACGGAACTTTGCAATGCTGTCCTAAGCAGCGTTTAAATAGTGTAGCATATGATGAAACGGGTAGTTTTGTTGGTTTTTCTGCAGCTCTTCTGCTCCTGCCTTTTTGCGCAGGTGTTTGAACCTTATATTCCGGAAGCGGAAATGCCTGACGTTGTGCAGGTTTTGCCGGCCCCGCCCCAGGACCCCAGCAGTGAGTTCGACCGCGATATAATGCGCTATATGTGGGGAAAACAGCAGCGTCGGGACCCCGCCCGCCTGGAAATGGCCGTGCGAGACGCCATCTGGAGCATGGACACCACGCTGGTCATTCTTGGAGAGCATTTCGGCCTGAAAATATCAAAAGAGGAGACTCCAGCCATATATGAGGTGCTCACGCGTGGAATAACCACCATAGAGAATATCCGTTTCCGCCCCAAGGCGCATTATTTCCGGATCAGGCCTTTTGCCTATTTCAAGGAGCCTTCCATTTTCCCTCAGGACGATGAATGGCTGTCCGGTGAGGGTTCATATCCTTCCGGCCACACCATCAGGGCATGGGCATGCGCCCTCCTTATGGCCCAGATCAATCCCGCTTCGGCCGAAGCCGTCTTTGCAAGGGCATGGCTCTCCGGCGAAAGCCGCGTCATCTCCGGCTGCCATTGGCAGAGCGACGTAGACGCAAGCCGCCCCGTTGCCGGCATAGGCTTCTCCCGTCTTCAAAGTTCCGAGAAATTCCTATACGACATGGCGCGCGCCCAGGCCGAATTCCGCCGCCTGAAAAATGCCGGGAAGTCATTGAAGTGAAGTTCTGTGCGCTAATATTGTCTTTCGTCCTGTCAAGGACTAACCACGCCATTTGAAATTACAGCCCGCTGGTGTGCCGAACACTTTTTTTTGCAGGGAAGCTGATTATTTGTTATATTTGTGGGAAAATTCTAACTTTTACCACAATGCAGGATAATGAAGGCAAATACATCTTCGGAGTAGTGAAGGTGGGTGACAAGGGCCAGATAGTTATACCCAAAGAGGCCCGTACAGTGTACAATATCAAGCCGGGGGATGCCCTGCTTATGCTTGGAG
>R27__coassemble_987_pt1 | contig 14630 bp, 9 predicted proteins | sample R27__metabat2_high_PE_018 | metagenome-assembled genome bin R27
AATAAAAATCATCTGTTACTCGCAAAACTATGTGCACGAAAATTGACGAAGAACCGTTTTTCAGGATGGGGGACGGCGCCGTCTGTTCTCCGAAAGTTAAACCGCAGTTTGGGCGCTGTGAGGGCGTTTTTGCCGTTTACCCGGCTTCACGGAATGGGGGTAAAAGACGCCACCCCCTGCCAGAAGGCCTTCTGAAGGGGGTGGGTGTCGTTTCAGTTTCGGAAGATGCCCGATCAGGTCGGGCATGACGCCAAGGAGCCCTACAACTCAAACTTCACGGTGGTGTCGTAGTCGTTCCAGTTGCGGAGGTAGAGGCAAATGGAGGATTGGTCGTAGACATTGCTGTACTGGGTGTCCTCAACCATACCGTTGTCCCACACAAGGTCCTTCCAGTGTACCTGTGAGAGGCATTCCTGGGCTTCGTCCAGGGTGAGGACGCCGTCGTGTTCGTCAAGGAAGGCATCCGCGGTCTCATACCTCCACCAACTCCTGCTGTGGGGGTTACCAACGTACTCGCTGGGAACGGTGGAGTAGTACTTTTCTGAAAGCAGGTGGTTAGTCACCAGCATATAGTTTTCATCGGCCTCCTTCCTTACAACCATCGATTTCCAGCCGTCCTCACGGTCGAACTCCAGCACGGCGCAGTCGCCGGAGGCATCGGCAATCATATAATGGTAGCCGGAGCCCACGGTTGCATCGTGGTGGATATCCAGCGTGGCGGCAAGGTCAAGAGCCTCCTGGACGGTGGCGCAGCGGTCAAGCCACAGGCGCATAATGATAGTTGTACCCACATCGTGCTTAGGAGTATCCTGCTGCGCGGCCTGCTTGGGAAGCGCCATAATAGACGTGCAGAGACCCTTCTCGTTAATACCATCCACAGGCGCATACACGGAAGCGAGGCAACTGAGTTTGGCGACAAGGCTGGTTGGAAGTTTCTCCAGCGAATAGCCGAAATGAGACATATCGCTGACGGCAATGGAAGCATACCCCTTCTTTGGCCTGGACACGGTGACCATAGTGGGATTCTTGAAGAAATCATAGTTACGGCCATACCAGAAGCCGTTTTCACCAGCCTTTTTAGCCTGGAAAGACGTGCAGTTCATAGTTTTCATCTCGCCGTTTTCATCGGCCACCTGCGCGCTCTTTATCTTGAGCGGAAGACCCTTGCCAATGCGGCCGATAACATAATCCAGTAACTCGGCATTGGCGTCGATGTCCTTGGAAATTAGGTCGTCAAGGTCATACGCGGCCTTGTACTCCATCTTATAAAGATACTGGTTCCCGCCAACCGGCTGGACGGAACTTATGGTTTTAATCTCACCGCCCCAGATGCAGGCGACGGCAATGCAGAGAGCGGCAATTATGCCGATAATCCAATAAAAAACCTTTTTCATTGCGATGCGTTTTATACACAAAGATAAGTTTTTATGTTCAACGTTAAGCATTTTTTTGTACATTTGGGAGGATAAAACACACTAAAACCTTATATCATTATGAAAAAGTACATCGCAGAATGTTTGGGCACATTCGTCCTTACCTTCCTTGGCTGCGGAACAGCAATGTTCCTTGGCTGCACAACTCCCGCCGGAGTAGTAGGAACCGCCATCGCATTCGGTCTTGCAGTTGTTGCAATGGCCTACACAATTGGCGGAATCAGCGGTTGCCACATTAACCCCGCAATCACCCTGGGTGTTGCCCTGAGCGGCCGCATGAGTTGGAAAGAGGCCTGTGGCTACTGGTGCGGCCAGATCATCGGCGGTATCCTTGCCGGCGCTGTCCTCCTCCTTGTTGCCAAAACCGTTGCCGCTCCGGATCTTACCGGCGCACTTGGTTCCAACGGCGTAGCCAATGCCGGCGGCGTATGGGGTGCCTGCCTCGTTGAGGTAATCGCAACCTTCCTGTTTGTGCTGGTAGTCCTTGGAACCACAGATCCCAAGACCGGCGCAGGCAACTTCGCAGGTCTTGCAATCGGCCTCAGCCTCATCCTCATCCACCTTGTGTGCATCAACCTCACCGGAACTTCCGTGAACCCTGCACGTTCTATCGGCCCCGCACTCTTTGCAGGCGGACAGGCCCTGAAGGACCTCTGGGTATTCATCTGCGCACCTCTGGTGGGCGGCGCACTTGCCGCACTTGCCTGGAAAGGCATTTCCTGCGAGAAGAAATAGCCCCCGGCGCCAATGAGACGCTTTTTAGCACTTGCACTTTTAGTTCTCACTGCGCCTCTTTCCGGGGCGCAGGAACTTTTTGTGTTCGACTCCCCCAACCTCCACTGCACGGATTCCGTGCTGGTGTTCTCGCCATCGGCTGATAAAGACCTCCCCACCCTTTTCCTCCTTCACGGCTTTGGCGGAAAATACTCCGACTGGAGCCGCCACACGGACCTTCAGGCAGCGGCAGAGAACAGCGGATTCCGCATCATCTGCCCTGACGGCTTCTACAAAAGTTGGTACCTCAACGACGCCAACCCCGCCAATATGCAGTGGCGGAAATTCTTCTGGGAGGAATGCTGGCCGGCAATGGAAAAACGCTACGGACTTAAGGCCGATAAAACCTTCATAGACGGCCTCTCGATGGGCGGCCACGGGGCAATGAACCTGTTCCTGGACCATCCTGAGCGCTTCCGCGGCGCCGGCTCAATGAGCGGCGTCCTGGGGCTTCACCACTCCGGCGGATCAAAGGAAATAATTCCCGCCATCCTTGGCGTGGAGTCAATCTATGACCCTGTGTGCGCGGAGCAGTCGGCCATAAACCGCCTCTACAGGGTAGGAACGGCAGCGCCGCAGAAGATAATTGTAATCTCCTGCGGCACCGAGGATAAGTTTATGATTGCCTCAAAGGAATTCGAGCAGCGCTGCACGGAACTTGGCGTCCCCCACGTCACGCTGTACTCTCCCGGGAAGCACAACTGGCAGTACTGGGTGTGGCTCCTGCCATATCACCTCAAGTTTTTCTCCGAGGCCCTATAGCAGTTCCAGGAACTTCTTCATACCGGCCGTCGCAACAGCCTTTATATGGGTGATGCGGCGGTCGTATACCGTTACATCGGCAGGATCTATCAGGTAGATTGGGGCCGATGCCGGGGCGTACCTGTACAGCCCCGCGGCGGGATAAACCTGCAGGGAAGTGCCCACGATTAGGAGGATATCGGCCCTGGAGACCATATCTATGGCCTTTTCTATGGCAGGGACGGACTCTCCGAAGAACACTATATGCGGCCTCAACTGACGCCCGTTGGGGGCAAGGTCCCCGAGTTTTACCTCCGAATACCCGATGTCAATTACCTCGTCTTCCTGGAAGGAGATGTCATAGATTCCCTTTTCAGGGCGCACCTTTGTGAGTTCCCCGTGAAGATGGAGGACACGCGTTGAGCCCGCTTTCTCGTGGAGATTATCCACGTTCTGGGTTATTACATCCACGTCATAATCCTTCTCAAGGCCCGCTATTGCAAGGTGGGCGGCATTGGGCTTTGCGTCCTTGAGTTGGGCGCGCCGGGCGTTGTAGAAGTCCAGCACTAGACCGGGATTACGGAGCCAGCCGTCGTGGGAGGCAACATCCTCCACGTTATACTGCTCCCATAGGCCACCGGAATCACGGAAGGTGGCAAATCCGCTCTCGGCGCTCACTCCGGCGCCGGTAAGTACCACGATGCGCTTTTTCATTTCAGGATCTTCTCTATACGTTCAAGTTTACCGTCTACCGGCGCGGGCTTCACTCCAAGGAGTTTGCACAGCATAGGGTAGAGGTCTGTGTTGTGGAAGGCGCTCTGCTCTCCTTCAGTGAAGGGGGCCTCATAAGCCACCTTGAAATCAGGGCCAACGGCGCGGAATGCCACCATCATATCGGTTTCCCTGGGATCAAAGCCGTGGGTGCCCTGGTTGCGGGAAGGCGCAAAGTTGAACTGCCAGCCAAGGTCCGGGCTCACAATTATGTCTCCAAGGCGGTTAGAAGTGCCGTAATTAAGATACTCCGGAACCTCCCCGTGCTTCCACACATTAAGGTGCGGGATGTCCTTGAGGCGGTTATAGAGGCTGTCGGCATATCCTTCCTTTGCCCAGATGCTTGTGGGAAGGGAACCAACGCAGCGCTCCACCCACTCCTGAGGCATAACGTCCCACCACGCCACAAAGCGTTCCGGGGAGATCTCCGTCATACCGTGGTCTCCGGCAAGGATGAAGTTGATGCGGTCTCCGTGAGGGAGGGCCTTAAGCCGAAGATACAGGGAGTGCATAAGGGAATCCATCTGCTCCGCCATATCCTTGGTTTCCGGGGAGAAGGGGCCGTAGACGTGTCCCTGGTGGTCAGGTTCGTCAAAATAACCCATCACAAGGCGAGGGCGGTCACTCTCCGGAAGGCTCATAAGGCGGACAATTTCGTCGCACCTCTGGGAGAAGGTCCAGTGGGGTTTTTCGTCCCAGTGCCTGTAGTAGGTAGGGTATTCTCCCTTGATTGCTATATCGGATCCAACCCAGTACACCACGCCGCACTTCACGCCCTGGCGCTGGGCCGTAATCCAGACGGGCTCCCCAAGGTAATAGCGGGGATCGAAACGGGCCTCTGCATCTTTGATGGCATAGCCGTGCTGGGTGTCCGGGTTCCAGAAACTGTTGTTCACCAGCCCGTGATGGTCCGGCACCAGACCCGTTGCCATTGTGTAGTGGTTGGGGAATGTTGAGGAAGGGAAGGAAGGTTCCATCCTGGCCTTCACGCCCACCGTTGCAAGGGAGTCAAAAAACGGCATCTCATAATAATCGGCATAATCCCATCGGCTTCCGTCAAGGGAGATTATCACCGTATAGTTCTTGGGTTTGCAGGCCGATATTACCGCCACGGCCGCAAGAAGGCTCAGTAAGACTTTACGCATATTCTTTGGTTTATCCTTACAAAAATAACGAAACTTTTTGAAATAGAACATACACTCCGTTTCTTGCAATTTTTTCGGGAATTCGGTAAATTTGTGATTCGAAAGAGAATGAGGTGAAATATATTTAAGGTTATAACCTAAAAACATATATGAGCAAGCATTTCACTTTACCTTACGAGGGCGGTCTCATTGAGAAGAACCTCCCGCAGGGAATCCTGCACACCTATGAGAAAATCTGGACCAAGGTTTATCAGGATTCACGTCCGGCGTCTTACGCGGTAGCAGACCTCATTGAGGATGCCATCAAAAATCACAAGGACGGTCTTTTCCGTCTTGGTCTCACCACCGGCGCCACTCCCACTTCCCTTTACAATGAACTGGCCCGCCGCTATCAGGCAGGAAAGATTTCATTCAAGAACGTTGAGGTAGTAACAATTGATGAGTACTATCCCACTTCCGGAGATGAACTCCAGAGCCGCAACCACTCCATCCACGAGGCCTTCCTTGACAAGGTGGATATCCTGAAGGAAAACATCCATATCCCTGACGGAACCGTTCCTGAGGACAAGGTGAGCGACTACTGCATAGAGTTTGACGCAATTGCCCGTAACCTTGACCTCCTTGTGATAGGCGTAGGTGAAAAGGGCCAGGTGGGCTTCAACGAGGCCGGCTCCAACATCAAGACCCGCACCCGCACCGTCCGCCTTTCCTACAACTCCAGGAAGAGGCAGGCCAAGAACTTCAACCACGACATATCGGCCACCCCGGATAAAGCCATCACCCTTGGAATAGGCACAATGCTTTCCTCCAAGAAGATTGTCCTTATGGCCTGGGGCGAGGACAAGGCCAATGTTGTGAAGGCAATTGCCGAAGGCCCTATGACAACGGACTGCCCGGCATCCCTTCTGCAGGCCCACGACCACATTTCACTGTATGTGGACGAGACCGCGGGAAGCCTCCTTACCCGCAGCGTGGCACCCTGGCTGGTAGGTCCCTGCGACTGGACACCCAAATTCATCCGTAAGGCCGTTGTATGGCTGTGCCAGGAAACCGGAAAGCCCATCCTCAAACTCACTGAGAAGGATTACCTCAACAACAACCTTGACGAACTCCTCCAGAAGTTCGGCCCGTTTGACAAGATTAACATAGACGTCTTCAACGACCTCCAGCACACCATCACAGGATGGCCCGGCGGAAAGCCCAACGCCGATGACGCAACGCGTCCGGTATCGGCCAAACCTTATCCCAAGACGGTCCTTATCTTCAGCCCCCACCCGGACGACGACGTCATCTCCATGGGCGGCACCTTCATCCGCCTGGTGTCCCAGGGCCACAATGTTCATGTTGCCTACGAAACTTCCGGCAACGTAGCCGTCCACGACGACGTTGTGCTCCAGCATATGGACTGCGCCTTCCAACTTGGTTTTGCCGATAAATTCGCAGAGGTGAAGGCAATCGTTGACAGCAAGGTTCCCGGAGAGCCGGAGCCCCGCGCGCTGCTTGAGATGAAGGGCGCAATCCGCCGCTCGGAAGCCCGCGGCGCCGTGCGTTCGTTCGGCCTCAACGACAACACCAACGTCCACTTCCTCAACCTTCCGTTCTACGAGAGCGGCGGCATCAAGAAGAACCCCCGTTCACAGGCCGATGTTGACATAATCAAGAAACTCATCACAGACCTCAAGCCCCATATGATCTTTATGGCAGGTGACCTTGCCGATCCTCACGGAACCCACCGTGTGTGCACGGAGGCAGCCCTGGAGGCAGTTGAGCAACTCAAGGAAGAAGGCAACAAGTGGCTGGATGAGACACACATCTGGCTGTACCGCGGCGCCTGGATGGAGTGGGAACTTGGCCGTGTGGATATGGCCGTTCCGCTAAGCCCGGACGAAGTTGTGAAGAAGCGTCACGCCATCTTCCGTCATCTTTCCCAGAAGGACATTGTCCCGTTCCCCGGAGAAGATCCCCGTGAATTCTGGCAGAGGGCGGAGGAACGCACCCAGAACACCGCCATGCTCTACGACAAACTTGGCATGGCCGAATATCAGGCAATTGAAGTTTTCCTCAAACTATGTTAATATGAAAATAATTATTCGTGACAACGCAAAAGAGGGTTCCCTTTGGGCCGCTCATTATATTGCAAAACGCATTAAGGAAAAGGCTGCAGTAACGGACAAGCCGTTTGTGATAGGCCTTTGCACAGGTTCAACCCCCATCGAGACCTACGCAGAACTTATCCGTATGGTCAAGGCAGGTGAACTGAGTTTCAAGAACGTGATTTCCTTCAATATGGATGAATATGTGGGACTTCCCGTGGAGCACCCGGAGAGTTACCACAGTTTTATGCACAAGTATCTCTTCGACCATATCGATGAGAAACCGGAGAACATCCACATCCTCAACGGAAACGCCCCTGACGTGGAGGCGGAATGCGCTGCATATGAGAAAGCCATCGTGGACGCAGGCGGATTCGACCTCTTCCTGGGCGGCGTTGGTGAAGACGGCCACATTGCATTCAATGAGCCCTTCTCCTCCCTTTCCAGCCGCACCCGCGTGGTTACCCTTACACAGGACACCCGTGAGGTCAATGCCCGTTTCTTTGACGGTGACCCCACCAAGGTTCCCGCACAGGCTCTCACAGTTGGCGTGGCCACCGTGCTCAGTTCCAAGGAGGTTGTAATCCTTGCCTTCGGTTCCAAGAAGGCACGCGCCCTGAAGGATGCCATCGAGGGCCCTATGAGCCACTACTGCACCCTTTCCGGCCTGCAGAACCACCCTGCCGGAACAATCGTCTGCGACGAAAACTCAATCTCTGAGGTAAAGGTATCTTCCTACCGCTACTTCAAGGCTGTTGAGGCTGCCGAGAACCGGTAGCAGGCATTGCACGCGGCGGTACTCACCGCGTGCAAAAACAGGCAAAAACGTACGTGTCTGGTACCAAACGGTACCGGGCACGTGCATTTTTATGTCTAAACGTACGCGATGAGTACCCGGACCTGAAAATAAGCCATTTAGACAAAAATGGAGTATTTCTGGAGAAAAACTGCGGTATGATTGGAAGATTTTCCCCATCTTTGTAAAGATGATAACCAATAACCTATGCGCCATCTGATTAATAACGCAATTGCGCTCCTTGCCGCCGTGCTGATTCCCCTCCAGGCATTTGCCCAGCAAACGGTAAAGGGAGTGATCCAGGATGAAAACGGAGCCCCTGTAGCGGGAGCCTTCGTCCTGATCCAGGGAACAAGCACCGGTGTCACCTCCGACAACAACGGCCTTTTTGAAATCAAAGCCTCAAAGGGCCAGGTGCTGGAGATTTCCTGCCTTGGAATGCAAAGCCAGACTGTCACAGTTTCAGGAAACTCCGTTGCCGTGCATATGCTCACGGACGCTGAGATTCTGGAAGACGTTGTGGTGGTGGGATACGGCGTCACTCGCAAGCGTGACCTGGCGGGCAGCGTCTCCTCCATCAAGGCCGATGAAGTGAAGGCCGGCGTCATCACCAACACCGCAGACCTCCTCAGGGGCCGCGCGGCGGGTGTTGCGGTAAGGCAGACCTCCTTCGAGCCCGGCGGCGGCATCAATATCCGCGTGCGCGGCTCCTCGTCAATATCGGCCAGCAACGACCCCCTGTACGTGGTTGACGGCATCCAGAGCAACGTTGGGAACCAGGTGAGCCCGGAGGACATCGAGAGCATAGAGATCCTCAAGGACGCTGCGGCAACCGCCATATACGGTGCCCGCGGCGCCAACGGCGTCATCCTCATCACCACCAGGCAGGGCGCAGCAGGACGTTTCTCCGTGGACTATTCCTATAATATATCGGCCAAAATCCTCCGCAACCCCTGGAAGATGATGAACGCTGAGGACAAGATAAACTTTGATATGAACGTGAGGCGTGAAAACGGCAGCGCCGGAGACCCTCCCTACACCGAGGAGCAGCAGGCCTTCAAGGGCCCGGGCACGGACTGGATCAAGCAGATGACCCGCACCGCCCTCACCCAGACCCACGCCGTGAACGTGACGGGCGGTAATGACAAGGTAAGGGCCGCGGCAAGTTTTGTTAACGTGTCCGATAAGGGTCTTGTGCTCAATTCAGACTTCGGCCGCACAAGCGCACGCGTCAATGCCGATTTCACCCCCACAAAGTGGCTGAGGCTTGGTGTAAACGCATATCTTGCCGCCACAAACCGTACGTATTTCAGCACGGGTACGGCAAGTTCCACCAGCAACGTCATCTACTGGATGTTCCTGGCAAATCCGCTCAACACTGTTGAAGGGAAGGACGTTTTCGGCCGCGACTCCCGCGTGGAAAAGGTTTACTACGAAACCCTGTACCAGGACTACAACGTGAGCGTGAACAACAATTACGTGACGCTGTATGCAGAGGCCGATCCCTTCCCGTTCCTGAAAGCCCGCGTGCAGTACTCCACCAGCCGCGAGAACGACAAATACCAGAGTTACTTCAACCGCAACACATCCGTGGGCGCCTCCTACAACGGCCAGGCCTCCTCTGAACTTGAGGATTCCCACTACCAGCAACTGGAGGGTATCCTCACCTTCCACAAGAAGTTCGGCGTGCACGACGTAAAGGTCATTGGCGGTACGGGCTGGATAAAGAACGTGTACAACTACACGGGTATGGGAGCCCACGACTTCACCACGGACGTGTTCTCCTATAACAATATGGGCGCGGCAAACCAGATTGACTGGATAAGCACCGCCAAGAGCGAGAAAACCAACATCTCCTTCTTCGGGAGGGCCGAATACATACTCCTTGACAAGTACATCCTGAACGCCAGCGTCCGTTTTGACGGCGCCTCCAACTTTGGTGAAGGCAGCAAATGGGGCATCTTCCCCGCCGGCTCCATTGCCTGGCAGATAGGCGACGAACCCTTTATGGAGTTCACCAAGCCCCTGTTCTCCTCCATCAAACTGCGCGCAAGTTACGGCAGCACCGGTAACGACGGTATCGGCACATATAAATCCCTCAGGACCTACGCCTTCCAGGACATCTACCTTGGCGGAAACAGCATTGTGAAGGGTATGTTCCCCAACAACGCCGGCAACGCCCTCCTCCACTGGGAGACAACCACCCAACTGGACTTCGGCCTTGACGCCGCCCTCCTTGACGGCAAACTGGAGGTCAACTTTGACTGGTACGACAAACTTACCACTGACCTTCTTTCCGACGTAAACATCTCCATGACAACCGTCGGCCTCCAGACCCAGAAGGGCAACAACGGTTCCATCAGAAACCGCGGCGTGGAGTTCTTCGCAAAGTACCACGTGTTTGACACAAAGGACTTCTCCTGGCAGACCACCCTCAACCTTGCCCATAACCGCAATACCGTGGTGTCCATTGAAACGCCCACCTACTACACCGTACGCCCTCACGGAAGTTACGACTACGTGCAGTACGCCATGGTGAAGGAAGGGGAGCCCCTCTCCACCATATTCGGTTATGAATGGGCCGGCATCATCCAGGACGGAGAAACCTATGCGGCTCAGCCCAAGGCCCAGCCCGGAGACCCTAAATTCCTGGACCTCAATAATGACGGAATCATCACCGACGAAGACCGTCACTCCCTTGGCCACGGTGAACCCAACCTTGTATTCGGCTGGGGCAACACAATCCGCTGGAAGAACTTTGACTTCACCCTGTTCTTCGACGCCGCTATCGGCGGATCCATGCTCAACATCTCCCGCCTTCTCCTGGAAGACAACAACCGCCTGAAGTCCTGCGCAGACCGCTGGACGCGCTCCAACCCCTCCACAACCATCATCCGCGGAACCTGGCAGCGTGAGGGCGGCCCCCAGTACGGATCCTTCGTGAACTCCAACTTTGTGGAGGACGCTTCTTACCTTCGCCTGAGCAACATCGAAGTGGGTTACACCCTTCCCCTGAAAGACTGGGGCGTTACCTTCATAAAGGGAGCGCGCGTGTTTGTGGGCGCCAACCGCCTCCTCACTCTCACCAAGTACTCCGGCTTTGACCCCGAAGTTTCCACAAACGGGGCCAGCGCCGTTACCCAGGGCCTGGATTTCAACACTTACCCGGCCTACAGGCAGGTTAACGCAGGTGTAAAAGTAACCTTCTAAAATGAGAGCAGTTATGAAAAAAGTCATATTAATATCTCTTGTTGTCATTGCCGCAGTTTCCTGCCAGAAACAGCTTAAGGAGGTTGTCTACTCCAACCTTACCGACGAAAACGCCTTCACCACCGCGGAAAACGCCCAGGCGGCCGTAAACAGCATCTATTCCTCCCTCCATCTTACGTACAGGGAGCCCATGTTCTACATCAACGACATCTCCACGGACGGCGGTTACAAGAACGCCAGTTACTACGAGTCCATGAACGACGTTGCCATCTTCAACGACAACCGTACGCTTGTGGCGTGGAACGGCTTCTTTGAGATGGTGGCCCGCGCAAACATCGTGATAGACCAGGTGCCCCAGATGCCCGACAACTACTTTGGAAACGGTTTTTCCAAGGAACAGATGCTTGGAGAGGCTTATTTCCTGAGGGCTTTCGCCTACTACAACCTCACGGACGTCTTTTACCAGGTGCCACTTACCACTTCCAGCAAGGAGGACCCCACGGTCCGCAAGCCCTTCTCCCCCATATCAAAGATAGAGACGGTCATTGAGAACGACCTTTTCAACGCCTGCGACTACCTTCCCAAGTCTTATCCTTCCACCCTTGACGCCGGACGCCCCACTTACGGCGCCGCCCACGGTTATCTGGCCAGGCTCTATATGCGCCAGGCCGGCCGCGCCCGACAGAACGGGGAAAACGCCTCCAGTCTCTGGAACGACGCCCTTACGGAAGTCAACAAGGTGCTTGCGCTTGAAGGCAGCGTCTATTCACTACAGCCCACGGTGTGGGATGTGTTCGACCCCACCAACGAGGCCGCCATCTACAACAATGAACTGATATTCGCCATCCGCGCCAGCGGCACCCTTCCTTCCGGCTCATGGGACCTTGGACTCCAGTTCACCGGCTGGAATTATGATATGGGCTGGGGCAATATGTACCAGCCGCTGGAGATGACCTGGAAGTTCGATCCCGCCGACGAGCGCCTCACCGTTCTGCAGGTAAGGGAGTTCGAGGATGTCTACGCTCCCGACGAAACCTATTACCGCGCTCCGGCAGACGTTACGGAAACCGGCGCCGTGAACAAGAACCACACTGTCAACGGGAAGACATACGTCCTGATGAATGAACTTGGGGAGACATATACCCAGAAGTACAAGTTCCTCAACACCTGGAAGTATATCTACGACACTCCCAACAACCTCCCGCTGATGCGTCTTTCCGACATAATCCTTTGCAAGGCGGAGATCCTCAACGAACTTTACGGCCCCACCCAGGAGGCCATAGACCTTGTGAACAGGGTGAGGGACCGCGCCTTCCAGGACAGCGCCCACGGCCTTTCACTGGCAAATTACGGCAGCCGGGAAGCCCTCCGCAGCGCCATCTGCGACGAGCGCCTGTTTGAACTGAATATGGAATGCCAGCGCCGTCCGGACCTCATCCGTATGGGCCTGTGGAAGGACAGGATGACAAAGTACATCAACACCATCAAGCAGCGTTACGCCTACAAGGCCGCCAACGAAGGCCAGACCAAGGGATACTATGACTCGGAATGGGCCGCATACCCGGATGTTGCCACCCTCACCGACGACGATATCCGCCGCTATATGCCGATTCCTTACCGCGAGGTAACCCTGAACCCTGCGCTGAAGGACGCCAGGACCTGGGATTCCTTTACCGGGCCGGACGTGGATCCGGATCCGGGTGAAGACCCGGTAGTTCCCGTCACCCCTACCGAGCCCGAAGTAAAGCAGACCCGCTGGGACTTTGACAGCATTGACGGATGGTATTACTACACCCATAATCCGGAGCAGGGCGCGCCGTGTTTCTCCATAAGCGGCGGCGTGCTTTCCATCACCACCAAGGGGAACACAATGGACCGGAACAAACTCCAGAGCAACAAGAGGTTTGGCGAGGGCGTGTACACCTGGAGGCTGTTCGTGCCGGAGGTGGAAGCGGGCGCCCAGGTCAGTATCGGCGCGTTCATCTACCAGAACGACGAGCACGAACTTGACTTTGAGATAGGCTACGGAAAGGCATATGCCCGCGAGGGCTGCGGCGCGGCCGATGACGAGCTTGTGGCCTGCCTTACCAACCAGAAGAACCCCCACAACTCAACTTACGTCCCCATCAAACCCGGCTGGCACGTTTGCGCAATCCGGATGGACGAGAGCGACGGCGGCCTGTACAAGGCCACCTGGATAATTGACGATATCCCCGTGAAGGAACTCCAACTGAGTTTCGGCCCGGCGGTATATTCCAATTTCCTTGTAGCCTGCAGCGTGGAAAACCTTACCTTCCTTGGGGACCATATGCCCACAAAGGACCACACGGCCCTGTTTGACTGGGTAACCGTGGATGAACCAGTAAAATAGTAACCATTAACCAATAACTTAGAATGAAACGTACATTACTTTGGCTTGCAGCCGCAATTGCTGTTGTAGCGGCCTGCCAGAAACCGGAAAACGGAGGCGGAGCCGACAACGGCAACGGAAACGCCGCCTCCGGAGAGAAGACCTTTACGGCAACCCTCGCGCCTCTCACAAAGGTCACCGTCGGAACGGACGGACTTGCCCTTTCCTGGACCAAGGCCGACAAAGTGAGCATCTTCGACGGCGCTGGCAACAAGATGTTCCGTGCCCAGGGCAGCGGAGCATCGGCCGAAATCCTTGGCTCTGCTGCCGAGGCCGATACATACTATGCCCTCTATCCCTACGATGCATCGGCATCCATTGACGGGACCGTTATCAAGGCAACCATCGCGGGAGAGCAGACTTCCAGCGCAGGCGGAGCGGACCTCCAGGTCACCGCTGCCGGCAAGAGCGACGGCGACAAGATTGCCCTTTCGCCCGTTGCGGCCCTGCTCAAGTTCACTCTTGACCCCGATGCTGAAGGCGTTTCTTCCGTGAAGATCAGCACTTCTGAAGGAGCCCTTTCCGGCTCCGTGAGCATCGACTGCAGCGGAAAACCCGCCCTTTCGGCCGGCACCACAGCCTCCGAGGTAAAGGTTTCGGCATTCGAGGGCAACTTCAAGAGCGGCGGCACCTACTACGTGGCCGTAATCCCCGGCACCGTGGGCAAGATCACCCTTACCTACACCGTTGGCTCCGACGAAATGGAAGTATCGGCGAAGGGAACCACCCTTACGGCAGGTTCCGTCTATGAACTCCCCAACCTCACCCGAGCAATGACGGCCGATGAAAAGGGCGTCCTTGGCACCTGGCTCCTCCTCAAGTACGGCTCACGCACGGTGGACGGAGATCCCGGCGACTACCCGTGGGTGAATATCGAGCGCGGCCTTGCAAACCCCGCACAGACGGTTGACGACAACATCACCTTCAAGTCAAACGGCACCGTGGAGGTAAACCTTGGCGCAGGCAACGACACCTACAACAACACTACCGGCGAGACCGAGACCGTCCAGATGACAGGCAATGAGACCTGGACCATAGTGAAGAAGGGCGGCGCAAATTACCTCAAGTTCGGCGGCAACGCTTTCCCTCTCCTCCTTGCCGACGCTACCGGTATCGGCGGAGAATACCTGATTGTGAAGGTGGACGAGAACGAGATGATCCTGGAATACCCCTACCAGGGTGACGAAGGTCCTGCCGTGCTTGGTATCTTCCTGGCTCCGAAGGGCAAGGAAACCTATGTGCACAGTTTCAAGAACG
>R27__coassemble_997_pt1 | contig 14487 bp, 14 predicted proteins | sample R27__metabat2_high_PE_018 | metagenome-assembled genome bin R27
CCCACTTCGCACACCCCACCGGGAAATAGTCACCCCCATCGGCTTTCTCTCCCCTTACTGTAATGCCGATGTAGTGGAGCCCAACTAACTCACTATCAGTTACTTACATGATTATTTGGGATTACTGGTAATCCCAAATAATCTCATAACTTACTGTGTGTAAGCCACTTAACCTCCACCGATTCTGCCCTTGGACCTGGTCCACCTCCTGCTTGGACCTGGTCCACACGCAGCAGCCACGCTGCGGCCGTGTTGACGGCCAGAATGCCCAGAATGGGGTTTTTGTGTCAACACGGCAAGGACTTTTGCGAATGCCGTGGCAAATGACTACCTTTGTGCACTGAATTATGCCTAAAGCAATAGTATTTGACATAGGTGGGGTCCTGATAGGCCTCAATATGAGCAGGTGCATCGAAGCATTCCGCTCCACACTGGGCTTTGAAAGGATCACTGAGCTTCTGGACCCTTATCATCAGAAGGGAATCTACGGAGAACTTGAGGGTGGCCGCCTCTCCGAGCAGCACTTCAAGGAACTTGTCATTGCGGAGTCCCGCCCCGGAACAAAGCCACAGGATGTGGAGTACGCTATGGGGGAACTCCTTGACAAGAGGATGGACCCCCGTACAGTAAAGGCCGTACTTGACCTTAAGGGGAGATACCCCCTCTACCTCCTTTCCAACAACAACCCTATCTCCATGAGGCACTGCCTCAGGATACTGAAGGAAAACGGGCTGGACCCCGATGAAACATTCAAGGGTCAGTTCATATCGTCGGACCTTAAGCTTATGAAACCGGCCCCGGAGTTCTACCGGTACGTGATTCAGAGAATTGGCCTGCCTCCGCAGGAGATCCTTTTCATAGATGACAACAAGGCCAACGTAGACGGCGCCAGGGCGGTTGGCATGGATGCCCGTCTGTACAATCCGGGCACAGACCTTGGCCTTCTTCTTTCAGACTGCTAGGAATGTCACTCTACAGCCACTTCCGCATAAGCAAGCCCTCGGCCGCAAAAGTGCCGTCAGGAGAGGTTGACGCCACATACAGGCGTCTGAGGAGCCGCACTTTCTGGGGCGTCACCGTGGCATATACCTTATATTATGTATGCCGGATGACCCTTGGTGTTGTGAAGCAGCCGCTGATTGACGGAGGCGTGCTCACGGCAGGGCAGCTTGGTATAATAGGCTCGGCCTTCTACTTTGTCTATGCGGTGGGGAAGTTCCTTAACGGCTTCATTGCCGATTACTGCAACATCCGCATGTTCATGGCTGTGGGCATAGGGATATCGGCCGCAGTCAATCTGATCCTGGGCCTGATGGGCCTCCTTCAAGGGCCGCTGGGATTTGGCTCCGTTGTGATGCTTGTCACATTCACGCTGCTTTGGGGTATAAACGGCTGGATGCAGTCCATGGGCTCTCCTCCCGGAACAATCAGCCTCTCCCGCTGGTTCCCTCTTTCCCTGAGGGGCCGATACTACAGCATCTTCTCCTCCACCCCTCAGCTTGGCAAAGCCGTCTCAATGATGATGACGGGCTTTATCGTAGCCGCAGCAGGATGGCAATGGGGCTTTCTGGCTGCTGCCGTGGCCGGGCTGATGGGCCTTGTGGTATCCCTCATTTTCATTGCCGATACCCCCGAAAGCCAGGGCCTCCCCTCAGTCCAGGAACTCTCAGGTGAAGAGACAAGACCCCTTGATAAAAAGCCCACGCGAGAACTCCAGAAGTGGGTATTCAAACACCCCGGGATATGGGTCATAGCCATCTCAACGGCATTTTTGTACGTGACTCAGCACGCCGTCTCCGACTGGGGCGTGCTGTTCCTCCAGAAGCAGAAGGGGTTCTCCCTTGAGGGGGCAACGCAGGTAATCGGCCTTGCCGAGATTTTTGGCGTGGCGGGTAACCTTGCCGCCGGGTGGATCTCCGATGTCCTCCTCAAAGGCAACCGCGTAAAGCCCGTGGTAGGATCCGGCATCCTTGCGGTGTGCTCACTGGCCGCGTTCCTGTTCCTTGGCGGCGGCTTCTGGGGCAATATGGCCTTTGTGGCCTTGTTCAGCTTTGCCTTCAGCGTGGTATTCTGCATCGTGGCCGGGCTTATGGCGCTGGACTTTGTGCCCCGCAAAGCTACCGGCGCGGCGCTTGGTATAGTGGGAATCTCCAGTTATGCGGCAGCGGGCCTACAGAGCGTTGTAAGCGGATTCCTTATCGAGGGAAACACCGTAGCCGGGGCCTACAACTTTGCACCGGTATCCATCTTCTGGATAGCCGCGTGCCTTCTGGCCTTCACCCTGCCGGTCATAGGGTGGAAGTATCTGAGGAAATAGACTGTGCGCCGGCGTGGTTCGCCATTTGCCGTGTTGACACGTAAAATGCTCCTGTGGCCGATTCCGGTGCCCACACGGCAACGTTTTTGGCGTTTTGGGCCGATTTCCTTGCCGTGTTGACACAAAAACCTCATTCTGGGCGTTCTGGCTGTCAACACGGTTGAGGCAGGACTGCCGCCAGGTCACGATACGGTGGACCAGGTCCAAGAATGCGGTCAGCAGGACAGCCGTCAGGTTGCAAGGCGGTGGACCAGGTCCAAGGGCGGAATCAGTGGAGGTTAATTTGTTGATTCACAGTTAGTTATTGGGGTGTTTGGGATTACCAGTGATCCCAAATAAACGCATAAGTAACTGACAGTGAGTAAGTTTAACTCCACCGCATCGGCATTACGACACCATGCAGTGGGGAGGGACAAAAAAGAAACCCGCACGCGAATTTCACAATTGGCGGCGGGTGTATGGTAAGGTATCAATATTTATGTCTGATACCACTTATATCTAATTCTGTGCCAAACTCTTCTTTTTACGAGTTTTTTTGTGCCAGTCACCGTAAATTTCGCTCACATTGCCGGCGGTGATGAATCCGTGGATGTCGTTCTTCTTCATATAATCCATAAGATGGGCAAATTCATCCTGGGTCAGAAGGGCCTGGATCTCAACATTTTGATGGCCGTTGTAGCCGCCGGTGACATTGTACAGGGAGCAGCCGCGCTCAAGGTCCTCGATGATGTACTTGCGCAGGCGCTCGTACTGAGAAGAAATGATGCACACCCTCTTGCGGCGGTTTAGTCCCGCAGTAAAATAGTCCAGCGCTATGCCGTTGATCCATGTTCCAATAAGGCCGATGACAACCAGTCTGAACGGATTGATGGCAAAAGCCGTGCAGCAGATGATGGCTCCGGCAACGGACACTGATGTGCCGATATCAATGTGCATATACTTGTTTACGATCTTAGCCAGGATATCCAGCCCTCCAGTAGACGCGTTGATATTGAACAGGATGGTCTGTGATGCGCTGAGGATAAGGACAAAACACAGAAGGTCGAACCAGGGGTCGTTCATAAGGGACATCTGACCCGGCACCAGAAGGCGGTCTATTGGCAGCACCTTCTCCCAGAAATCCACCAGGGGACCAAGGATAAGGGCCGTGTAAACCGTCTTGGCCCCGAATTCCTTGCCAATCAGTATCCATGCAAGCACCAGCAGGATAGCGTTGATGATAACAATCACCTGCGACACCTTTATGCCGATACCTGCAATGTTCAGAAGTTTTCCTATCACAATGGAAAGACCCGTGATGGAACCCACAACCAGTTTGGAGGGCATAAGGAAGTAGTACACTGCCGCTGCCGCTATGGTCATGCCGGCAGTCATGATGAACAGTTCCTTCCAGAATTTCCCGGTTTTCAGAATTTCAAGAATGCTTTTCATATTATGTGGTTAGTCTAATCTTATTCGGCAGCCTGGCCTCCCGCGAGGTCCAGGATTTCAGATGTAATCTTCTGCTGACGGCCCTTGTTGTACTGAAGGGTGAGTTCAGCTAGCAGGTCCTCTGCATTGTCTGTTGCGGTTTGCATGGCAATTGTGCGGGCCGCGTGCTCCGCCGCCGCGCTGTCAAGGAGCGCAGCGTACAGTTTCAGTTTCAGCGTCCGGGGTATCAGGGCCTCCAGCAGTTCCCGGGCCGATGGCTCCAGGATGGCATCGGAAGGAGATTTCTCGACTTCGCTCGAAATGACAGAAGGAGTGCCATCATCCACCGGCAGCAGGCGTTCCGCCACCGGAACCTGCTTGGCCGTGGACACGAAGTGCGTGTACACAAGCGTCACGCCGCTTACCCTGCCTTCATAAAAGTCCTTTGCGAGTTTCTCCACAATGGCCGCGGCATCCGCATATGCCGGGTGCTCGGAGAGAGCGGAGTAGTCTGAAGGAGAGCTGAACCCGTCCCTGGCCATTGCATCGGCCATCTTCCTGCCTATTGAATACACCACGTCTCCGGAACGCCGTACGGCCCTCACCTTTGCAATCACATTGGCATTGAACCCGCCGCATAGGGAAGAGTTGGACGCAACCGCAATGATCACTGCCGGTGATGTGACATTTTCCGGCACATCACCCGCAAAATCGGCCGTTTTTGCCGGTGATGTGACTGTTTCCGTCACATCACCCGCACCAGAAGCCATCTCCAACATCCTTCGCAGTTCCTCCTCATAGGGCCGCATTGCCGCTATGGCGTTCTGCGCCTTACGCAGTTTGGCCGATGACACCAGTTTCATTGCCGATGTTATCTTCAGCGTGCTCTTCACAGACCCTATCCGGCCCTTTATTTCCTTCAGAGTGGGCATTTTACTTCATTGCTAAAACAACGGAAGCGGCGGTTTCGGTGAGGATGTTTTCTATCTCCGGGGTAAGTTTGCCTTCTCCCAGAGGGTCGAGGACATCGGCCTTGTGCGTGGCGCGGAGGCGGTCCAGGAAAGTGTCCTGGAAGGCACGGACAGAGGAAACGGGGATGTCCCTCATAAGTCCGCGCGTGCCGCAGTAGAGCACCGCCACCTGCTCCCCTACCGGCATAGGACTGTACTGTGGCTGAATCAGGAGTTGATTGTTCTTCCTTCCCTTATCCAGTGCAAGTTCGGTAACTTTATCTACATCCGATGAGAACTTTGAGAAAGCCTCAAGTTCCGCCCACTGGGCCTGGTCAATCTTAAGGGTGCCGGCCACCTTCTTCATGGACTTAACCTGGGCGCTGCCGCCAACACGGGAAACGGAAATACCCACATTGATTGCGGGACGAACGCCCTGGTTGAAGAGCGCCTGCTCCAGGTAAATCTGGCCGTCCGTGATGGAAATCACGTTTGTAGGGATATAGGCCGATACATCTCCGGCCTGAGTCTCGATTATTGGAAGGGCCGTAAGGGATCCGCCGCCTTTCACCTTGTCCTTCAAGGCTTCAGGGAGGTCGTTCATCTGAGCCGCAACCTCCTGCTGGTCGATTATTCGGGCGGCACGCTCCAGAAGACGTGAATGCAGGTAGAAAATGTCTCCGGGATATGCCTCGCGGCCGGAAGGACGTTTCAGGATCAGGGACACCTCACGGTATGCCACAGCCTGCTTGGAGAGGTCGTCGAAGACAACCAGCGCGTGGCGCCCGGTGTCACGGAAGTACTCGCCAATTGCCGCCCCGGCAAACGGAGCGTAATACTGCAGGGCTGCGGGATCTGCGGCCGTGGCGGCAACCACAATGGTGTAATCCATTGCCTTATGTTCCCTCAGAGTCTGGACTATGGAAGCCACCGTTGAGCCCTTCTGACCAACGGCCACATATATGCAGTACACCGGCTCCCCTGCCTCGTAGGCGCTTCTCTGATTGATAATCGTATCAATTGCGATGGCCGTCTTACCTGTCTGGCGGTCTCCAATTATGAGCTCACGCTGACCGCGGCCGATAGGAATCATGGCATCAATAGCCTTCAGGCCCGTCTGGAGAGGCTCTGAAACCGGCTGGCGGAAGATAACGCCCGGGGCCTTTCTCTCCAGAGGCATATCTATCTTCACCCCGCCAACGGCGCCAAGGCCGTCCAGGGGGTTGCCAAGAGGGTCTATCACCCTGCCAAGGAGGCTGTCGTTAACGCCCACTGAGGCGATGCGGCCGGTGCGGCGCACCAGCATTCCTTCCTTCACGTGGTCCGTGGGGCCCATAAGCACGGCGCCCACGTTATCGGCCTCAAGGTTCATCACCACGGCCATAACTCCGCCGCCGCAGTCAAGGAGTTCCCCGGCCTCGGCGTGATCCAGGCCATAGATGCGCACTACGCCGTCGCTCACCTGCAGGGCCTTTCCGATCTCCTCAAACTGGAGGTCGTTTTTCATATCCCTGAGTTGGCTGAGAAGGATGTCGCTTACTTCGCTTGGTTTAAGAGATACGCTCATCAGATAATTCTTCTATTCTTTTCTATAAACTGTTCACGGATAAGGTCCAACTGGCGCCTTACGCTGGCATCCAGAAGGTAGTCGTCAAGGTCAAACACAAAGCCTCCCACAAGGTCCGGGTCCACCTCCACCTCTATGATAACATCGTCCCCGGTCTTTTGCTTCACCAGGGCCTTCAGGCGCTGAAGTAGGCGCTCGGAGGGTTCACGCGCAGTGGTAAGGCGGGCTTTCCTTATGCCGATGCTCCTGTGGTAGATGTCCACAAAGTCCCTCAGGATATCCTCCACAAGATTCATCCTTCCGTTCTTGTTAAGAAGGGTGAGGAAACGGCTCATCTCCGTGGATAACTTGTTTCCAAGGGCAGTCTGGAGGAGTTTTTTCTTGTCGAATGGAGACACCACGTCATCGGCGGCGGTAACCATACGCCTGAGATCCGGGACGGTGCGGATTGCGCCCAGCAGGGTCTCTGCCTCGGAGCACACAAGTTCCCCCTGCCCGCTCTCACGGGCATATTTCACCAGCGCATAGGCATAGCGTGTTATGACGATACTACGGTTCACGATCCAAGTCTGGCCTCATTTGCCTCATCCACCAGGGACTCTATGAAAGCCCTCTGGCTGCCGGTATCCTGGAGTTCGTGGCGGAGCACTTTTTCCGCCACCTCAACGCTGAGGAGGGCAATTTCCTTCCGGACGTCCCGCAGGGCACTCTCTTTCTCCGCCTCAATCTGGAGCCTTGCGTTTGCAATGATTGCATCGGCCTCGGAACGAGCCTCAGCCTTAGCGTCGGCAAGGATCTTTGCCTTCGCTTCCGTTGCCTCACGGATCATCTGGGTCTGCTCCTTGCGGGTTTCCTCCAGCATCCGGGAATGCTCGTCTTTCCACTGAGCCATCTGCGCCTTGATTGCGTCGGCATCCTTCAGCGACTGTGCGATCTTGGCGCTGCGTTTATCCACCATATCGGTTATAATTGGAAAACCGAACTTTGCAAGGAGGAAAAACACAATGCCGAAAATCACGACCATCCAGAAAAGGAGGCCGAAATCTGGCGTCACTAGGTTCATGGCTACTTAATTACAATTGCAAGCAGTGCAACTATGATTGCAAACAGGGCTGCGCCCTCAACCATACCGGCGGCGATAATCATAGAGGTTCGCAGGTTGCCGGCGCTTTCCGGCTGGCGGGCGATTGCCTCCATAGTGGATTTGCCGATTTTACCGATGCCGATGGCGGCGGCAATGGCAGCGATGGCGGCGCCAAGGGCGGCACCGGCCTTTCCGAGGGCTGCGCCCGCGGCTGCCTGGAGAATGATTGTACTTAAGATCATAATATCAAAGTTTTAAAGTTTATTCCTCTTCCTTCTGCCGTGCCAGCCCTATGTAGATGGAGCTGAGCATGGTGAAAACATAAGCCTGGATAAACGCCACAAGGCACTCCAGGGCATCCAGGAACACCCCGAAGAGCACGCTCACAACCGTCATTCCTCCGCCAAGGAGCGGACCGTACTTGGCCATTATGAAAATGATACACACCATACTGAGTATCATAATATGGCCCGCCAGCATATTGGCGAAGAGACGGATGGTAAGGGATACCGGCTTCATAATGGCGCTGAACACCTCAATTACCGGCATTATGGGTTTGAGAAAGCCCGGAACGTCCGGGGCGAAAATCTCCTTATAATAATGCTTGGTGCCGTTTAAATTCACCGTGAAGAATGTGCAGAGCGCCAGCACAAGGGTAATTGCGATGTTGCCCGTAAGGTTGGCCCCTCCCGGGAAGAACGGCATAATCCCCAGGAAGTTGTTGAGAAGTATCCACAGGAAGGCCATGCAAAGGTAAGGGGAGAACTTCCTGTAATCAGGGCCGATATTCTCCTTTGCCATGTCATGCACCATCATCACAAGCGGCTCCATGGCGGCCGCAAGGCCCGTTGGAGCCTCCTCAAGGGCGTCGTGTTTCCTATACCACCTTGCGGTAAGAAGGACTATGACAAGAAGGAGCGCCGTACTCATCATAAGGGCCAGCACGTTCTTGGTTATGGAAATGTCCACGGGACGCTTACCCGTAGTGGCATTCACAAGCTTTCCATCCTCATTGAATGTGTATCCGTTTTCCTCAGCGTGATGCGCTGTAAACACCTTCAAACCCTTATCTATCACTATACACGGCAGCGGAATTGCCACCGGCTTCCCCTTCCATTCCGTAATGTGCCACTCATACTCATCCCCGATGTGATCGAAGATAATCTCCGACACATTGATCTCCTGAAGGAGAAACAGCGATATGAGGAAGGTAAGGATCATACCTCGGCGCAGACGGTTACGGTGTTGTCCTGAACCCTTGCGAAGCCGCCGGCAATCTGAAGGAACTTCTCATCACCATCCTCAACATAGCGGATGCTGCCCTTTTCCAGGGAAGTGACTATGGGGGCGTGACCGGGAAGGACGGTGAACGGACTCAGCGTCCCGGGCAGGGATACCAGGGAAACGGAGGCGCTGACAAGAGTACCTTCAGGGCTTAGGATATGTAGGGTCAGTGTCATTCTGAGCGGAGCGAAGAATCTATTGGGCTGCGGCAAGTATGGCTTCACCCTTCTTGATGGCATCCTCAATGGTGCCAACGTTAAGGAAGGCCTGCTCGGGGAGGTAATCAACCTCTCCGTCCATAATCATGTTGAAACCCTTGATGGTGTCCTCTATGGAGACCATAACGCCCTTCACGCCGGTGAACTGCTCCGCCACAAAGAACGGCTGGGAAAGGAACCTCTGCACGCGGCGGGCGCGGTTAACTGTGGTCTTGTCTTCATCGGAGAGTTCATCCATACCAAGGATTGCTATGATGTCCTGAAGTTCCTGGTTTCTCTGGAGGATCTGCTTAACCCTCTGGGCTGTGTCGTAATGCGCCTTACCCACGATGTTTGGATCAAGGATACGGGAAGTGGACTCCAGGGGATCCACGGCGGGATAGATGCCAAGGGCCGTTATCTTACGGCTGAGGACAGTAGTGGCGTCCAGGTGCGTGAAAGTAGTTGCGGGAGCGGGGTCCGTGAGGTCATCGGCCGGAACATACACCGCCTGGACGGAGGTAATGGAACCGTTCTTGGTGGAGGTGATCCTCTCCTGCATCTTACCCATTTCCGTTGCAAGGGTGGGCTGGTAACCCACGGCCGACGGCATACGTCCAAGAAGTGCGGAAACCTCAGAGCCTGCCTGGGTGAAACGGAAGATATTGTCTATGAAAAGGAGGATGTCGTGAGGGGCCGACGGATCCGTGCTGTCACGGAAGCTTTCTGCCAGTGTAAGGCCGCTCAGGGCCACGTTGGTACGTGCTCCCGGGGGTTCGTTCATCTGGCCGAAGACCATTGACACCTGGCTCTTCTCAAGCTCTGCGGGGTCTACCAGGGAGAGGTCCCATCGGCCCTCTTCCATTGCCTTGTTGAAGGCTTCCCCGTAACGGATGACGTTGGATTCAATCATCTCACGGAGTAGGTCGTTACCCTCACGGGTGCGCTCTCCAACGCCTGCAAACACGGAAAAGCCGTTGTGGGCCTTTGCGATATTGTTGATGAGCTCCTTGATGAGCACGGTCTTTCCAACGCCGGCACCGCCAAAGAGGCCAATCTTTCCGCCCTTCAGATAGGGTTCCAGGAGGTCAATGACCTTGATTCCGGTGAAGAGCACCTCCTGTGAGGTAGTGAGGTCCTCGAACTTTGGAGGGTCCCTGTGGATGGGAAGGGTGTTTACCCTGTCCATCTCACCCATGCCGTCAATGGCGTCTCCGGTGACGTTCATCACGCGGCCGCGGATCTGGGCGCCTACCGGCATGGATATGGGCCGATGCGTGTTTTCCACCTCCAGGCCGCGGCTGAGGCCGTCCGTGGAGTCCATGGCAACGGTGCGCACGGTGTCTTCTCCGATATGCTGCTGCACCTCAAGGATAACGGCGCGGCCATCAGGGCGCTGCACCTTGAGGGCATCCCCGATGCGGGGAAGCTCCAGTTCCGCTTTCCCCACCGATAAATCAAAGTGAACGTCTACCACAGGCCCTACCACCTGGGCTACGCGACCTAATTTTTCCTGCATCCTAGTAGTTGAATTTTAGTTCGTCAAGATAGAGGACCGATGTAGACGATCCGGTAAAGAAGTCTCCAAGTGCGCTGGAAGCCGCAACTATGACAAGATACTTGGGAGTGCGGTCGTCACGGTATTCGATATCCACCTTGAATGTCTCATAGGCATCCATCTTCTTGTCAAAGACCACTTTTCCATAGCCGATGATGCCGGCGTCCTTGGTATCCAGGAGTTTATCCGGCGGGCTTACCTCGAAGGGATGGTCCCAATCGGCCAGAACCACAAAGATATGTCCGTTATCAAGTTCCCCTTCCTTTGACTTGTAGGGATCCTGTGTCCAGTCAATGTTGCCGGGCTTGTAACAGGCAAATCCCTCAAGGGAAACGGGACGCTCTGAGAAAGGAATGCCCCAGTATATCTTGGCGCTCATCTTCATAATGTCAATATCTCCTGAGGAGCCGGTAAAGATGCTTCCTGACGCCAGTTTCTTGATGGCGCCAAAAAGGAGGGACATCCCCTGTGTCTGGAGTTTAAGGGCCTTTTTGCCTTCTCCAGTTACCGCAACGAAGGTTTCCTCAGGGAGAACGGTGGGATAGCCCATGGCCTGGGTAGTGGAATTGGCGCTTCCCCACACCGCTTTTTCCGCTTCAGTGGCGTCCTCTCCGTAGCAGACGTCATCCTTGTTTGCTCCCACCTTGGACCAGTAGTCAAAACTCATATTGTAAAGCTGGGGACCTTCCTTGGGCTTGTCATCGGGCTTATCATCAGGTTGGTCATCAGGATTATCATCCGGTTTGTCGTCCGGCTTTACGGTTTCACCTTTTGCCTCATTGAGGGGAACAAGGTCGTTCCACTGTTTGGTGCAGCCCGTAGTGGCAAGAAGGGCGCAGAGTATAATTATGATAGCTTTTTTCATACTTTCCTAGAAACAAAAACTGATGCCGATATTAAGGCCCAGGATTCCGGGCTGGAACTGCGCAAATGCGCGGTTCATATAGCTCTCCTTACTGCCGTCCGTGAGCTGCTTGTTCCACTCCATGCCGCCTTCCAGAAGCGGGAGTGATATTTCCAGGGCCACATTATCCGTCACGAACATACTGATTCCGGGATAAAGGCCAAGGGACACACTGTAAACATCGGCATACGTGCCGGCTTTGCCTTTCTCATACTGCTCATAGTTTTTATTGTAACCCATCTTTCCATTCAGGCGGCCTTCTGCAAAAAGGGCGAACCACTTGCTGTTAAAAAGCGGGATATACGCCCTGCAGGCGATGGAGCCGGTGAGGCTCATCACGTCCACGTGCTTGTTTGTGAGATTAATCTGGGACAGTATGGCGGCATTGTCAAGGTTCACGGATGTGTATCCGTAGCTGAACCTTGCCCCAAGGGATACGTTGTTTGAAATGAATCCGCTCACGAAGGCCGATGCATTGGCAAAGGAAACGTTACCCTGAATCTTATCCACTAGGCCAAGGAAAGTGGCACCGGTGCTGCCGTTAAGGTTGCCGGCGTTGAACGTATTGTAACCGCCGGAAACGCCAAACTGGACGGAACCTTTTGGAATATAGACGGACTTCGGATTTCCAAGGCCGCGGTCTATGGTTTTTGCCTGTAAGGAGAACCCCACAAATGCAACCGCCGCCATTAATACCAAACCTTTCTTCATAGCGTATTAATTAATAACGCAAATTTAACATTTTTTTCCCACATAACATTATTCGGTGGCAAACTTGAAGAAGGCGTCTATATCGGCCTTTTTCTCAAGGCGCACAATATAGCAGTTGTCTCCAAGGTCATCGGAGAGGGCATAAGGGACACGGCTGGCCATACATACCGCTGGGCCGTACTTATCCAGGATATCCTGATGGGAGTGTTTGTACTGATGGTTATCGCGGCGGCCCACATAGCCTATGTAGGAACTGTCCCCGAGGGGCTTACGGGCCTCGTCGAAGGCAACCATATCGGCCCAGATCTGATAGACGTCCGTGTTGTGGGCGTAGTTCATCATATCCGGGGTGTAGCCTCCCGGCGGGCGCATATTCACCTCCAGGCCCACGTAGTCGCCTTTCTTTCCAAGGCCCTCGCGGTCACGGTCCAACTGGAAGAACTCAAGGTGCACGAAGCGGCTCTTTATGCCGAAAGCGTTAACCGTGCGGCGGCCTATTTCCGAGAGTTTGGCGGGGACCGTCTTGTTTGTCCAGTAGCAGCAGTCAAGGTTGCCGTGGACTATCTCCATGACGGGCGTGGGGAACACGGTATTGTTCTCGAAGATGGCTTCTCCCTTTGAGTTGAAAATGGCGTCGTAACTTACCAGGAGGCCGGTTATGAACTCCTCAACCACATAGTAGCCCATATCCTTGGCGTGGTGCTCAAGCCACTGCTCGAGGTCTGCCACGGTGCAGATTTTTGTGGTACCGCCGGCGCCCATTCCGTTGTCCGGTTTGGCAATTACGGGATATCCGGTCTTCTTTACAAAGGCCTTTATCTTGGCCGGACCTTCCACGCCTTTTATCTGGCGGGCCGTGGGGATGCCGCCAAGGGCGTAGTACTTTTTCATCTCGGACTTGTTCTTGATGGCCGATATATGGTCCGTCTTGATTCCGGTTGTGATGTTGAAATCCGTCCTCAGGCGGGCGTCCTGCTCCAGCCACCACTCGTTGTTGGACTCCAGCCAGTCTATCTTTCCCCACTTGTGGGCAAACCATGCAACCGCACGGTACATCTCACCGTAGTCTTCCAGGTTCTGTACCCTGTAGTAGTCGGAAATGCTTTGCTTGAGCTCCCAGGAAAGGTTCTCATAGGGTTGGTCGGCTATGGCAAGGACGTTGATTCCATTTGCCTTTGCCCCGGCGCAGAAGTGCCAGTAAGTGTCCGGGAAATGGGGGGATATGAATATGAGATTCATAAAGGAGTATGTTTTATTTTCTTCTGATACGCGGCGCATGGCTCCGCGGGATATTTCAAACGCCTCTCCGTAGAGGGTGCTGCGGCCGTTTTCAACTTTCACGTAACCTCCGTCACGGAAAGTGTAGAAGCGGTGGCCCTGGCTGTCAGGGAAGGCTATGTCTTCAAATAGGCGCAGGCCGTCCACGGTGGCCCATCGGACCTGCTCCATATGGGGTATAAGTTGAATATCAGTAAGGCCAAGGCCCCGTAGCCAGCGCTTGTACCCCGGATCCACGGCTTCACCGGGAAGTTCCGGGTGGGAGTACACAATATCGGCACAGTTCATAGAGCCGGCGCTGCAGCCCATAATGACACCGTCAAAGCCCCCCTTCAGGATATCTTTAAGGCCGATTTCATTAATGAAACGGTTCTGGGTGGGGACGTGCCCGCCGCAGAGGATAACCCAGTCCGATTCCTCCACCAGGCGGGCGGTTTGATATGCGTTGTGGCGGTCAAGCATCACAATTCTCTCCGTCTCTATTCCGGATCGGTGGATGCAGAGGCTCATACCCTTTTCCACGGAATCCGTGAATCCTTTGTCGTCAGGGGCGGCGCTTACAAGCAGCACCCGCGGCTTCCGGCCGGGGCCGGTGACGCGCAGAAGGGAAGCCTTTACATCGGAAAGGAATCCGTTGTCCTCCGTAAAGTGATCTTCCCCAAACCGTGTGGGGCTGCCGGTAAGGTATAGAATCATAAGTTGTCCAGGACTTCCACAAAGGCCTTCTCATCTTCTTCACTGATGAAGGCGGCCTCTATGGGGAGATAGAAAAGGCGCTGTTTAAGGGCATCTGGAACGGCCTTAGCCTCACGGAGGCGCTGGGCATCCTTTTCCGTTGTCATAACGCACGCCGTGGGGGTTTCCTTTACGGCCGCGGCCATAGCGCGGACATCGGCCTTTGTAAACCGGTGGTGATCCTTGTACTCAAGGCGCTTCACTATTTTGTAGGAGTCTGAAAGGTAACTCCTTAACGGCGCATTATTGGCAATCCCTGATACCAGTATCACCTTGCTGGAGTACGTGTAGCGGGGATCGGCCTCCGGGAACACGGGCTCCGGAGAGGCATACTTTATTGAGGTGAAAAAGAGTTTCTGTTCCGGCTTCAGGTTAAGTTTCCGGCGCATCTCCTGGCGGGTCCAGCTGTCAAGCTCCGGGGGGCATTTTGTAACAATCACTATATCGGCCTTATAGAGCCTTGAGGGGAGGTCACGGAGATGGCCGTAAGGG
>R27__coassemble_1038_pt1 | contig 14067 bp, 8 predicted proteins | sample R27__metabat2_high_PE_018 | metagenome-assembled genome bin R27
AGATTGACTTAACAAGGGCTTAACCCTGTCCAACCAGAGGAGGCCACTATACTTTAATCAAGCACTTAGTCTTGCAAAAGAGCTTAACGACAATCATAACGCTGGTCTGGCGTGTCGACATTTGAGCACAATACATAGCCTCAATAACAATCATCAGGAATCACTTAGGTATTCATATCAAGCGGTTAGTTTCTTTGAATCTTGTGGAGAATCACTCTCTGCTGATTACTCAAGAACAATGTCTGCAATGCAATTATTAAGAGCACAACAATGGAACGAATCTATCAGTATTATTGATGATGTGCTTTCTAGAAACACATTCCAACCACTCATACATAATGCTTTAATGATAAAAGCAGACGCTCTTATTTGGGGAAGGCAAGATTACATCAAGGCCTTAGAATGCATTAATAAAATAACTGTCGGTAAACACTATTCAGACACCCTAATATACTACGGTTATAAAGGGCTTATTAATGCGGCCCTGGGGAGGACCGCAGATTCAAAAGATTGTTTTGATATTGCCCGTTCCTTTATAAGAGATGCCGCAGATACTCTGACATTATATGATCAATTGTCGCGTGCATATAGAATTCAAAATGATTATAAGAATGCCTACAATTTCTTATTAACAGCCACAGACATCCAAAATAAACAAATAATTAAGGTCCTCGGCCAATCCGTTACCGGAGCGATGGAGCAGTGGTACAGAGAATCCTACAATACCCAGAAAGAACGCACAAGGCAGAATACTATCATTTATTCCATTCTTGGAGTCCTGCTGCTGTTGATTATCCTGGGGTTAATCCTATTCGTCAGGAAACTCCACATTAACAGATTACAGGATATGGCCGACATTGAATCCCTGAACAACGACTTGCAGGTTTTAAAAGAAAGGAATGAGCATTTCCGGAAAGCAAGCAACGCCGTTATTATGGATAAAGTCCAGTTCCTGCATCAGTTATCCGACTCATACTTCTCCTGGACCGATGAAGAAGTAAAGAAACGGGAAAAACGCTACGGTATTCAAACCAAGGATGAACTCATCTCCGTCTTCAGACAGCAACTTGGAGAAATCCGGTCCGAAAAGAGGCTCATCATCTCTCTGGAAGAGGCCGTCAACTCTTCAAACGATAATCTCATCCAGCGCCTGCGAACGGAATACAGGAACAAGTTGAAAGAAGAGGACTTCTCAACCCTTACATTGTTATATTCCGGCCTGTCCGTCAAAAGCATCGCTTTCTACCTCAGGATAACCGAACCGGCCCTTCGCACCCGAAAGACGCGGTACAAGCACTTCTTTGAGGAGAATCCCACCGCCAGTTCCGCCGAATTCATACAGCGGCTCTCAAACGGAGATTCTTCGCTTCGCTCAGAATGACAGGAGGGACGCTCAAAGTAAATCCTCAATCTGGCAGGAAAGGGCACAGGACAGACGCAATATACTCTCTGCTCCGGCATTTTCCAGTGAGCGCTGTCCCTGTTCATAAGACCGTATAACCCGTAGAGGTACGCCAGAAAGCGACGCAAGTTCCTTCTGGGTTAGTCCGGCCATCGTTCTCTGCCTCTTTAACGGATTCTCTTTTACAGCGCCTTCCCTCAGCCATTCTCTGGCCACATCTACCGTCTTGGAAAGATCGGCCTCATGAAGGACGGAATATCCTTCAAGGAGAGCCATGGCAGTTACTCCCCTTTTATGAAGACTCTCATAATCCAAATTGAGAGCCCTGGAAACATACGCCAACGCCCAGCCAGCCCAGTATTCAGGGCTTCCCACATCTATAAAAGGCGGGGCATCCGGAAGGCCGTCACCCGTGCGCCTGGCAACAAGGGCCGCAAGTTCAATTCCGGAAAGGCCCATATATTTAGGGCTGAACTGAAAGAGAGACCGGGCAACTCCGCTGCAGAAAAAACGGTAGCAGAACTGCTCCAAATCCTGATTACAGGCATTGATGGCATAATCCAGCATAGCGCCCAGGGCCTGCATAGAGTCCTCCAAATAACTGTTATTGTAAGCCGGGATGTTCATTTGTCCAGTGTTCATCTACAATTTGAGAAAGGTATACTCCGCCTGTTTCAGGCTCTTCAAGCATTTTAAGATAGTCTTCCCTTGCTCTACGGTCTCTTGACACTCTTTTCACGTGGTATTCGGATGCCTGCGCCGGATAAGCACGCTCTTTCCATATTGAGTCAAATGCAAGAGGACTTCTAAGTACAATCTGGATTCCAAGGTTTCCAAGATGCATTGCCCGCGACAACTGTCCAAGGGTAATTGTATTGGAGAGGAATGCCCGTGCAAATGAAAAATAGGAATCATCGGCCCTGTAACCTTTTATGATGTCAAACTCCTGATAATCCGGAAGGAAATTATCCAGCAGGTAGCGTTTACCCCGGGCGGCTATAGGATAGGATATTTCAAAAACCCTGTTCCTGACCAGAACAGCCATCCAATTAAGAATATTGTAATCCTTGCCGCTAAGATCCATACAGGACAAAGATCCTTCATCCAGCCTGTACTGGTTGGCAAAACCATCACGCCCATCCGGACAAGCCCATTCCTTGGCCAGTTCCAGATCCTGCGTGCAATAAAAGCCCAGGCCATAGTCGTTATGGGGATTGCCCTCTCCGAACATAGGCACAGATACAAGATATGGGGAACCGTGATATACAATCATAAGTAGTAACACTTTGGTGTTACCGCAAAGATATGAATATTGTTTCGGAATAACAAGAAAAAAGGAGGCAGCCTTGCGGCTGCCTCCTGAATGAATGTCAAGACGGCTTAGAGCTCTGAAAGAGCGGCCATTGTTTCCGTCTTGGAACCCACGATGATGTCCTGGTAGCGGCTGAGACCGGTACCGGCGGGAATCAGGTGGCCGCAGATGACGTTCTCCTTCAGGCCTTCGAGGTTATCCACGCGGGCGCGGATAGCAGCCTCGGAAAGGACCTTGGTGGTTTCCTGGAAGGAAGCCGCACTGATGAAGGAGCCGGTCTTGAGGGCGGCGCGGGTGATACCCTGCAGCACCTGTGAGGCCGTAGCGGGCTTTGCGGGACGGGCGGCGATGAGTTTTGCTCCCTGACGCTCCAGAGAGGCATTCTCTGAGCGGAGGTCACGGGCGCTTATGATGTCGCCTTCCTCAAAGCGCGCGCTGTCTCCGGCATCTTCCACATAGTACTTGCCGAAGATTTCGTCGTTGCGGTCCATGAACTCCCACTTGTCCACCAGTTCCTCCGGGAGGAATTCGGTGTCGCCGGGATCTCCGATCTGGACCTTGCGCATCATCTGACGTACGATTATCTCGAAGTGTTTGTCGTTGATCTTCACACCCTGTAAACGGTACACGGCCTGAATCTCGTTGACAATGTACTCCTGAGCCTTCACCGGACCAAGGATATTCAGGATGTCGGTAGGAGAAGTGCCGCCGTCGGAGAGACGGGTACCGGCCTTCACGTAGTCGTTCTCCTGGACCAGGATCTGCTTGGTGGTAGGAACCTCATAGTGGCACTCCTTGCCGCTGCGGTTCTTCACAATGATCTCACGCTTACCGCGCTTGACCTTGCCCATAAGAACCTCACCGTTGATCTCTGAGAGAATTGCGGGGTTGGAAGGAGTACGGGCCTCGAAGAGTTCCGTAACACGCGGCAGACCGCCGGTGATATCGGATGCCTTGCCGATAGCGCGGGGGATCTTGATGATTACATCGCCGATCTTCACGCTCTCGCCGTCGCTTATCATAATGTGGGCACCTACCGGCAGGTTGTACTGACGGAGGATGACGCCCTTATCATCGACGATAAGCATTTCAGGGGTCTTGGTCTTGTCCTTGCTTTCGATGATAACCTTGTCCGTATTGGTTGCAAACTCATCGGCACTTTCCTCATTGAAAGTGACGCCTTCAATCATGTTCTGGAAGCGTACGATACCGGCGGTTTCAACGATGGTGGTGGCGTTGTAGGCATCCCATTCGCAGATGAGGTCTCCCTTCTTGACGGTTGCGCCGTCCTTGAAGTACAGCGTTGAGCCGTAAGGGATGTCGTACTGTGAATAGGTCATACCCGTGCGCTCGTCCACGATGCGGAGTTCCGTCATACGGGACACCACAACGGGGTTCACGCTGCCGTCTTCATTGACCCTGTCGATGGTACGGAGTTCTTCGAACTGGAGTTTACCCTCGTACTTGGAGACGATGGTGTTGTCGGCCACGGAGCCGGACGCGGTACCACCGACGTGGAAGGTACGGAGAGTAAGTTGGGTACCAGGTTCACCGATGGACTGCGCGGCGATAACGCCCACAACCTCACCGGTTTCAACCATACGGCTGGTAGCCAGGTTGCGGCCGTAGCACTTTGCGCACACGCCCTTGCGGGATTCGCAGGTGAGAACGCTGCGGATTTCAACCTGCTCGATGGGAAGGGTATCGATGAGGGCGGCTACATCCTCGCGGATTTCCTCGCCGGCAGCGATGATGAGTTCCCCTGTGAGAGGGTTGAAGATGTCGTGTACGGAAGTACGGCCAAGGATGCGCTCACCAAGGGATTCGACAACCTCGTCCTTGTTCTTGATGGCGGTTGCGATGAGGCCGCGGAGGGTACCGCAGTCTTCCTCGGTGATGATTACATCGTGGGAAACGTCCACAAGACGGCGGGTGAGGTAACCTGCATCAGCGGTCTTGAGGGCGGTATCGGCCAGACCCTTACGGGCGCCGTGGGTGGAGATGAAGTACTCCAGCACGGTCATACCCTCTTTCAGGTTGGACACGATAGGGTTCTCAATGATCTCTGCACCCGCAGCGCCGCTCTTCTGGGGCTTGGCCATAAGGCCGCGCATACCGCAGAGTTGCTTGATCTGCTGGGTTGAACCACGGGCACCGGAATCCAGCATCATATACACGGGGTTGAAGCCCTGCTGATCTGCGGAGATCTGCTTCTTAACCACGGATGTGAGCTGGTTGTCGATGGAGGTCCAGAGGTCGATAACCTTGTTGTAACGTTCATTGTTGGTGATAAAGCCCATTGCATAGTTTGCTTTGATGCTTTCTACCTCGGAGTAACCTTTCTCGATGAGACCGGTCTTCTCCTGGGGAACAAGAACGTCGCCAAGGTTGAATGAGATACCGGCGCGGAATGCCTGGTCATAGCCAAGGTTCTTGATGTCGTCAAGGAACTTGGCCGTGCGGGTGACACCGGTGTGTTTGATAACGTCCGTGATGACGGTACGGAGGGCTTTCTTACCCAGTACCTCATTCACGTACGGAACCTCGTCGGGCATAAACTGGTTCACGATGATGCGGCCGGCGGTGGTTTTCACCATCTCGTAGCCCTTGCTGAGGTCCTGCTTGTCCTTGGGCAGGCGGACCTTGATGGGGGCGTGCATATCGATAACCTTGCCGTCGTAGGCGATTATAACTTCCTCGGGGCCGTAGAAACTCAGGCCGTCACCCTTTGCGCCGGGGCGCTCCTTGGTGATGTAGTAAAGACCCAGAACCATATCCTGTGAAGGAACGGTGATAGGGCTTCCGTTGGCCGGGTTGAGGATGTTTTGGGAGCCCAGCATAAGAAGTTGAGCCTCCATGATTGCAGCGTTGCCGAGGGGCAGATGGATAGCCATCTGGTCACCGTCGAAGTCTGCGTTGAAAGCGGTACAGGCAAGAGGGTGCAACTGGATGGCCTTACCCTCGATCATACGGGGCTGGAAGGCCTGGATACCCAGACGGTGCAGGGTAGGTGCACGGTTGAGGAGCACCGGATGACCCTTCATCACGTTCTCAAGGATGTCCCAGATGACGGGATCCCTGCGGTCCACGATCTTCTTTGCGCTCTTTACGGTCTTGACGATGCCGCGCTCGATGAGTTTGCGGATCACGAAAGGCTTGTAAAGTTCTGCGGCCATGAATTTAGGCAGACCGCACTCGTGCATATTGAGTTCGGGGCCGACGACGATAACGGAACGGGCGCTGTAGTCAACACGCTTACCAAGGAGGTTCTGGCGGAATCGGCCCTGCTTACCCTTGAGGGAGTCGGACAGGGACTTAAGGGCGCGGTTTGAGTCGCTCTTTACGGCCGATGACTTCTTGGAGTTGTCGAAGAGGCTGTCCACGGCTTCCTGGAGCATACGTTTCTCGTTGCGGAGAATAACCTCAGGTGCCTGGATCTGGATGAGTTTCTTCAGACGGTTGTTGCGGATGATTACGCGGCGGTACAGGTCATTGAGATCCGACGTTGCGAATCGGCCGCCATCAAGCGGTACCAGCGGACGGAGATCCGGAGGAGTAACGGGGATAACCTTCATTATCATCCATTCCGGACGGTTCACATCCTTGGACTCCTGGAACCACTTCACGACGGACAGACGCTTGAGGATCTCGGTCTTGCGCTGCTGGGAACTCTCTGCGTGCATAGCGCGGCGGAGTTCGCGGCCAAGTGCCTCCACATCAATCTCCTTGAGGAGGTCGTAGATGCCTTCGGCACCCATCTTTGCCACAAAGTTCCAGCCTTCTTCCCATTCCACGCCTTCATCGGCCTTCTTGCGCTTAAGATCTGCGATGCGGTCCTGGGCGGCGAAGTACTCGTCCTCGGAGATGAGGTCCATCTTCTGGAGACGATACTCTTCCGGAACGTCCTCGGTGGCAAGGAGACCGGGATTTACCACGATATACTTCTCATAGTAAATGACGGCTTCCAGTTTCTTTGAAGGGACACCCAGGAGGGCGCTGATCTTGTTGGGAGCGCTCTTGAAGTACCAGATATGAGCAACCGGAACGGTAAGGGTGATGTGACCCATACGCTCACGGCGGACTTTCTTCTCGGTTACTTCCACGCCGCAGCGGTCGCACACGATTCCGCGATAACGGATTCTCTTGTACTTGCCGCAGTAGCACTCGTAGTCCTTGGTGGGGCCGAAGATCTTCTCGCAGAAGAGACCTTCACGCTCCGGCTTGTAGGTACGGTAGTTGACCGTTTCCGGCTTCAGTACCTCTCCGCAGGAACGCTCGGTGATGTCTTCCGGGGAAGCGAGGCTGATGGAAATGCGGGAGAAATTGCTCTTTACCTTGTTTTCCTTATTGTTAAAAGCAGGCATAATCTTACTTTTTCTTTTCTTGTCCTTGAGATTAGTCCAGAGTAACCTTGAGTCCAAGGCCGCGTAGTTCGTGGAGGAGAACGTTCAGGGATTCGGGGATGCCAGGGGTAGGCATCGGGTCTCCCTTGACGATAGCCTCGTAGGTCTTGGCCCTGCCGTTTACGTCGTCGGACTTGACGGTAAGGATCTCCTGAAGGGCGTTTGCTGCGCCGTAAGCCTCCAGGGCCCACACTTCCATTTCACCGAAACGCTGGCCGCCGAACTGGGCTTTACCGCCAAGAGGCTGCTGGGTGATGAGGGAATAAGGGCCGATGGAACGTGCGTGCATTTTGTCGTCTACCATATGACCAAGCTTGATCATATAGATGACGCCAACAGTTGCGGGCTGGTCAAACCAGTCACCGGTGCCGCCGTCCCTGAGGTTGGTCTTGCCGAAGCGGGGAACGCCTGCCTTGTCGGTGTAGGCGCAGATCTCGTCGATAGACGCACCGTCGAAGATAGGGGTGGAGAACTTCAGGCCAAGTTCACGGCCGGCCCAACCGAGCACGGTCTCATAGATCTGACCCAGGTTCATACGGGAAGGCACGCCCAGAGGGTTCAGGACGATGTCCACGGGAGTACCGTCCTCGAGGAACGGCATGTCCTCCTGGCGGACGATCTTTGCCACGATACCCTTGTTACCGTGACGGCCTGCCATCTTGTCACCAACGGTGATCTTACGCTTCTTGGCGACGTAAACCTTTGCAATCTGCATTACGCCGTTGGGAAGTTCGTCACCCACCTTGATCTTGTCGATCTCTCTCTTGGAACGGGTTTCCATCTCCTTGTAGGCGATGCAGTAACCGCCGATGAGTTCACGCACCATTGCGGAAGTCTTGGCGTCATTGCACCACTTTGCGGTGGAGATGTTCTGATAGTCAACCTCACGGAGAGCCTGGAGGGTGAACTCCTTGCCCTTGGGGAAGATCTCAACGCCGTAAAGGTCAGAGACGCCGGCGCTCTTCTTGCCGTTTACAAGGCTCCAGAGTCTCTCGATGAAGCCGGCGCGGAGTTTCTCCGCTGCCTGCTGGAACTCCTGAGTCTTGATTTCCATGCGGGTCTTCTGGTCACTCTTGGCGCCCCTCTTGCCGGTTTCCTTGGAAACCTTTGCATAGAGGGCGGTCTTGATGACGGTACCGCTCAGGGAAGGATTGGCCTTCAGGGAAGCGTCCTTGACGTCACCGGCTTTGTCGCCGAAGATGGCCTTGAGGAGTTTCTCTTCCGGTGAAGGATCGGACTCGCCCTTAGGGGTGATCTTACCTATCATGATGTCACCGGGCTCGATGTGAGCGCCGATGCGGATGATGCCGTCCTTGTCAAGGTCCTTGGTGGCGTCCTCGGAGACGTTGGGGATATCGGAGGTGAGTTCCTCCATACCGCGCTTGGTCTCACGGACCTCGGTGAGGTATTCGTCCACGTGGATGGATGTGAGGACATCCCACTTGACCATTTCCTCTGAAAGGACGATAGCGTCCTCATAGTTGTAACCCTTCCAGGGCATGAATGCCACCATAAGGTTACGGCCAAGCGCAAGTTCTCCCTTCTCGGTTGCATAACCTTCGGTGAGAACCTGACCGCCCTTCACCTTGTCACCCTTACGCACAAGGGGTTTGAGCGTAATGGTAGTGCTCTGGTTGGTACGGCGGTAGATAGGGAGTTTGTAGACAGTCTCCTCCGGGAGGAAACTTACAAACTTCTCATCCTCCGTACGGTCATATTTGACGCGGATCTCATTTGCATCCACATAAGTCACAACGCCGCTGCGCTCAGCGATAATCTGGGTGCGGGAGTCAATGCAGACTCTCTCTTCCAGACCGGTACCCACGATGGGGCTTTCCGGGGAAAGGAGCGGAACGGCCTGACGCATCATGTTGGCGCCCATCAGGGCACGGTGGGCGTCGTCGTGCTCAAGGAAAGGAATGAGGGATGCAGCCACGGAAGCCATCTGGTTGGGGGCTACGTCCATATAGTTCACTTCCTCTTTGCCCACAAGCGGGAAATCGGCCTCAAGACGGCACTGGATGCGTTCATCCAGAAGTTCGCCGTCGTCACTCATATTAACGTTGGCAAGAGCCACGTTCTGGGCCTCTTCCTCCTCTGCGCTCATATACTTCCAGCCTTCGGCGCTGAGGTCCACCTTTCCGCCCGATACCTTGCGGTAAGGGGTCTCGATGAAACCAAGGCCGTTGATGCGGGCGTACACGCACAGGGAACTGATAAGGCCGATGTTAGGACCTTCAGGGGACTCGATAGGGCACAGGCGTCCGTAGTGGGTGTAGTGCACGTCACGGACCTCGAAGCCGGCGCGGTCACGGGAAAGACCTCCCGGGCCGAGTGCGGAAAGACGCCTCTTGTGAGTGATCTCCGCAAGAGGGTTGGTCTGGTCCATAAACTGTGACAACTGGCTTGTGCCGAAGAAGGAGTTGATAACGGAAGACAGGGTCTTGGCGTTAATCAGGTCGATGGGGTTGAACTGCTCAGAGTCTCTGACGTTCATCCTCTCACGGATGGTGCGGGCCATACGGCTGAGACCGACGCTGAACTGGTTTGCAAGCTGCTCACCAACGGTGCGGACGCGACGGTTTGAAAGGTGGTCGATATCGTCCACGGTAGCGTTGCTGTTGATGAGTTTAATGAGGTACTTGATAATCTCCACGATATCCTGCTGCGTAAGGACGCGGGTCTCAGGATCGATGGTCATATCAAGTTTCTTGTTCAGGCGGTAACGGCCTACTGAGCCAAGGTCATAGCGCTTCTCGGAGAAGAAGAGTTTGTCGATGACGTCACGGGCGGTTGCCTCATCCGGGGGTTCGGAATTACGGAGCTGCTTGTAGATATAGTTCACAGCCTCGATCTCCGTATTGGTGGGATCCTTCTGCAGGGTATTGTAGATAATAGAATTTTCGGCCGATACGGACTCGTCCTTCTGGAGGAGGATAGTCTGGACATCGGTATCTGCAATACGCGCGATGGTGTCGTCATCCAGAACTTCGCCGCGCTCTACGATAGGGATGGTACGCTCGATGGGGATGACCTCACCGGTGTCCTCGTCCTCGAAGTCTTCGATCCAGGTCTTAAGGACGTTGGCGGCAAGTTTGCGGCCCTGGTTCTCCACAAGGACCTCGGGGGTTGCCTCAACTTCATCGGCCAGACCGAAACGGTCCAGGATGTCCTTATCTGAACTGTAGCCGATAGCGCGCAGAAGGGTGGTGACAGGCAGCTTCTTCTTACGGTCGATGTAAGCGAACATCACGTTGTTGATGTCCGTGGCAAACTCAATCCAGGAGCCCTTGAAAGGAATGATACGGGCGCTGTAGAGTTTGGTGCCGTTTGCGTGCATGCTCTGGTCGAAGAATACGCCCGGGGAACGGTGAAGCTGCGAAACGATAATTCTCTCGGAACCGTTGATGATAAACGTACCGGCGGGAGTCATATAGGGGATGTTCCCAAGGTAAACGTCTTGCACGCGGGTGTCAAAGTCCTCGTGCTCCGGGTCCGTGCAGGAAAGGCGGAGTTTTGCCTTCAGAGGAACATTGTATGTAAGTCCTCTCTCAAGACACTCCTCAATTGAGTACTGGGGCGGATCGATGAAATAGTCTATGAAGGTGAGTTCATAGTTGTTCCGCGTGTCCTCAATCGGGAAAATTTCCTGGAAAACCTTGTACAGTCCCTCGCTGCGGCGGCTGTCCGGAGTGGTCTCCAGCTGGAAGAAGTCCTTGAAAGACTTCAGCTGAACCTCCAGAAGGTCGGGGTATTCCAGAATTTTTGAGGTTGCGAAATTAATTCGCGGATTGGTAGTCTTATTAGACATATTCTGCCTTCGTTATGGGGAAAATTTTTAAGACGGAAAAAAGGTTTAGAGCCTACTTGGGCTCTAAACCTGTTTGATGCATCCCTTAAAGGGAGCGGGCGGGGTTACTTAACCTCAACCTCTGCACCGGCTTCCTCGAGGGCAGCCTTGAGTGCCTCGGCCTCAGCCTTGGACACTTTCTCCTTGACGGCTACGGGAGCCTTGTCAACGAGTTCCTTGGCCTCTTTAAGACCAAGACCGGCATTCTCCTTAACGGCCTTGATGACCTGGAGCTTTGCCTGACCTGCGCTGGTGAGGATAACGTCGAACTCAGTCTGCTCTGCGGGAGCGGCTGCTTCGGCGCCAGCGGCGGGAGCGGCTACTGCAACTGCTGCTGCAGCGGGCTCAATACCATATTCTTCCTTCAGGATCTTAGCAAGTTCCTGGACATCTTTGACGGTGAGGTTCACGAGTTCCTCGGCGAGTTTCTTAACGTCTGCCATAATTGTAAATTTTTAAATTGTTTATGTTTATTTGTTTTCTTTTTCTTCGAGAGTCTTGACGAGGCCGGCGATGGTCTGTCCGCCGCCATTCTGCAGAGCGCTGATAACGTTCTGGATAGGGCTCTGGAGCATACCGATGATCTCTCCGATGAGTTCCTCGCGGGACTTGATATTGATGAGTTCCTGAAGTTTGTCGGCACCCACGAAAGCGCACTCCTGCACGTATGCAGCCTTGAGAGCGGGCTTTTCGGATCCGGCCTTGTTGTACTTCTTGATAAGCTTCGCAGGAGTTGCGGGAGCCTCGCAGTACATAATGGCGGAGTTGCCTTCCAGGGCGGGAACAAGAAGATCCATCTCAGCGTTCTGAGCGTCCTTGATCACCTTGTGGAAGAGGGTGTTCTTAACAACAGTGAGTTTGATGCCATCATTGAAGCAGTCGCGGCGAAGTTTTGCGGTATCTTCGGCGTTGAGACCTGCGATGTCAACGATGTAGAAATTGGGGCATTCGGCGATGTTAGCCTTGATGGCTGCAATAACCTGTTCTTTCAGTTCCTTTTTCATTATCTATTCCTCCTACAGATTATTCAGCAGTGAAACCTTTCACGTCCAGTTTGATGGCCGGGCTCATAGTAGTGCAGATGGTAGCACCCTTGAGATAGGTACCCTTCAGGGTCTGGGGCTTCAGTTTGAGGACGGCGCCTACGAAGGCCTTTGCGTTCTCAGCGATCTGCTCCGCGGTGAAGGAAGCCTTGCCGATAGCGGCGTGGATGATACCGGTCTTGTCTACTTTGAAGTCAATCTTACCACCCTTTACGTCCTTGACGGCGGCGCCAACCTCCATGGTGACGGTGCCGGTCTTGGGGTTAGGCATAAGGCCGCGGGGACCGAGGATACGGCCGATCTGGCCTACCTTTGCCATAACTGAAGGGGTGCAGATGATAACGTCGACGTCAGTCCAGCCTTCCTTGATCTTGGTAATGTAGTCGTCCAGACCTACGTAATCGGCGCCTGCTTCCTTGGCCTCGCTCTCCTTGTCGGGGGTGCAGAGTACAAGAACGCGGGTAACCTTACCGGTTCCGTTAGGGAGGGTGACAACGCCACGGATCATCTGGTTGGCCTTACGGGGATCAACACCGAGGTTGGTGGTGATTTCCACGGAAGCGTCGAACTTGGTATAGGTAATCTCCTTGAGAAGGGCGCACGCGTCATTCAGGGAGTAAACCTGGGTCTTGTCATACTTGGCAAGAACAGCTTTCTGGTTTTTGGTCAGTTTGCTCATAACTTGTGCGGATTATTAGAGATTCTCAGGCATAGGGCCTTCTACCTTGATACCCATTGAACGGGCGGTACCGGCTACCATAGACATTGCGCTCTTAAGAGTGAATGCGTTGAGGTCCGGCATCTTTGACTGGGCAATCTCCTTTACCTGATCCCAGGTAACGGTTGCCACTTTCTTTCTGTTGGGCTCACCGGAGGCCTTGCTGATCTTAGCGGCTTCCTTGAGTGAGACGGCCACCGGGGGCTGCTTGACCTCAAAACTGAAGGACTTGTCAGAATACACGGTGATCACCACGGGGAGGACCTTACCGGCCTGATCCTGGGTGCGTGCGTTGAACTGCTTGCAGAAGTCCATGATGTTGAGGCCCTTGGAACCGAGTGCCGGTCCTACCGGGGGCGCAGGATTCGCTGCTCCGCCTTTGATTTGGAGCTTGATGAATCCGGTTACTTCTTTTGCCATAATAAAAACTTACTCTTTAGTTACTTGTGTAAAGCTGAGTTCCAGAAGAGTCTTTCTTCCGAAGATCACAACCACTACCTTGAGTTTGCTCCTGTCCTGGAGAATCTCTTCCACTGTTCCGCTGAAACCGCTGAACGGACCGTCGGTGATGCTTACGCTCTCACCTACGGTGAAGTTGACCTCGGTCTCCGCGGCGCTCACCGCGTTCTCATCCTGAACGCCCAGGATGCGCTGGGCTTCTTCGTCACGGATGGGGACGGGGACACGCTCGGTGGGACCGTTGCCTGTCTTCTCTGTAAGGAAACCGGACATGCCGGGAATGCCGTTGCGGATAACGTACTCAAGGTCAGGGTTGAGTTCTGCGTGAATGAGAACGTAGCCGGGGAAGAGGAGACGCTCCACTTCCTTGCGCTTGCCGTTCTTGGTCACGATCTCTTTCTTGACAGGCACAAGAACCTGATCCACAATTGCTTGCAGATCTTTGTGTCTTTCAATTTCCTTGATCAGATATTCGGCGGCTTTCTTTTCCTTGGTTCCCGCGGTACGAAGGACGTACCATTTCTTTTCAGCCATAAGGATTTTTAATCAGTTACAGTGCGTAAATAAACTCCATCAGATGCTGGAAAGCAAAGTCTATCAGGAAAATAACGACGGCGAGGATCAGCGTGGCTACCAGGACAAGCAGTGCAGAACTCTGCAACTTCTCCCAAGTGGGCCAGGTGACCTTCTTTGTCAGTTCCTGAGCGGACTCTTTCAGATAGTTAATGAACTTTCTCATCTTTGCTTACAATGGGCCGGCGGAAAATTGGAAGCGGGAATCTACCAGCCTAAGTTAAACATTTACCAAATCGTAACCTTTGATATTTGGCAGGGGAAGCAGGATTCGAACCCACATCGACGGTTTTGGAGACCGCTGAAC
>R27__coassemble_1045_pt1 | contig 14010 bp, 11 predicted proteins | sample R27__metabat2_high_PE_018 | metagenome-assembled genome bin R27
CCCCCCCCCCCCCCCCCCCCCGCGCCGCCCCCCATCCCCTCCCCACGCCCCCCCCCCCCCCCCCCCCCCCGGCCCCAGTGGAAGGCTCCGCTCACCGGAAGCACCAGGGCGCGCTTTGCGCCGGCTTCCTTAAGGAGGGCGCAGGCTTTTTCTACGGCCGATAATTCTCCGGAGATTACAACCTGCCCGGGGGAGTTGTAGTTTGCGGGAACTACGCCGGGGATATGGGCACAGATCCTTTCAATTGTTTCGTCGTCAAGTTTTATGACTGCGGCCATGGCGCCGGGGACTTTCTCGCAGCACTTCTGCATTGCGGCTGCGCGGGCGGCAACAAGGCGGAGACCATCTTCAAAGCTGAGCGCGCCGGCGGCTACAAGGGCGCTGAACTCCCCAAGGGAGTGGCCTGCAACCATATCCGGCTGCTGCGCCTGTTCCATCGCGAGGATGGTTGAGTGGATGAAGATTGCCGGCTGGGTGACTTTTGTGGCCTTGAGGTCATCGGCATTCCCCTCGAACATTATGTCCGTGATGCGGAAGCCAAGGATTTCATTGGCCTTTTCGAATAACTCCTTGCGGGAGGGGTAGAGGTCTTTGGCCATTCCCGGAAATTGGGAACCCTGGCCGGGGAAAATATATGCTGTCTTCATTAAATACGTATAAGCATACAAAGATAACAATTATTTTTGGCTTTTGAAAACAATTGTTCCGTACGCAAAAAAGATGACCGCCCGGGATGGGGCAGTCATCATGGAGGGAGTACCTCTGCTCGGAATCGAACCGGGACCAACGGAACCGGAATCCGTTATTCTATCCTTTAAACTACAGAGGCGAAGGGACTGCAAAGTTAGAAAAAAAATTTTGGATGAGGAGGCCGATTTTGATATATTTGCAGATACGAACCACAAAACACACTGGATATGAACCTGTTCAACCCCGAAATCAAACTGGAGAAGCAGCTCCAGGCCCAGATCTACAATGCCCTTGAAGGAGACGTAGTGAACTTTATCCTCTCCCGCGCCGGAGACACCCCTGACGACATCTATCACAGAAGCGAGATGGAAGGCCAGAGCATGAAGGTAGACAAGGACGTCATGGGGGATTTCTATAAACTCTGTATGGACGTGAAAGCGCGTCTTGGCTTCAAGGATCCCGTAGACTTCTACATCACCGGCAGCCAGCAGGTTAACGCCTGGTCCCTGGCGGCAAAGACGGAGGGAAACGCCCACATAGTGAACGTGTACTCCGGCCTATACAACCTTATGAATGAGGATGAACTCCGCTTCATCGTTGGTCACGAACTTGGGCACCTTATAAATCACGACACATCCCTGAGGCGCCTTATCGGCTTCATCTATCCCCAGGGAACCCAGATTCCGGTCGCCCTCCAGTATAAGATAAATCTCCACGACCAACTTGCGGAACTTGTGGCCGACCGCTATGGATACCTTGCCTGCGGCAAACTGGAGGCCTGCGTAACGGGCTTTTTCAAACTCTCTTCCGGAATAGACCTCACTAAACTTGGCGTAAGCATCGAGGACCTCCTTGAAAAGAACGACAAATCCCTGGACTTCTTCCTCAACGGCGGGGGCCTCAGTTTTGAGGACCACCCCGTGCATCCCATCCGCACCCAGGCCATAAAACTCTTTGCCAGGGCAAATTCCGGCAAAGAACTGGAGGAGGGGATGGACCAGCTTATCCAGGTGCTCCTAAAGAGCGGCAGCAACCCCATGGACCCCCCGATGTCCGTTTTCATAGCCACCGCCGGTATAATTGCGGCAAGCGTGGACGGGGAGGTGTCAAAGGAAGAATATGAGCATATAGTGCGCACTCTTGCATCGTCCCACCTTTTCCCTTCGCAGTTTGTGGAAAACATTGCCCAGGGTGACGTTGACAAACTGTTCCAGGACGCCGTGAATGCCCTCATTGAGGCCGATCCCTCAATCCGTCCCGGACTCCTTCAATATATGATAGAGATTGTAATCGCAGACAAGGACATCCACGAGAAAGAGGTTAATTTCATCTACGATATCGGCCAGAAACTGGGCCTTGACCTTAAGGAAATATCCCGGATTTTCGCAAGTATGGTGCAGCGGTATTTCAGCCCCAGTCTGTCCTCCCTGGCATAAAAACACGTGAGAAAGAGTGCCTGCATCGTTTTTTTTACGTATATTTGCGTGATTATTTAGAAGAAACTAAACCACAACACTAACTATTTATTATGAAAAAACTACTTTTAACTGCACTTTTGTTAGCTCTTGGCCTGTCCGCAGTTGCACAGGAAGAAGAGAAGGAAATGAAGAAAGGCTGGAGCTTCGGCGTGCTGCCTACTGCCACGTATTCCGTAGATAACGGTTTCCAGGCAGGTCTTTTTGGAGACGTGTATTATTATGGCGACGGCTCCACCTATCCGGATCCCGTCCATAAGATAAGTTGGGAAGGCTCTTTCTTCACCCACAGCCACCGCATGCGTTTCTACCTTGCATACGACTCAAAGTATCTCATTCCCAAGATGAGGGTGAATGCATCAGTGACTTATGTAGGAGACCCTCTGTACAGCTTCTGGGGCTTCAACGGTCCTGCTGCAGTCCAGGATTATGACATCTGGTCCAACCGTCATACAGGCGCCGGCAATCATCTCAACTATTATGGTATGAGCCGTGATATGCTGCGTGTACTTGCCAATTTCCAGGGACAGATTGTGCCTCACCTCAACTGGGCGGCCGGCGTCAACTTCTGGTATTGGAAGATGGGGGCCATGAGGGATAATGGTATCAAGAAAATTGATAATGAGACTTTTGATGATGTCCAGAAGTACAATACAGATGTAACTCTCTATAATAGATACGTCCAGTTGGGTGCTATCCACGAAGATGAGAAAAACGGTGGTCTCGCACTTGAACTGAATGCTGGTGTTGTGTACGACACCCGTGACATTGAAGCCGCTCCAAACAAGGGTATTTGGGCCGAAGCCTACCTCAATGGTAACGTTCTCCAGCACCAGTATCTTAAGGCATGCGTGTATTTCCGTCACTATGTAAGCATTCCTATTCCCATTCCTGCCGGTAATCCCGTATTTGCTTATCGTCTTGCCTGGCAGCAGACCCTTGCTGGTGAAACTCCCATCTACATGATTCAGAACGTTCCCCTGCTTGTCCAGCGTAATATGATCTCTGAAGGTTTCGGTTCATCCAACACAATCCGTGGTCTTCGTGAAAACCGCATACTTGCAGAAGGAATGGCTTGGGTTAACACCGAACTCCGCGTGAAACTTGTGAGTTTCAAACTCTTTAACCAGTACTTCTACATTGCTCTCAACCCGTTCTTTGATGGCGGTATTATCACCAAGCCTTACAGGGCAGATGTTATGAAGGGTATTGTAACCGATCCCGCTCTTGTTGCTTATGACTTCAGTGCTTACAGAAATTACCTTGCTAATACCCCCAAGGAAGCCAAAAACAAAGAAAGGTTTGACGCTCTGCACAATCAATCATACAACGGCACTATCTATGATGAGGCCAACCTGAAGCAGTTCATCTATAGCGCCGGTGCGGGCCTCAAGATTGCGATGAACCAGAACTTCATCGTATCGGCAGAACTCGCAAAGTGCTTCACTCCCGGCCTTGACGCTGGCCTCTGGATCGGTATCGGCATTAACTATCAGTTCTAAGCTATGAAAAAGATTACCAACATTGTGGCCATTGCCCTTCTGGCCATTTCAATGACAGGCTGCATGGCCGGAAAGTTCATGTCGAACTTCGCCCTTACGCCCAACCCTCACGGCGTTGCCGATATCGACCGCACCCGTGCAAAGGCCGATTCCCTGATGCCCGGCTCCACCGCCTGGTACGACGGCCTGAAGGCCCAGGGCATCCTCAAGGACACCTGGACTACCAGCTGGGACAACAAGAACCTCCACGCCTGCTACGTTCCTGCAAAGGATCCCGCAAACGCCCAGGGAACTGCAATAGTTGTCCACGGTTACGGAGACAACCACTATGTGTTCCTCTATCTTGTACGCATGTACAGGGATGAGTTTAACTACAACGTCCTGTTCCCGGACCTCCAGTATCACGGATACTCGGAGGGCGACGAAATCCAGATGGGCTGGTTCGACCGCCTTGACCTTGAAATCTGGGCAAAGGAAGCCCACAAGATTTTCAACGACGACTTCATGGTGTTCCACGGCGTGTCAATGGGCGGCGCAACCGTCATGATGGCTTCCGGCGACGAGCTCCCGGAATACGTGAAGGCAATTGTGGAAGACTGCGGCTATGCTTCCGTTGTAAAGCAGTTCAACCAGAACCGCAAGGAAAGCTTCGGTTTCATCCCTCCGGATGTACTCCAGAGCGCATCCCTCGTGGCCAAGAAGAAATACGGCTGGGGCTTCTGGGAGGCTTCTTCGGTGGAGCAGCTCAAAAAGAGCACCGTCCCCATGCTTTTCATCCATGGTGACGCCGACGATTTTGTGCCGTTCAGCCACCTCCAGCTCAACTATGACGCCAAGAAAAACGGCTACAAGGAAATGTACGTGTGCCCCGGCGCAGTGCATGCCAATTCTTATGCCAAGGATCCCGAAACCTACAAGCACAGGGTTCTGAACTTCCTCAAGACCGTCAAGAACATGATTTCCCTTGGAATCTATCCGGACGGCACAAACAGAGGTTATATCGTTAACAAATAGTTCTACTGAGGCCCCTCTGCCAGAGGGGTCTCTGCTTTTTGCATTATGAGTAAGAAATACGTCCTTGCCCTTGACCAGGGAACCAGTTCCTCCAGGGCCATCGTCTTTGACCACAACGGTAACATCTGCTCCAGCGCCCAGCAGGAGTTCACCCAGCATTTCCCCAAACCCGGCTGGGTGGAGCACGACCCTATGGAGATATGGTCGTCCGAGGCAGCCGTTATTGCCCAGGCCATCTCCAAGATAGGTATCAACGGCCTTGACATTGCGGGTATCGGCATCACTAACCAGAGGGAAACCACAATTGTGTGGGACGCCGAAACAGGCCTTCCGGTGTACAACGCAATCGTGTGGCAGGACCGCCGTACATCCGAGTTCTGCGACTCCCTGAAGGCGCAGGGCCTTGTTGAAAAGATCCGCCGCAAGACGGGCCTTATCATAGACGCCTATTTCTCCGGCACCAAGATAAAGTGGATCCTTGACAATGTTCCCGGAGCAAGGGAGAAGGCAAGCGCCGGCAAACTCCGCTTCGGAACCGTGGACTCCTGGCTTGTGTGGCAACTCACAAGGGGAGAGGTGCACATAACGGATGTTTCCAACGCATCCCGCACGATGCTCTTCAACATCAACACCCTTGAGTGGGATCCGGAACTTCTGGACCTTCTGGACGTTCCGCTTTCAATGATGCCCAGGGTGTGCTCCTCGTCCGAGATCTACGGATACACCAAAACCACCATCTTTGCCCACGAGGTTCCCATTTCCGGTATAGCCGGTGACCAGCAGGCCGCCCTTTTCGGCCAGATGTGCACCGCCCCCGGTTCCGTCAAGAACACCTACGGCACTGGCTGCTTCCTCCTTATGAATACAGGCAAGGAGCCTATCCTTTCCATGAACAACCTCCTCACCACGGTTGCCTGGAAGATAGGGGACACTGTGAACTACGCCCTTGAAGGCTCCATCTTCGTGGGCGGAAGCGTTGTGCAGTGGCTCCGTGACGGCCTTGGCGTCATTAAGAGTTCTTCGGAGGTGGAGGCACTTGCTGCATCCGTTCCGGACAACGGCGGCGTATACTTCGTGCCTGCCCTCACCGGTATGGGCGCCCCTTACTGGGACCAGTACGCCCACGGCGTAATATGCGGCATCACCCGCGGTACAACGGCAGCCCATATTGCCCGTGCAGCCCTTGAGGGCATCGCCTTCCAGACTATGGACATAGTCCGCGCAATGGAGCGCGACGCCGGCGTGAAACTGGCGGAACTCAAGGTGGACGGCGGTGCATCGGCCAATAACCTTATGATGCAGTTCCAGGCCGATGTCCTTGATACCACCGTGGTGCGTCCCCGCGTAGTTGAAACAACCGCTATGGGCGCCGCATACCTTGCAGGCCTTGCAGTGGGCTTCTGGGGCTCCCTGGAGGAGATCAAGCAGCAATGGCAGGCCGACCGAACATTCACTCCCACCGGCTCCGATATGACCGCCGCACGTGAAGGCTGGGCCGACGCTATTTCAAGAACCATCACTAAAAAATAACTATGAATCCCGCTTTTTTATTTGAATTTATCGGCACTCTGGTGCTTGTGCTGCTGGGCGACGGCGTCTGCGCAGCGTGTTCCCTGAATAAATCCAAGGCAAAAGGCGCCGGCTGGGTGGTTATTACCATTGGCTGGGGTCTTGCCGTGATGATGGGCGGTCTCATTGCCGGTCCCTCTTCCGGCGCTCACCTCAACCCCGCCGTAACCCTTGGCCTGGCTATCGCCGGAAAGTTTGGCTGGGACCTTGTGCTTGGTTATATCGTGGCCCAGATGCTGGGCGGTTTTGTTGGCGCGGTGCTTGTGTGGCTCTTCTACAAGGACCACTACAAGGCCACTGCCTCAGAGCCTGACACTATGCTTGGCACGTTCTGCACTATGCCCGCAATCGCAAATCCCTGGAGGAACTTCCTCTCGGAGGTTATCGCAACCTGCGTACTGGTGTTCGTGATCCTTGCTATCGGCACTCAGGGCAACGCCTTCCAGGTTGGCCCCGTGAGCGCTTCCACTGGCGCCCTTGGCTCCTGGCCCGTAACCTGCCTCATTATGTCCATCGGTATGTCCCTTGGTGCAACCACGGGTTATGCCCTTAATCCTGCCCGTGACCTCAGTCCCCGCTGCGCTCACGCCGTCCTTCCCATCGAGGGTAAGGGTGAAAGCGGCTGGTGGTACAGTTGGGTTCCCGTCTGCGGCCCTATGACCGGCGCCGCCCTGGCTGCAGGCCTTTTCCTTCTGGTCTTCTAGCCCTGGCGCATAACTGACAGAGAGTCAGCCGTTTAACAGTATAGCGGTGCACTTGCAGGTGCACCGCTATACTGTTAATGCGCTGATGGTTAGGGAATTAGCCTTTTCGCTCCTCCTTGAGGGTGAGGCCCATAAAGAGCATTGAGAGGATGCAGGCGGCTATGAGCAGCACAAACGTGGAGTTCCAGCCCATGGACTGGGCCACAAGGCCAAGGATCCAGTTGGCAAGGAGGAAGGTCCCGAAGAAGTAGCCGAAAAAGCCCGTAAGGCCTGCTGCAGTGCCGGCTGCATTCTTTGGAGCCAGGTCCAGCGCCTGTACGCCTATTAGCATCACGGGGCCGTAGATGAAGAATCCAATGCCGATAAGGCAGATCATCACAACGGTGATGTTGTCCATAAACTGCCAGTAGAGCACCACGAACACCAGCACAAGCGCCATAAAAATTATGGTGGGAAGGGCGCGGCGGCCGTGGAATACCTTATCCGAAAGCCACCCGCAGATGATGGTGCCGGGGATGGCGGCAAATTCATAGGCCGAATAAGCCCAGCCCATGGACTTGATGTCTATTCCCTTTTCCGTGAGGAGGGTAGGGGCCCAGTCAAGGCAGCCGTAACGTACCATATACACGAAGGCGTTTGCAAGTGCAATGAACCACAGGAACTTGTTGTTGAGGACGTACTTGAAGAAGATTTCTTTGGCCGTCAGGGTTTCCTCGTGTTTTTCCGAGTAGTTCTTGGGGTAGTCGTTACGCCAGGCCTCCACGGACTGCAGGCCGCAGGACTGAGGGGTGTCACGCAGGAGCACAAAAGCCAGCACGGCCACCATAAGCGCAACCGCCGCGGGGAATGCAAATGTGCCGATGAGGAAGTACAGTTCCGTGTGGGCGCCGTAGAACCAACTGCCGAACCAGATGGCGCCGTATGTGGCCATAAGGCCCACAAGGCCGCCTCCCACGTTATGGGCGCAGTTCCAGATGCTCATCATAGTGCCGCGCTCCCCGGGAGAGAACCAGTGCGTCATGACACGACCGCATGGAGGCCAGCCCATACCGTTGAACCAGCCCACGCAGGCGTTAAGGATACCCATCACCACAATGGCAAGGGCTTTGTTATCGGCCCCCAAATACTTGATGGGGATAATCATGAACGCCATTGAAAGGGCGCTGAGGATAAGGCCGAGGGGAAGGAACACGCGGGCGTTTGAGCGGTCACTGACGCTTCCCATCAGGAATTTTGAAAGGGCGTACGCGGCTGCATTTATACCAAGCACGAAGCCAAGTTCCGCTTTCTGGAACCCGAGGGGTGCCATGAACGGGATGGCCAGGGAAAGGTTCTTACGCACAAGGTAGAAACCTGCATAGCCGATAAACGCTCCTAGGAATACCTGCCACCGCAGGCGTTTGTATTTTGCATCTGCCTCCGGGCCGGTCTGGGCGGGGAGGTAAGCGGGTTGACGAAGGAAACTGAGCATTATCTTACTACTTCAATCAGACGGTCAGGATAGTTTGAGATTATGGCTTCCACGCCGCACTTTACCATACGGCGCATCTCGGCCTTGCTGTCTACGGTCCAGGGAACTACTCCAATGCCGTGCGCGTGGCACCAGGCCACGTTCTTCTTTGTGACGACGTGGGACTCCGGACTCCACCACTGGGGGACAAAGTCAAGATTCCCAAGGAGTTTTTCGATGTTTCCGCCGTCGAAGGGCTCCGTGAGATAGGAAAGGGTTACCTCCGGCCATTTCTCATGGATATAATTGAGGGCGCGGGTGTCGAAACTCTGGACTATGAGCCTGTCTCCAAGGTTCTTTGAAAGGAGAAGGGGAATGCAGACGTCGCAGAAAGTCTTGTAATCCGGCCACAAGGTGCCTTCGCCTTCGTCGTCCACGGACTTAATCTCAATGTTGTAGTTCACGGGATGCTTTGCGTAACTTTCCGTGAAATCAATGAGGTCCGATGCCAGGGGCTTTGCCACGGCAACCTTAACCTGATCCGGCCAGCGGTCTACGTGCCTGAGGCCCACATCATACTTTGCGATGCTGTCATAGGGCATTGTGAAGAGGTATTCCTTGGGGTCACCCTTTTTCACAAGCGAGCCGTCAGGGCGCGTTGAGTAACGCTCGTGGAAGTAAGGGTCGTGGGAAACCACCACCTGGAGGTCTGATGACAGTTGGAGGTCAAACTCCAGGGTATTTACGTCCATATCCAGGGCGTTTTTCATTGCGGGGATGGTGTTCTCCGGATACAGTCCGGCGCCTCCGCGGTGGGCCTGTACGTCAATGGGGCCGTGAGGGGCCGATGTGCCGCAGGATACTGCAGCGGCAATCACAAGGGGAAGAAGAAGTTTTTTCATATTACTCAAGTGCTTCTGCTAAAATTGATATTGGATTCATAACCGTGTAGCCCGTGCTCATCTCTATCTGCCACTTGCAGGTTTCGCAGTCGCAGGCAACAACGTCAGGGTTGACGTTCTTTATCTGCTCAAAGAGGGCGGCGCCTATGGCCTGGGAGGACTCGTAGTTCTCCTTCTTGAAGCCGTATGTGCCGGCAATTCCGCAGCAGGCCGATTCAAGGAGCGTGAATTCCACCCCGGGAATCATCCTGAGGAGCCTCTCCGTGAAGACACCCCAGCCCAGTTTTTCCATATGGCAGGGAACGTGGTAGGCAACCTTCTTGTGGTAATCGGCCTTGAACTTAAGCGTGGCGCCTTTTTCCAGTTTTTCAAAGATGAAACGGACGGCCATCTGGATGGCGTCTCTCACCTCTGAATTATCTACACCAAGTAGGTTGGGGTATTCGTCACGGAGGGTGAGGGTGCAGGTGGAAGATGTGGTAATTACTTTTAGGCCGGCGTAAACAACAGCCTTTTTAAGCACCTCAACGTTATGGGTTGCCTGCTTTGCGGCCTGCTTTGAAAGCCCGTTTGTAATAAGTGCTATGCCGCAGCACTTCTCCTTTTCAAGTAACTGTACGCCGACGCCAAGGGCATTGAGAACCTTCACAAGGTCCTTGCCCAACTGGGGATAGTTGTAGTTCACGTAGCAGCCGTGGAAATAGGCTACCTGCTCCGGGAAAGCGGCCTGCTCCTTGCGGCGGCGCTTTAGCCAGCCCTCGAAACTGCGGGCGCTGTACTTGGGGAAAGTGCGGTGACGGTCAATGGCAAGCGTCCAGTCAAGGGCCTGCTTGGTGATCCCGAGTCCCGTTACACCGTTCACGATGGGCGCAAACGGACGCGCCACGCTGCCCATAAAGTCAGTGTTTGCCAGCATCACGTCACGGAGTTTGGGGGCCGATTTCTCATACTTTATGCGGGCGCTCTGGATTAGATCGGCCACATCCACGCCCGACGGGCAGGCTACTTCGCACCTCTTGCAGTTGAGGCAGTACTTGAGGGCGTAGTTGAAAAAGTACGGGTCCTTGAGGCGCAGGCGCTCTCCGTCCGGGCCGGCCTGCTTGGGGCCGGGGTAGAGGGGATTAACCTGCAGGACGGGGCAGTACGCGGTGCACACCGTGCACTTCATGCATTCCTCAAAATTATGGGAACTGGAAGTATATTCCTGAAGTTTCATACTACATTTCCTTTTGAGATTCTTGGGCTTCGCTGAGAATGACGTCGCAAGCCGCAAAGGCGGTGTTGATTGCCATTCCGGCGGCCGATCCGAATTCCGGACGGGTGGCGCCAAGGACGGAGCCTATTGCAAAGAGATTCTGAAGGGGAGCGCCTTCACGGAAGCCGTGAAGGGTTTTGTCCGTTTTCACGCCGTAACCCATATATGGCTGATCTCCCGCAAAGGAGGGATTGTACCAGTCATTGCGGTCAGGGGCGCTTTCAACGTCCAGGCCGAAGACCGGCTCTGATACCTCAAACGGGTTGGTTCTGAGGCCTTTGGAGAAGTACCCGCCGGTTGCCAGGATGAACCATTTGCCCTCAATGTAATGGGAGTCAAGGTTCCGGGTTACAACGCTGTGTACAACGCCCTGATGGATATGCGCCTCAAGGGCTTCGTCTCCGGCAAGGAAAGTGCCTCCCAGTACCTCAAAACGGCGTTTCAGAAGCATCTGGGTGCGGATTCCGGGAACGGACGGAGGCATAGTTCCGGCAAACACCACCTGGGCGGGAATGCCCTGGCGGATACGGCTGGGAACGGAAGGGTCCAGGAGGCCGAAAACCTGCGGCAGGACCACTGTGTCCTCATCCTTGAGGAGCACTCTCACCTCCTGCACCACCTTTTCCCACACGCGGTCCATCTTGCGTGCAATCTGGACGGAGCGCATCTCCGAGGGGGAGAGTTGGAGTTGCTCAAGTTCCGGCAGCGAAATAAAGCGTATGCGGCACTCCATTCCCTCCTTTTCAAGGCCGTCGGCAAGGAAGGAGGAGAAGAAGTCGTGATACCCGAGGAAATTCACCACAAGGGCTTTACGGCCGATTTTTGGAGAGTCGAAAAGGCTTATGTCTTCAAGGGACAGGGCGCCGGGACGGAAGGTGCCAAGCGGCATCAGGCGTACGCCCTCCTTGTAGTGGACGTGGATTCCCGCTTCCTGGAAAAGGGTTGAGAGGCGGGGCTCCGGGACCGTAAGGGACTCGAACGTTCCGGAGAAGAAGTGCAGGGCGTTCTGGCCGCCCGATATTATGGCCGTTGAAAGACCGGCTTTCTGGAGGCTTATGCCCGCCGTCATTCCGGCAAGGCCGCCACCCACAATTACTACGTCAAATTTCATAGGCCTAAAACGTGTTTATAAACCCACTGAGTGTATTCCGCTTCACGGAGAGTGTCTCCCCAGCCGATGGGGAAGTTGCCCTTCCAGCGCTCCTGGAGGAAATCGGCTAGGTCTTTCCGCTCCCTCTCTATGCAGCCGTGGGCCTTTGCAAGGAGGCCGGCGGCGCGGCAGGCGCAGAACTCTCCCTGGCAGGTGCCCATGCCCACGCGTGTGCGCCTGCGCAAATCAGTAAGGGTGCTCACCTCCAGACGGTCTATTGCGGCGTTGATCTCGCCCACGGACACTTCCTCGCATTCGCAGATGAGGGCGTCGTCGCGGCGGTCTCCGGTGCGGAGGCGGGATGCCCTTGTGCCCATCCTGGATGCCGCAGCCTTCTGGGCCGATGAAGGGGCTTCCCATATCTTCTGGGCCACCTCCTCATAGGATTTTTCCTCACTTCCGGGAAGGGGAGTGGTGGCTGTTTCGCAGGGCTTGTCTATTCCGAGTTTCTGGCACACGGCATTGGTTGCGATCTCTGCCATAAGCCTGTAGGTCATCAGTTTGCCGCCGGTTATGGTGATAAAGCCCTTAAGCCCGTCACGGACCTCGTGGTCCAGGCATACGATGCCGCGGGAGATGTTGCGACCGGTAGGGTCGTCATCGGCACTGACAAGAGGCCGGACGCCGGCGTATGCGCGGAGGATCCTGGTGGAAGACAGGGACGGGGCCAGTTTGGCTCCCTCGGTGATGAGAAGCGTCACTTCGTCGGGGGTTACGGCTACGTGGTCGCATTCCTCAAACGGGATGCGGGTAGATGTGGTTCCAATCACGCAGACGGTGTCTCCGGGCACAAGGATATCGGCATTTGAAGGCTTTCTGCAGCGGTTTATCACCATATTGTTCACCCTGTGGGCAAAGATGAGGAGCGCACCCTTTGCTGGGTACATCCCCACGTTCACGCCCGCAAGGGAGGCAATTCCGTGGCCCCAGATTCCGCAGGCGTTCACCGTGACGGGGGCATAATAATCGGCCTCCTCTCCCGCGATGTTGCGGGTATGAACGCCGATGATTGTGTCTCCCTCACGGATAAAGCCCGTCACCTCAGTCTGGAGGCGCACCTGCCCGCCGTGGAGTTTTGCGTCCAGCATATTGGCGGCGCAGAGGCGGAAAGGGTCCACGCTGCCGTCAGGGACACGTACTGCGCCGATGAGGGCGGGATTCACGGAAGGCTCCAGCCTCCTTGCAAGGTCAGGGTCAATTATTTCTGCATTGATTCCCGCGTTCTGGCACGCCTGGACAAAGGTTTGCTGATAGGCAAGGTCATCTTCCGGGAGGGTGATGAAAAGGCCGTAGGTCTCATCAATGCAGTGGGAAGCGATGCGTCTCAGGATCATATTTTCCTCAATGCATTCCCGGGCCGATTCCGAGTCATTCACCGCATACCGCGCGCCGCTGTGAAGGAGGCCGTGGTTACGGCCAGTGGCGCCAGTGGCTATGTCCGAACGCTCTATAAGCAGGGTCCTGAGGCCTCTCATGGCGCAGTCTCTCTGCGTACCGGCCCCCGTGATGCCACCGCCTATGATTATTACGTCAAATTCGTTTGGCTTCATAGTTTGAAGTGTTACTATCACGCAAATTTAATGAAAAAACAGCGGAAATGGAAATAATGGCTGACCTTTTGACGAACGGGGGAGTTTTGTGAGCGGAGACGTGTAAAACAGGGACGAACGGAACTTCCCCCAATGCTTTTATTTGCTAAATTTGTAACGCATAATTATAACAAAGTTATAACTGAACCAAACCATAACTAAATGAGAGACTCTTTTATGAGAAGAAGTGGCGTTACAGCCACACTGATGGCATTTCTGATGCTCCTTACCCTTGTGTCCTGCAGGAAGGAACCCGCCAGGGAGGAGGAAGTGCCCGTACTGAAGGTGTCTGAAACCGCCCTCAGTTTTGCAGGAAACGGAGATGTGAAGAGTGTGACGGTTGAAACTTCCGGCACCTGGATTGCCAAGGCCGGAGTGGACTGGGTAAGCCTTACCCCGGAAAACGGAGCCGGCACAAAAACCGTCACCGTGAAGGCCCAGGCAAACCCCAATTCGGCCCAGAGGACAGGCAAGATTGAATTCTACCTTACCGCATACCCTGACGTCAAGGCGGAGGTAAGCCTTACCCAGGCGGAAAAGGGAGCATCGGCCCCGGATCCTCAAAAGCCGGAGGACGACGGCCCGGACAACTCTTCCGTGGTCATCCCCAGGGAAGATTTCACGGAGGAAAGTTCCTGGAGCGTTACCGGCAGCATTATCTTTAGTTCACGGCAAAAGTAGCACTACAACGGTCAAGCCGCGAGGCTGCT
>R27__coassemble_1057_pt1 | contig 13915 bp, 12 predicted proteins | sample R27__metabat2_high_PE_018 | metagenome-assembled genome bin R27
AGTACTCCTGTCAAGTGGCCAACTCAACAAGAGTTCTTCTCGTGACACACCAATTTCCACAAATTTACAAAAATTAATGGAAAAAGCGTATCTTTGTGGATGAATAAACGCTTTAGGGTATGAAAATTATCATCGAAGGAGCAGGACATGTGGGAGCGCACCTTGCAAAGATGCTCTCCAACGAGTCCAATGAAATAACGGTCATAGACCCGGATCCGGAGCGCATCCGCTCCCTGAGCCAGACCGCCGACGTAGCCACCATCCTTGGCGGACCGTCGTCCATCCCGGAACTGAAGGAAGCCGGCTGTTCATCGGCCGATCTTTTCATAGCCGTCAATCCCCTCCAGCCCCAGAGCGTGAACATAGTGAGCGCCCTCCTGGCCAAGAAACTTGGCACCAGGCGCGTTGTGGCCCGCGTGGACGACGAAGACTTCCTGTCCCCGGAGAACAAACTCCTTTTCAAGGATATGGGCCTTGATATGATGTTCTTCCCGGAAAAGAGCGCCTCCGACGAAGTAGACGATATGCTCCGCTCCACGGCATCTACCGACACCCTTGACTTTGCGCGCGGAAAACTCCAGTTGGGAGTATTCAAACTGGACGACGATTCCCCGCTTCTGGATATGACGGTGGCGGAGTTCTCCCAAGCCATCACTGAACTTCCAAACGGGGCCGAATTCCGCATTGTGGCTATCTCCAGGGGTAATTCCACCATAATTCCAAAGTCAGATTCCACCTTCAAGTACAACGACTACCTCTACATAATCAGTTGCCGTGACGGGATGCCCGCCCTTATGAAATACCTGGGGAAGGACAAACTGGAAATACGCCGCGTGCTCATTCTTGGAGGAAGCGAGATAGGCCAGATGGTAGCCGCCCGCCTTGCCGCCCGCAAGATGGACGACATAAAGATAATAGACATCAACCCCAAGCACTGCCGGTTCCTCTCGGAGGTGCTTCCCGACAGCGTGAACGTTGCCTGCGGAGACGTCCGCAACGCAGATTTCCTGAAGGAAGAGGGAATGAATTCATATCACGCGGTCCTTGCGTTCACCGGCAGCGATGAAACAAACATCCTCTCCTGCGTGGTTGCAAAGAAGATGGGCGTTTCCCGCGTAATAGCGCAGGTGGAAAACCTGGAGTACATCCGCCTGGCGGAGGATATGGGCGTTGACAGCGTCATCAATAAAAAACTCATCACCGCCAGCCGTATTTTCAAATTCACCCTTTCAGACAAGGTACGCTCTGTGCGCTATGTCAGCGGCACTGATGCCGAAGTCCTGGAATACACCGCTGCCCCGGGCTCCCGCATCACCAAGAAACAACTCAAGGACATCGAGTTCCCCGCAGATGCCATCATCGGTGGCGTAATCCGCGGCGGAGACAGTTTCATTGCCGTTGGCAGCACCCACATCGAGGCCTACGACCGCGTTGCGGTGTTTGCCCTCCCGGATGCCGTGAAGGAAGTTGACAAGTTCTTCAAATGAGACGCATAGCCATCATATTCCTCTCACTCTTTTTAGCCCTGGACCTTATGGCCCAGACCCCCATTGTGGCCCCGGATTTCTCGGAGCCCACTATGGTTTCCCCGGAATACTTCGGCCCCAACGCATTCCCCGTGCCGGATATGTCGGACGGCCGCATAAAGCCATACATCTACGCTGAACTTGCGGCCGATTACTGGAAAGGACGCGTGGGAGACGGTAATGACCACACCTGGGACGGCTTCATCCGCCTTCACTTCCCCCTCTGGACCAAGCGCGCCAGCCTGGAGGTATGGGGGCCTTTTGTGGAGCACTGGTCATATTCTGATGCAGTGGCTTCTTACAGGCGCATAGGAGATGCCGGGAGCCAGAAAAAGAGTTGGGACTCTGGGGATCTTTATGTTGGCACAAACATCCAGGTCCTGGTTGGAAAGCCCAATACCCTCAAGCCTGCCATTCTCCTTCGGGCCGTGCTCAAATCGGCAATGGGAAACACGTTTGAGCAGGCGCGCTACTTTGACTGCGGCGGCTATTTCTTTGACGGCACAATAGCCTGGTCAAGGGCCTTCCAGTACAGTTACGTGATGGAAATCCGGGCCGGCCTCAGCGGCGGATTCCTCTGCTGGCAGGACGGAACGGCAAGGCAAAACGACGCTGTCCAGTACGGCCTCTTTGCCAGCATCTCCACCTGGGGCTTCACCTTTATGGCCGATTATTCCGGCTACATCGGCTGGCAGAACGACGGGGACCGCCCCCGCCGCCTCCGCCTGAGACTGGACGGCAACGCCGGCCGCTGGCGCCCGTTTGTCCAGTACACCCACGGCTTCAAGAACTATCCGTTTGACGGCATCCGCATAGGAACCGGTTTCTGCTTCTAGCCCTAATCGGCTGACAAGCACGTTTTTATACCCTTTTTGCGCTTATCACCGGCATTTTGCCGGAGATGAGCACGTTTTGCCCCTATTTTTGTGCCTGTTGTTCTTCTCCCCGAAAATGCGTATATTTGTAAGTTAAATATTGATACAGAATGAGTATACAGTCAGATAATATTGAGAAACTGGTTCAGCGCCGCGCAAAGGCACGCCTTGGCGGCGGTGAGAAAAGGATTGAGGCTCAGCACGCAAAGGGCAAACTCACTGCCCGGGAGCGCCTTGACCTCCTTCTTGATCCCGGCAGTTTCGAGGAATTCGACATGTTTGTCCAGCACCGCTGCACAAACTTCGGGATGGACGCCTCCCACCCTGACGGAGACGGCGTTGTGACCGGCTGCGGCACAATTAACGGCCGATTAGTCTATGTCTTCGCCCAGGATTTCACGGTAAGCGGAGGTTCCCTCTCAAAGACCATGAGTGAGAAGATCTGCAAGGTCCAGGATATGGCCCTTAGAGCCGGAGCGCCGTGCATCGGCCTCAATGATTCCGGCGGCGCCCGTATCCAGGAAGGCATTGACGCCCTTGCAGGCTACGGAGAGATATTCGAGCGCAACATCCTTGCAAGCGGAGTTGTCCCCCAGATAAGTTGCATAATGGGTCCCTGCGCAGGCGGCGCGGTGTACTCCCCCGCCCTCACGGACTTCACACTTATGGTCAAGAACACATCCTACATGTTCCTTACCGGCCCGGCCGTTGTAAAGAGCGTCACAGGTGAAGTTGTGGACCAGGAGCAACTTGGCGGCGCATCCGTCCACGCCAGCAAGAGCGGCGTAGCGCATTTTGCCGCGGAGGATGAGAAGGAAGCGATTGCAACAATCAAGGAACTCCTTGGCTACATCCCCCAGAACAATATGGAAACCGCTCCCTTCAAGGAAACGGCAGACCCTGTAAACAGGGTGGACGACGCCCTCAACTCCATTGTGCCCGACAACCCCAACAAGGCATACGATATGTACAGCGTCATCGGGAGCATAGTGGATGAAGGCAAGTTCTTTGAAATCCACAAGGAATTTGCAAAGAACATCATAGTAGGCTTTGCCCGTTTTAACGGCCGCAGCGTGGGCATCGTTGCCAACCAGCCCAAGGTAGTTGCCGGTGTCCTTGACATCAACGCCAGCCGCAAGGCCGCGCGCTTTGTCCGCTTCTGCGACGCCTTCAACATCCCCCTTGTCACCCTGGTGGACGTCCCCGGCTTCCTTCCCGGCACCCAGCAGGAGTACGGCGCCATCATCACAAATGGCGCAAAACTCCTCTACGCTTACGGTGAGGCCACGGTTCCCAAGGTTACCGTCACGCTCCGTAAAGGCTACGGCGGCGCCCACATTGTGATGAGTTGCAAGCAACTTCGCGGAGACATCAACTACGCCTGGCCCAGCGCCCAGATTGCAGTTATGGGGGCAGACGGCGCCGTAAACGTCCTCTACGCAAAGGATATCAAGGCAGACCCTGAAAACGCAAAGGCCATCTTCGAGGAAAAGAAGAAGGAGTACGAAGACCTCTTCTCAAATCCCTACCAGGCCGCCCAGAAGGGCTACATTGACGACGTAATAGAGCCCCGCAACACCCGTTTCCGCGTTATACGCGCCTTGGAGCAACTTTCAACCAAACGTCAGGAAATCCCCGCAAAGAAACATGACAACCTGCCTCTGTAACATAGTTCTCACTGCGGGCGCAGACCGTATGGCTGCAACAGACCCCCACGGCTGGACACTCACAATAATAAGTGTGTGCGTGGTCTTCATTGCCCTTATCATCCTTTACGGCCTTTACAGCCTCTCCGGCAAAGTTTTTTCCGGAGAACTCAAGGCCGATGCAAAAAGGGCCGCGCGCGCCGGAAAACGCCTTACACGTGCAGTCCTTCCCGGCTCCTCCAACCAGGAATCCGATGAAGTTGCCGCGGCTATAGCCCTGGCGCTTGATATGGAGAATGACGGTGACACGTACGCAGCCATAGCCACTGCCGTGCACCTGTATCTCTCTGACACCGTCCACGACACAGAGCCCGGCATTGTGACAATCACAAGAAAGGAATCGGCCTGGAACAATAAGGAACTCACTTTTAGAAGATTACCAAGATAGTTATGAAAGAATATAAATTCAAGATCGGCGGAAAAGATTACGCCGTCAAAATAGGAGAGGCCAACGGCCGTAACCTTACGGTAAACGTTAACGGGGCCAATTATGAGGTTGAGTTGGAGAACGAACTTGCGGCGGCAGGGTTGCGAAGCAACGCGGAGGCGGAGGTGTCTCCTGCTGCCGCCCCTGCTACACCCAAGGCAGCCCCTGCGGGCGCGGGAAAGACCATCAAGAGCCCGCTTCCCGGCATCATCATCAGCATCAACGTGAAGGAAGGCCAGGCCGTAACCCGCGGCCAGAAAGTGGCCGTCATAGAGGCCATGAAGATGGAAAACGACATCCTTGCCGAATGTGACGGCACCATTACCGCCATCCACGCAGCCAAGGGAGATTCCGTCCTTGAAGGCGCAGACATAGTAACCATCGGCTGATGAATACAATCTTAGACAGCCTCCAGCAATTCTGGCAGTACACGGGATTCGCCAACTGCACCTGGCAGCACCTGGTGATGATCCTTATCGGCATTGTATTCATTACGCTGGGAATAGTCAAGAAATGGGAGCCGCTCCTTCTGGTGCCTATCGGCTTCGGAATGATTGTGGGCAACATTCCCCTTTTCTTTGACCCCGCAACGGGTGCTGGCCTGAAGATTGGCATCTATGAGGAAGGGTCCGTTCTCAACATCCTCTACCACGGCGTCAGGAACGGCTGGTATCCGCCGCTTATCTTCCTTGGTATAGGCGCAATGACGGATTTCAGCGCGCTCATTTCCCAGCCAAGGCTTATCCTCATTGGTGCGGCGGCCCAACTCGGTATCTTCGGCGCATATCTTCTTGCGCTTCTGTTCGGGTTCCTTCCCAATGAAGCAGGCGCAATTGGCATTATCGGCGGCGCAGACGGCCCCACGGCCATTTTCCTGAGTTCCAAACTTGCGCCGGAACTTATGGGCGCCATCGCTGTATCGGCCTATTCCTATATGGCCCTTGTGCCCGTGATTCAAAAGCCCATCATGCTGCTCCTCACCACAAAGAAGGAGCGCCTCATCCGTATGAAAAAGCCCCGTGAGGTAAGCCAGAGGGAAAAGATTGTGTTCCCCATCATCGGCTTCATCTGCACGGCCTTCATAGTTCCCAGCGGCCTCCCGCTGCTTGGAATGCTGTTCTTCGGTAACCTCCTCAAGGAAAGCGGCGTCACAAAGCGCCTTGCCGCAACCGCCGGCGGGCCCCTCATTGACGTTGTCACAACGCTTATCGGCCTTACGGTTGGCGCGTCCACACAGGCCGATGTATTCCTCACAGGCCGTTCCGTCCTCATCTTCGGGCTTGGCCTTGCATCCTTTGTGATTGCCACAACCTTCGGCGTGGGCTTCGCTAAGTTTATGAACCTGTTCCTGCCGGAAGGTAAGAAGATCAACCCTCTCATAGGCAATGCAGGCGTTTCAGCCGTGCCGGATGCCGCGCGCGTATCTGAGACCGTGGGCCTGGAAGCGGATCCTTCCAACCACCTCCTCACCCACGCCATGGCTCCAAATGTTGCCGGCGTAATAGGATCGGCAGTGGCCGCAGGTATTCTCCTCAGTTTCCTTGGATAATGAAAGCGCGTTCCCTCATACTGGCTGCCTTCGCGCTCGTTACGGCTTTTTCCGCCGCCAATGCCCAGACAATGGACCTGGAAAGGCTGGAACTGATTGACAGCGTGATTGTTGACGCCATTATGCAAAAGACCATCCCAGGAGCGGTTGTGGGCATAGTCAAGGACGGGAAGATGGTTTATGAAAAGTCTTTCGGCAGCAAGGCCATCATCCCGGAAACGGAGCCTATGACCACCCAGACCATGTTTGACCTTGCATCCTTAACAAAATGCCTTGGCACCACCATAGCCGTAATGCAACTTGTAGAGAAGGGCAAGATCCGCCTTATGGACCCCGTGGACTTTTACCTCCCAAAGTTCAAGGACTGGCGTGATCCCAAAACCAGGAAACTTGAAAGGATAAGGGTGCAGCACCTTCTTACTCACTCCTCCGGGCTGGAGGCATTCCTGAAGGACGTCCCGGGTTTTGTGGAGCAGTATGGAGAGGGTAATTCCGAGCGTCTTGTCCAGTATATAGCAGAGGAATCCCCAAGGGCATTCGCTCCCGGAACGGACGTACTGTACAGTTGCTTCAATTTCATAATGCTCCAGCAGATAGTGGAGAAAGTGACCGGGGAACGCCTCTCAGACTATCTCCAGAAGAATGTCTTTGACGTCCTGGGCCTGGAGCACACCTGCTTCTTCCCGCTGGACGGCAAGCCCATAAAACCTGAACTTGCAGATTTATGCGCCCCCACTGAATTTGTGGGAGACACCCTCCTTCTGAAGGCGCAGGTACACGACCCTACAGCCCGCCTTGTGATGAGGGGCAATTCCGGAAATGCCGGAATGTTTTCAAACGTAGAAGACATAGCAGTCATCTGCAGTGCCCTTCTTAACGGCGGGGAGTGGAATGGACGCCGCATCCTTTCGCCCCAGACGGTCAGAAAAATCTTCGAGGTTCCCACCTGCAATGACCCCAAGGTAGCCCGCGCCCTTGGCTGGGACACATACTACAGAGAGCCATTTATGTCAGGAGACATATTTGAGACAAAGAACCTGAGGGGCCACTCCGGCTATACCGGGACTTCCGTCCTCATAGATCCGGACACCTCCACCATTTTAATAATCCTCACCCACAGGGTTCACCCCAAGGATAAAGGATCAGTCAGCCGTATGCGCGGAATCATAGCGTCCATCACGGCATCGGCCATAATTGAATGAATATAACTAAACAATAAAGATATGGATAAACTCCAGGAACTGACCCAGAAATTGTACGAAGAGGGTCTTTCAAAAGGAAAGCAGGAAGGAGAGGCCATCCTCTCCAAGGCCAAGGCAGACGCCGAGGCTATTGTGAAAAAGGCCACTGAAGAGGCTGAGGCCATCCTTTCAAAGGCCCGCAAAGAGGCCGATGACCTCCGCGTAAGGGTGGAGGGAGACGTAAAGACGGCATCGTCCCAGGCCCTCCAGGCAACAAAGGCCGACATAGAGTCCCTCATCATAGCAAAGGCCGTTGAGCCCGCCGGCGCAGCCCTCAAGGAGCCCGGTTTCCTGAAGGCCGTCATCACAGAGGTGGCAAAGCGCTTCAGTGCAGAGGAATCCCAGGACCTTTCACTCATCCTTCCGGAAGCGCTCCAGGGTGAACTCGAGCCCTTCGTGAATGGAGAACTTGCAAAGGCGGTTGGAAAAGGCGTAGAGGCATCCTTCTCAAAGAAGGTTGCAGGCGGCTTCTCTATCGGCCCCAAGGACGGCAGTTATTTCATCAGCCTAACGGAAGAATCCTTCAAGGCCCTCATCGGGGAATATATGCGCCCCGCCACAAAGAAGATCCTCTTTGGCTAGTGTATGAGCAATTTCGAGTACATTATCGCCTCCCTGCCTTTCCTCACGCTGGATTACAAGTATGAGGACGGCCACAAGTGGGAAAGCGTGATAGAGGAGATAAAGGAGAACCTTGGAGAAAAGGACACGGAGGTCCTTGATACCCTCCTTGACGGATTCAGGGAGGATAATCTCAATGCCGATTTCTACGCAAAGGTCCTCTCCCATCCCGTGAAGTTCATAAGGGAATACTTCCGCTATGACCTCAACCTCCGCAACGCCAAGGTAAGTTACATCAATAACGCGCTTGGCAGGGCTGCGGGACAGGATATCCTTGACGGCAGGGGTGAGGAAACGGATGAAGGCCTGGACATAGACGGCTACCGTTTCACCGGCGGAGAATTCAAGGAAGAGTCAAAGGTTGAGACCGCGCTGGCCCTTTCAAGCCTTCTTGACAGGGAGCAGGCCCTTGACGACGTTACCTGGGAAGTGATTGACTCCCTTGGCACCTTCCACTATTTTGACATCACGGCAGTTCTCTGCTATGTTGCCAAACTCCACATAGTGGACCGCTGGCTGGAACTTGACGAGCAAAGGGGCCGCGAGAAATTCCAGAAACTGGTTCAGGAAGTCCGCGGCACATTCAAAGGAGTAGAATACAAAGAAAAGTAAACTTATATGAAAACTAAAGGAATTGTAAAGGGAATCGTCTCCAACCTTGTTACCGTAGAGGTAGACGGCCCGGTTTCCGAGAACGAAATCTGCTACATCACCTCTGAAGGGGTGAAACTGATGGCAGAGGTAATCAAGGTTAACGGAAACCTGGCATCCGTGCAGGTGTTCGAGAGCACCCGCGGCGTAAAAGGCGGCAATGAGGTTGAATTCGAGGGCAGGATGCTGGAAGTCACCCTTGGCCCCGGCCTTCTCTCCAGCACATACGACGGTCTTCAGAACGACCTTACCACTATGACGGGCGTATTCCTGAAAAGAGGAGAGTACACCGATCCCCTTAACCGTGAAAAACTTTGGGACTTCACTCCCCTGGCAAAGCCCGGAGACACCGTAATTGCGGCCGACTGGCTTGGAGAGGTGAAGGAGGGCTGGCTGCCCCACAAGATTATGGTTCCCTTCAGTTTCAAGGGTTCCTACACCGTTGAATCTGTGAAGGAGGCCGGTCAGTACAACGTAGACACCGTGATTGCCGTCCTCCGCAACGAGGAAGGTGAGAAGGTGAACGTAACCATGACCCAGAAATGGCCCGTGAAGGTTGCCATCAAGGGATACAAGGAGAAGCCCCGTCCCAACAAGATTATGGAAACGGGCGTACGCGTGATAGATACCCTCAACCCCATCGCGGAAGGCGGTACGGGCTTTATCCCGGGCCCCTTCGGCTGCGGCAAAACGGTTCTCCAGCACGCCATTGCAAAGCAGGGTGATGCCGATGTAATTGTGATGGCCGCCTGCGGCGAGCGCGCCAACGAGGTTGTGGAGATCTTCACGGAATTCCCTGAACTCATAGACCCCCACACCGGCCGTCACCTGATGGAGCGTACAACCATCATCTGCAACACCTCCAATATGCCCGTTGCAGCCCGTGAGGCATCCGTCTACACCGCAATGACCATCTGCGAATACTACAGGGCCATGGGCCTCAAGTGCCTCCTTCTGGCCGATTCCACGTCCCGCTGGGCACAGGCCCTCCGTGAGATGAGTAACCGTATGGAGGAACTTCCCGGCGCCGACGCCTTCCCCGTGGACCTGTCGGCCATCATCTCCAACTTCTACGCACGCGCAGGTATGGTGGTCCTCAATAACGGAGAGACCGGAGCAGTCACGTTTATCGGCACTGTTTCCCCTGCCGGCGGTAACCTCAAGGAGCCCGTTACGGAGAGCACCAAGAAGGCCGCCCGCTGCTTCTATGCGTTGGAGCAGAACCGCGCCGACCAAAAGCGTTACCCCGCCGTAGGCCCACTGGAGTCCTATTCCAAGTACCTGGATTACCCTGAAATCCGCCAGTATCTGGATGAGACAGTTGAGCCCGGCTGGGTTGACAAAGTGCTTACCGCAAAGAACCTCATCCGCCGCGGCAAGGAAGCCTCCGAGCAGATAAACATCCTTGGCGACGACGGCGTTCCCATGAGTTACCACGTGAACTTCTGGAAGAGTGAACTGGTGGACTTCGTGATCCTGCAGCAGGACGCATTTGACGCCATTGACGCCCTTTGCCCCATCGAGCGCCAGCGCTATATGCTGGACCTTGTCCTGGAAATCTGCGCGAAGGACTATGACTTCGAAGACTTTGAGAAGTGCCGTGAGTTCTTCAAGACACTCATCAACGAACTCCGCCAGATGAACTACTCAGCCTATGAATCAGAGCAGTTCAAGGCCTACAATGACTCCGTTAAGAAAATGATCGCATAGCCTTATGAACAAAGCATACCAAAAAGTATATACAAAACTGGAAGGCATTACAAAGGCCACGGTTTCATTACGCGCAAAAGGCGTCTCCAACGACGAACTTGCAGTAGTAGGCGGCCGCCTTGCGCAGGTGGTGCGCATCAAGGGAGATGTCATCACCCTGCAGATTTTCTCCGGCACTGAAGGCATCCCCACAAATGCGGAGGTCACTTTCCTCGGAGAGCCCCCTACCCTGAAAGTGAGCGAGCAACTTGCAGGCCGATTCTTTGACGCCTACGGCCATCCCCTTGACGGAGGCCCTGAGATCGAAGGCGAAGAGCGCCAGATCGGCGGTCCTTCCGTGAATCCCTACAAGCGCCGTCAGCCCTCGCAACTCATCCCCACCGGTATTGCCGGCATCGACCTTAACAATACGCTGGTCTCCGGCCAGAAGATCCCCTTCTTCGCAGACCCCGACCAACCCTACAACCAGGTTATGGCCGACGTTGCCATCCGCGCCGATGTAGACAAGATCATCCTGGGCGGTATGGGTCTTACCAACGACGACTACCTCTACTTCCGCCACCGCTTTGAGGAGGCAGGCGCCCTTGACAAGATTATCTGCTTCATCAACACCACTGAGAATCCCCCTGTGGAACGCCTCCTGGTGCCGGATATGGCCCTCACCGCCGCGGAATACTTTGCCGTGGACAAGAATGAGAAGGTACTGGTGCTCCTTACGGACATGACCCTTTATGCCGATGCCCTCTCGATCGTATCCAACCGTATGGACCAGATCCCTTCCAAGGACTCCATGCCGGGCTCCCTCTACAGTGACCTTGCAAAGTTCTACGAGAAAGCCGTGCAACTCCCTACGGAAGGTTCCATCACCATCATCGCCGTCACCACCCTCAACGACGGAGACATCACCCACGCCATCCCGGACAACACCGGTTACATCACGGAGGGCCAGTTATTCCTTAGGGCCGATTCCGACACAGGTAAGGTCATCATCGATCCTTTCCGCAGCCTTTCCCGTCTGAAACAACTTGTGCAGGGCAAGAAAACCCGTGAGGACCACTCCCAGGTGATGAACGCCTCCGTGCGTCTTTATGCCGATGCCCAGAACGCAAAGACAAAACTGGAGAACGGTTTCGATCTCTCCGACTACGACCACCGCTGCCTTGCATACGCAAAGGATTACGCGCGTGAACTCCTTGCAATTGACGTAAACATTACCATCACTGAAATGCTGGACACTGCCTGGAGGCTTTTCGCAAAGTACTTCTCCCCCGCAGAGACCGGTATCAAACAGGCCCTTATAGACAAATATTGGGTTAAATAATGGCAATTAAATTCCAATACAACAAAACGTCGCTTACGGAACTGGGCAAGCAACTCAAAGTCCGTCAGAGGGCTCTCCCCACCCTTCAGAACAAGGAGAGCGCCCTGAGGCTGGAGGTAAGGAAGGCCAAGGAAGAAAGTACGCGCCTTCAGGAAAGCCTGGAGAAGGCCCTGAAGGACTACGACTACCTTGCCGCCCTCTGGAACGAGTTCGAGCCCGGTCTCATATCCATAACGGACGTGGACCTCTACACCAAAAAAGTTGCGGGCGTCAAGACCCCGGCCCTTGGTGAGATCCACTATGAGATCCGTCCATTCAACGCCTTCGTGAAGCCCGCGTGGTATCCGGACGGCGTGAGGATCCTCCAGGAACTCAGCCGCCTTGGGATTGAGAGCGAGGTTTACCTTGAAAAGGCCCGTATCCTGGACTACAACCGCAAGAAGACCACCCAGAAGGTGAATCTTTACGAGAAAGTCCAGATTCCCGGCTATCAGGAAGCCATCCGTAAGATTAAGCGATACATGGAAGATGAGGAAAACCTTTCCAAGGCGTCTTCCAAGATAGTTAAGAACCGGCACGCCCAGGAGGAAGAGGAGGCCTCGCAGATATGATTGCTCCTATGACCAAATACTCCTTCATTCTGCTGAGCGGAATGCAGGATTCCCTGATGGACACCCTTCAGGAGACAGGCCTTGTGGATATCTCCCGAAGTTCAAAGCCCGTGGACGACCACTCCAGGGAACTTGTCGCGGAGATTGAACTTCTGGACGGCCTCATAAAGGGACTTCAGAAGGCGGAGGTTCCGGAAGGCACGGAGCCTGAGTATATAGACGGAGACATAGAGCGGCTTGCCGGCGGTATGCTTATGCGCTACTCGGACGACGCAGTGGAGATGGACGCCATCCGTAAACAGATCCACCAGCTTAAGATCTGGGGCAATTTCAACCCCGACATCCTACATAAACTGGAAGAGGCGGGCGTACCCATCCACTTCCACTCCCTCCCTACCAAGCAGTTCAAGCCCAATTGGGCCGATGAATACCCTCTTTCCGTAATTGATACGGATAAGACACACACCTGGTTTGTTGTGGCCGGCGAAGACTCTCTCCCCGGAGAGATTCCACTCCCCTCACAGAACGCCGCGCAACTTGAAAAGGACCTCAGGGACCGTGAGAACCACTATTCTCACGTCTTGAGACGCGTTGCAAGCGCCAAGGCCAGGATTCCGGAACTTGAGGAAAAACGGGCCAGGTGCTACTCTGAACTTGACAAACACCTTGCAGGCTGCACCGCGGTTCCCGCAGCGGAAGATACCCTCCTCACATATGTGGGATACGCTCCTACTGAAAGTGAAGAGGAAATATCGGCCAAACTGGACCAGGCCGGATTCCTTTATATAAAGGAGAATGCAAAGGTTGAGGACAATCCTCCAATTTCCCTGAAGAACAACTGGTTTGTAAGGCAGTTCGAGACCCTCACCGATATGTATGGCCGCCCCGGTTACGACGGCTTTGACCCTACGCCGTTCATAAGCATCTTCTTCCTGCTGTTCTTCGCGCTCTGTATGGGAGATGCAGGTTACGGCCTTGTGCTGATACTCATCGGCCTTGCCCTGAAGAAAGTGGCTTCCTTCAAGGACCTTGCGCCGCTTGTGGTAATACTTGGCATAGGAACGGTGGTGGTTGGATTCTTCCTCCATACGTTCTTCTCAATGGACATTGCCACCTGGAAGATGTTTGAGCCCGTGAAGTTCCTCTTCCTGCCCGATGAAATCGCAGGATATGCAGGAGGAATGGTGCTATCCATCATAATCGGCCTCGTGCACCTTTGCCTTGCTATGACGGTGAAGGCAGTCCAGGCAGTGAAAGTGAACGGATTCTCCGCTTCGCTGGGCACCCTTGGATGGACTCTGCTCATTGTGGGCGGCGTCATCGTAGGCGCCCTGGCGCTTGTGGGAGTCCTTTCATCGGAACTCACCAAGTGGATAATCATAGTGCTGGGTATAGTATCGGCCATAGGGATATTCCCTCTCAACACCAAGGGAAGGAGCCCTCTTGTGAATACCGGGCTTGGCCTCTGGGATACCTACAACACCGTTACGGGCCTCCTTGGAGACGTTCTCAGTTACCTCAGGCTTTACGCCCTTGGACTTGCCGGCAGTATGCTTGGTATGGCCTTCAACGATATGGGTCTGATGGTTCTGGGAGACGGTCACAACGCCGTGATGTGGCTGCCGTTCATACTTCTGGTCCTGATAGGCCACACGCTCAACATTGCAATGTGCGCAC
>R27__coassemble_1090_pt1 | contig 13445 bp, 9 predicted proteins | sample R27__metabat2_high_PE_018 | metagenome-assembled genome bin R27
ACTGGCTCTTTCTGCTTAGCGCACTTACGGCACCAGGGCGGCGAGGCGGAGGCCGGCGGCGGGGCGGAGCGTGGCCGTGAGTTCCGCCGTGAGGGCTACGCCAACGCGAAGGCCGCCGATGCGGAGGTCTGCGCCAAGGCCGGCGCTGAGGAAGGGGCCGTCGGCGCGGCCAGGGGAGGGCACCTGGCCCCGGGAAACGGCCACGGGGGGGACCCTCAGGCGGTATCCGGCGCTGAGTGAAACCGACGGCCGGACCGAGCGTTCTTCTCTCAGGAAGAGGTACTGGGCGCCAAGACGGAAGAGGGCACCGTTGGAGGTATCGGCCCGCCAGCCGTTTCCGGTTATGGTCATTACGCTTCGGAAACCGCCGATGGTTCCGGTGAGCCTCAGGCTCTCCAGAATGTCGTAGGAGATACCGGCTTCAAGGGCGTAGAAAAGGGTTGAGGGGCTCTCCTTAGTGCCGGTACCAATGATTACGGACGGGCCGCCCTCAAGGAGGAAGTGCCCCTTCTGTTGGCCAAGGGCCTGGCCGCTCAAAATGCTCAGAGAAAGCAGCAGCAGTATTTTTTTCATCATATCAAGGTATTAGATTTCCCGGCAGCCAGAAGGAGTCAGACACTCCGAAAGCGCGGTTCATCCTGTGCGAGTCGATGACATTCTCATCCCGGTAAGACCCGGAGACAGATCCGCCAAGGGCGTCGTGGATGTCGCTTGCCGATATTGTCATATAGTCGTCGTCATAGGAATCCCACGCAACTCTGTAATAGGGCTTTGTAGGATCATATAGTTTCAGGTACTCCTGCTGGGTCCTTCGGGGATCATAGTAGGCTGTTCTCATAGATGAAGAGCCGCCCATGGCGCTTCCAAAGTACAGCCAGCCGCCCGAGTACTCAAAAGTCCTGTAAACAATGTAGCGGGTGTCATATTGGTTTATGGGAGAGAGTGCGGCCACATTCTTCTTCCAGTCAAAGCGCACCCTGGCGTATTTCCCCAGCGTAAGATAGTCCGATACCACCTCCGATGTTTCTCCGTTTACGGTTACCCCGCCGTTGAAGCGGAACTGCGGCCGGTTCCAGACCGCGACGCTCCTCATAGAGTACACAAAGTCTGAATGGTGACCGTGATGTCCCAGCCCGAAGTTTATCCGGGATGATACGATGGGACCGGCGTACTGCAGTTCATACCAGGAATACTCCCCGTTTGCCGTTACTTTTTTGGGCGAGTCATATACAATCACCTTGTTCTGGAGAAGACAGGCACGGTCACTCACTCCGCTTTCGCAGTCCCAGAGAGCAGTGTATGAACTTGTCAGGGAATGGTACCAGTGTTCCGCGGTGTTCGTGGCCTTGTAGAATTCCTCCGAAGGGTTGACGGCATTGATGCCGTTAGCGGCTGAGGCGTCGGTGCTCACTATGCTTGTGAGGGTGCCGCTGCCCATTATCTCGTCAAGGGACGGCGCATACAGGTATGGGATGAACCTTGAAAAGTTTCCGTTGCTGAAAGGCGTGGTTATGCTGGTGAGGTAGTTCTTCTGGACATACTGGTAGCCTGCATAAATTGTAAACTCCCTCACAACGTCCACATACGCCCATATGGCTTCAAGAGTATCACCGCTGTTGACGTTCTCCAGTATCACACCAATTTTCAGAGTGCCGTAGTTGTGAAGGTCGTTCGCCACTTCGATGCCGATGGTGTCATATATGTTTATCCCGTTTGCGAAGAGGGTTGAGGGCGGATAACCTCCTGCGCCTGTGCCGACTGTAGGGCAGGGGAGAATCGCCGGCCATCCTACACCCTCCCTGTACGGATAGGAGACATAGTGTCCGCCGAAATTTGCGGATCTGCACGGCGTCCCGGCATTGCCGTCCACAGTAATGGAAAAATGGCAGTCTATATGGTCATAGTCCTGTTCGGAAGTTATATTCCACCAGTCGTTCCTGGGGTTTGAAAGCCTGAGCATAAATCCGTCACTGCTTAGAAACTGGCTTACCGAATTCCTTTGAAGTTTTACGTCGTACATTTTACTGTAATACATCCAGTATCCTATGGAAAGGCTGTCGTAGTCACAGAGCGCATACGTCCATTTGAAATAGTTGACCGTTGTGCCGCTTAGGACTGTCTCCACATCTTCTCCTGCATAATCCAGGTTGAGGAAATCCCCGTCAAGTTCCGTAAGGTGCCAGTAGTGTCCCGACACCATATCCAGGCCATATCCGTCCAGGTCAGATGCTTCCACCGCGGGCTTTACCCCCGCGCCTTCGAATATGGCGTACGGCTCAAAATACACCGCTCCCTGGTAGCCGCGTATGTCTATGTCATATATCGCAGATCCATAGTGATGGTCCACTTCTCCGGAGGCCCCGTTGTTGACATATGGCGCCGATGTGCCTGTGATGGCCCTTACCATAAGCGAAGACGTTGCCGTTACATCGATGTTTTCAGAAAGACTGTTCCCAAGAACGGTGTTCAATATGTCCACTTTCTGCACTCTGGAGTGGCTCTCCGTGTTGAGGAGTGTGAAACTGAGCGTAAGTTTTGTGGGATTGGGGAGCGGAGACGGCCTTGCGGAAATGCCTGTCAGTTTGACTCCCTCAAAGTAGGCCGGGGCCGATCCTCCGGAAGTCCTTATCCCAAGACTGCCGGTCACAAGTTGGAGGTTTGAGGCTGAGTAGATTTGATTTGGATTGCCGGCGTAAATTGCGTCCCAGTCCCTTGACGGGTCTATCTGTCTCAGCAGTTTAAGGTGGTCTGTCCGGCTCAATTCCGTCGTTAGCGTGAATCTTTCAAACTGTATACGCCTTGAAGGAACGGATACGGTAAGCACAAGAGGAGTGGCGATTCCCACGGAGACTTCGTCCCGGATATTTCCGTCGGCGGAACCTCCTGCAGCCACTACAAGCCCTTCTGCGGCACTGCTCACTGCGGTAAAAGTGGCGGAGCCGCTGAATGGATAAGCAGTCCTTCCGTAAGGATTGTCCGGCTGCCAATCTATGTCAGACGCCAGGTAAAGATCCCCCGTTACGGCCCCGCCCCTAAGGCAGGAGGTGACTATCTCGGGCCCTGTCAGGGAGGTCTCAAAAGGTATGGTGACGCTCTCTCCCGGCGCTATGGAAAGCGTGTTTGTATTGGTCCATTCAAAGCCGTCCTGGGGCGCTCCCAGTTTGAGGACTATTGACCGGCAGGTGTTGCGGATTATGTTGAAGCCGGTTTTCATTTCCGATCCTTCCGCTGAATCCAGATAAATCCTGTACCCGAAACGGCGCTGCCCGTAGCCGGGCTTCGTGGCCGATACATTTATCTTGAGGTATGAGCAGTTGTCCACCCTGCTGCCAAGGTCCATGGCAACGCTGCTCCATCGGCCTGCGCTTTCCTGCACCCTCTGGCAGTTTTCAAGGAAGTAGTAGGTGACTGCCCTTGAGCGGCCGGCGGCATCCCGGAAATTCAGGTCGGCGAGGTCCTCGCTTGTCGAGGAGTCCACGGACGCGAACTTTGATGGATCCGTCTGCCTGAAGCCGTTGTCCGTTCCGGTGTAGAAATACGGAACCTCGGTGTTGGAACGCGCGCCGGTGACCGAGGCCGCGGTGACGGTCCACCCTTCATCGGCCCAGCCGCTCACGTCCAGCGTTATGTCAAATTTGGCGAAAAGCCGCTTTACAGGTATGCTGAGGGCAGGGTTTTCCGGGTCCAGCGTTACGGTTACCATCCCCGTCATCGGCATATTGTACTCCCTGTATTCAAGGTCTATGAGGTCGCTTGCCGATGCGCAGGTGTACCTCAGCGCCAAAAGGTCGTCCTTCGAATACCGGCCCAGTCCGTATGCCCACATATCCAGTTCCCGTCTTACGTCTTCAACGGCGTTCACTACCGCCAGGACCTCTATGGGCGCTCCGGCAGGAAGAGTCCAGTCGAAGGTCTTGCCGGTAGTGTAAACGGCCGCCGGAGCCCCGTTCACGGTGCAGGGTTCCCCGGCATCGGTGCCATCGGCCCAGAAGGCAAAGAGGTAGGCCTCCGTGAAGTTCTCCACTCCCGGGGTTGCAACGGATTTCGTAACGGCGGAGGTGTCCGCGGCCGATAATCCCACGCGGACGTTGACTGTCCTCCCGACCTCGCGGGCTGGCGGGACGTCGGGAAAAGGAGTCTCTGTCTCTCGGCATCCGGCGGCCCACAGGGTGGCAATGGTTAAAAGCGGTATCAGGGTGTGTTTCATCTTGGTCTAATCCAGTATTATGCTTCCGGCCCCGTCCCAGGAGTCGTCTATGACGGGCTCAAAATCAACATCTATGATGTCCGGGTCTATGTCTATTGTCTCGGGGTCATTGGAGCCCCTTCCGTGAATGACTACGTTTGATGCGGCGTAGATGCGGTTTCTCCCCATTGAAGGTACTTTTATGGCATAGTATACAACGTCGTCGCCAATCGACGCCTCAATGACAAGCCGCGTGCAGCGCCTGGTCCACGCCTCCATCGTCCTTATGTCCTGAGCCTCGGTGGAGGGGTTTGGGAAGGCGTAGAAAGAGTGGCTGCCGGTATACGGATTCCCGGCCGATACCACGGCGTTTATGCCCCTGTCTCCAAGAAGGGCGTCCATCCCGGCGTCGGCCGGTTCTCCACGGTGCCATCCGCCGGTATTGTACCAGGCGGAGCGTGTCTCCGACAGCCCCGGGAAAGAGTAATCGGCCCCGTAGGAAGTTGTCCTGTAGGCGTTTGTGACGAATACCCCTCGCAGGGTGAAAGTCTTTGAGGCAAGGTGGGGCTTAAGCGAAAAGTCCACCCTGAGACCTCTCAGGTCTATCCTTGAAACAAGGCGTTTTACGTTAATCGTGACCGGTGAAGTCTCGCCCTCGGAGGGAGTAAGGAATGCGTCCCCGAACATAATGAGGGCATCTTTCCTGTTGTCTCCAAGGTAGGCTGCCCGCCCGGTCAGGTCCCCGGGGGCGCGGACCGTGGACGGGTCAAATCCGCCCACCCCTCCGGTAGGGTAATTTACTATCGCATAGCAGGTGTAATGCTGCCCCGCCACGAGTTGCAGGGCCAGGGGAGTCCCGGATTCGGAACTGTCCCAGCGGAAGTTCCCGGTCCTGTCATTGAAGGCGAAGACCGCCCACCTGCCGATGACGCTCTCGTCCTCGTCCGTAACTCCCGTAATCTTTGTCTTTTCCGCTCCGGATGCGGAAAAGACTACCGTCACAAGGAGGGAATCGGCCCCCGGAAAGAGGTCAGGAGCCGTGTCTTCCGGCTGGTACGGGACAGCGCAGGAAACCGCGCCTGCAAGTGAAAGGATTATGGAAAGAAAGTGTTTCATAATGTTATCCGTTTGCTAGAGTACGTATTCCAGTTCCTGCTCTCCCCAGGGATACACTCCTACGTTGCCGGTAGTCTCTTCAAAGACAATTTCAATGTAAAGGTCGGGGAGATTATGCTCAGTCCAGGTGATGCCGCCTTTGTCCCGGAGAATCTCATAGAGGTTATATGAGGTCTGGAAGTCACGATATTCGTACATTCCTTCCCGGGCGTACATCTCCAGGACAAGGTCGTGGTCGGCCTGGCGGGGGAGAGTGAACTCGAAATGGCCTATCCCCGTCTCCTCCGGCGTAAACTGGAAAGGCCCCCTTACGGGCGTTCCAGTGAGGGCGTCTATGCCGCAGGTGTTTCCCCTTACTGTAATGTAGAAGGGGAAACGCCCTCCGGCGTGCTCGAACGAATCGGCACCAAGGTACTGCACCCTAACGTGCGAGTACTCTTTTGAAAACTCTACCGGGACGGTAAAGGACTCCTCCTTGACTTCCGCCAAATAACCGAATCGGAAAAGGGGCGCATAGTCCCTGCCGATGGGAACGGTCCACACGGAGCCGTCTCTCAGAAGTCCTTCCTGCCCCATCAGGCCGTATCCCTTCACGGCTGCGGTTCCCCTTACCGTGAAGAAGAAAAGCCTGTCGTCAATGTATCCTACGCTGGTTCCGGCTTCGTCAATGAGCCTTCCGTCAGGGTGGGTGTACACCGTTGCAAACACGTCCGTATAACGCTGGAAGCGTGAGGCATCGGCTACATCGAAGAAGAGAAAACTGGGGCACAGGGTCCTGTCCTCCAGCACCACGGCGCGGCAGGAGGCAAGAAGAAGGGAGAGAGCAAGGATACCGCCCCGGAGAGTTCTAGAATTCATAGGACAGGCTGATGGGTCCGTTCCAGGGATCTACAGTGATGTCGGGCTGGATCTTGCCGGCCTGGAGGTCGTCGTCCTTGTCGTCGCTGTCCTTGCCCAGCATAGTGATCTTTATTGATGTGATCTTGTAGATATTGTTGGCCTGCAGCACAGGGAGGTCAAACACATAGAAGGTATCGGCATCATAGTCACTGTAGCCCGCCGCGGCCTTCACGTGGGCCTTTATGACAAAGCGCGTGTGTCTGGGACTGAAGGTCCCGGTGGCGGGTGAATGGGTGTCGGTGTCCTGGCGGTTGGGGTATGCGAACAGGTGGCGGGCCATTGCTGTGGCAGTCCCTGACACATTGCACGCCACATCCATATCGCTTTCATACGTAACGGCGGGAGCGCCGCTTGCCTGGAGGGTGAACTTGTTGTACCAGTTGTCTATGTTGGAGTGGGTGGCATCGTCAATTGCAAGAGGCAGTACGGCCGAATTCGCGGCCCCGGTGAGCCCGCTTACGCCGAGCCTGGATTTTCCAACCACATTCTTAAGGTATATCTGCTGGACGGTGAAGGTGGCACCCTCCAGATCTGTGCCGCGGAAGTCAACCTGGAGATTGTCCAGTTGGATCATAGCGGCAAGTCTTTTGACGTAGACGCTCACGGCAGAAAGATCCCCATCCGTGCCTGCGGCGCCGTTGTTGCCGTATTTCTTAACATTTACGGAGTTCTTTCCTGACATCACAAGGGATGAAGGGGTATTCATCGAAAGGTCAGTAATCTCCGCCTCAAGGTTTGCGACGGTGGTGGTGTGGGGCTTGAAATGCGTGATGCGGTTGTGGTTTACAATCACGTACACGGTCTTTGCCCCGGTGAAGGTTGCAATCTTCACGCTGTGGGTGATGTTCTTGTCAAGGCCCTCCTCATAGTAGGAGGTTTCAAGTTTGCCGGCGGAGTCAAAGACAAACACCTGCACCTTGCCAATCTGGAAGTCCTTGACCTGGGCAGCCGTAGCCTTCACGGCCTCGTTTTCCATCCCGATATTCACGGTGAGGGTGGCATCGGGAACGGCCTTCGGAGCATCTCCGGATACGGCTGGAGCGTTTTTGTTGCAGGACAGAAGGCCGATTGCCGCGGCCAGTGTCAGAAAGAGTGAAAAGAATCTTTTCATAATGAAAACGGTTTAAAAGTTAATGTATGGGGATCAAAAGGTTTCGTCATCTTTGTTGAGCCCGTAACGCTGAATGAGGACGTAGATCTCCGGGTCCAGGTTCCCGCGGAAGACATAGGACCGGTCATCGCGGCAGGCCCGGAGGTAGTTCTCCACGGCCTTACCGTCGTCCCCGGCACGGGCATAGAGAAGGGCCAGCATGTAACTCACCTGGGGTGTCCGGGGGAGTTCCTGGAGGATTGCCATCGCGGAGGCGTTGTAGTCAAGGGACACGTAGGCTATGGCCGTGTTGTAGTCACGGTAGTCCCGAAGGCAGGTGAGTGCCTTCTCGTACTCCCTCTCCTGGAGGAGCCTAACGCCACGCATATAGGTGGTGTCAAGTTCCGTGGTGTGGACCGTGTCCTTGACCATTCCCTTGCGGTGCAGGAAGAAATCGAACTTCACGGTCCTGAGGCGCGGATAGAGATTCTCCCTCATGTAGCGGTACCAGGGCTCCGCCTGCATCCTCCTCTCACGCTCGTCAACATCGGCGGTCTCCAGGTGACGTATGAAAGAGAACTTGTCGGAAGAAGTCATCACCGTGTCCTCATCCACGAGGACGCCAAGGTATGGCCAGTTCTCGCCGCTGGAGCGGGAGAGGAAAGGAATTGAAGCAGGTATTGATGTATTGTGGCCGATGGATTCCCTGCCGGAATCGTCCACGCTCACCGAGAAGGAGTTCCTCTTCACGGAATCCCTCCAGTGACGGATGTAGTCATCAAAATATGTTGCCACCGAGGCAGCCCTTCTTTCCGCCAGGGCCCCGTTGGATTTCACGGTGCCTTCAGGGGAGGCCGATGCGCTTATCACTATGCTGTCAAGGTCGAAGGAGGTGTTCTGGAGGAGTTCCAGGATATTGCCCCGGATACGTCCCATCTCAGTGGCGTTATGACCTAGGGAGAGGTCTATCTCGCTACTCCCACTGGCGAAGTCCACATAGCAGGCGGTGTTTGCCGCCGCCTTCCTCTCGAGCACACGGGTGAGATACCTCTCACGGGTGTCTACGAAGGCCGACAGGGAACTGATGTAGAAGGTGAGGGGCTCGGAGCGTGGCATGGTGTAGAGGTGGTGCTCCTGCTCGAAGATATCCCCGGAAAGAACTATGTCAACCTTCCTTAACTTTGGCCGCGTACGTATGCTCTGTGTGTATTGGTAGACGAAATTCCCGTCTATGTCCCTTAGGACCGTATCAAGGCGGATGCCTTCCGTCACTATCGGAGCCTTGACGTACTCCTGGAACTTGGCCCCTCTTTGGTGCCACTTTTTCTCGTGGTAGTACCTCCTGTGCCAGAAGGTGTAGTGCCGTATGGCATCGGCCTCTGTGGGCCCGAAGAGGGAATGAAAGTCGGTCTCAGAGACGAACGTAGTGTCGTTCTTGTACTTGTAGAGTTCAGGGAGATTGCGAGCTATCCATATATTGAGGTTCCTCCAGTCGATAAAGGCCGTGGTGTCGGTGATGATGGAGCGGATATAGCGGTCATAGAGCTCATATCCTCTTAACTGACGGGAGCGGAACTCGCTTCCCGTGATGATGACGGGCTCCAGGCGGACGCTGTCCTCGAGGATGAACATGTCCGGGTAGAACTGCAGCTGCCAGCGGGTGTCCATCATCTCCTGAGGTACTATGACCTCGAAGCGGAGGTCCACCCGTCCGTGCCTCTCGGCTACGTTTCGGAACCTCGCGGTGATGACTGCCGCGTTGATCACATCGTGCGCCACCATCTCCCCGGACTCCTCGTCCCTGACGGCTTTCATCAGAAGTAGGGTCTCCCCGTTCTCACCGGTCACGGTGATGGTGTCCCTGGGGGCCGAAGCGATGACCTTCCGCTCCTCGGCAACTTCATTTCTTGATAAGGCAAGGCTTGCGGAGAGCCTCTGGTTATGAAGTGATTGAATTTTTTTAGTCTCTCCGCAACTCCCTGCCAAAATGAGAAATATGAATATGATGATGAAAGGTTTTTTCATAGCGCCGGACGTTTAGAATATCAGTTGTATGGCAATCCTGGCGTCCGGGAGGATGAAGGGCTTTCCGCCCTCCTCGGTCCTCACCCCGCAGAGGGGACAGGCATAACGGGTGTAGCGCTTGTAGCCGCCCCAGAACCCCACACCGAGGTCGAGGTTCCAGAACTCATTGAGCATTATCGAATAGCCGCCGTAGGCGCCCGCGCCCCAGGCGTCGCCCTCCTCGGCCTCGCGGCTCCAGATGCCGCCTATGTTATAGACGCTGTAACGGGCGTCTCCCCCAGCCCACCAGCCGGAGTAGACGTGCCAGGGCCACCAGCGTGCCCCGGCCCAGTATGAGTTCTGACGGGCTTCGAACTGCGTTTCCTTATCCCCGGCCTTAAATGTCCAGGGATTCAGCTCCGCCCCCACGTGGACGGAGACATGCTGGGAGACGGCTATGGATGCCTCCGCGTTGATGGTCCCAAGTGAGATCCAGTCCACGGCGTTGGTGCCCACGGCGAAGCGTTGTGCCAGGGCCTCTGAGCCGCCCGCAAAGAGGGCTGCAGCAAGGAGGAATATGCGTATACTTTTCATTCCTTTTTCGTTTTGCTGGCAAAGAAATGAAGAAAAAAGGGTAAAGAAAAGATGACACGTTTTATTTTTAAACCCCTGTAACCTTCTGAAAATCAGTTGGTTACAGGGGTTTAATGAAACGTTTCCCGCGGGAGAACGGCTAAGGTGCTGAATGAGAGGATGTTAGGTGGTCAGAAACCTACAGAATATTCATTGACTGCTCACGAATTTTTTCAAGTTCGTCCTTCATTTTTACCACCAGTTGCTGGATTCCGGCGTGATTTGCCTTGGATCCGGTGGTGTTTATCTCCCTTCCCATCTCCTGGATTATGAATCCCAGTTTCTTGCCGGGGTAGGGCTCCGAGTCTATTACTTCACGGAAATACTTGCAGTGCTGCCTGAGGCGCACCTTCTCCTCATTTATGTCGTATTTTTCAAGGTAGAAGATCATCTCCTGCTCAAAGCGGGAAGGATCGGCCTTTACCTGAAGGTCCTGCATCGCCTTTGTGAGTTTGTCCCTGACGGACTGGATGCGCTCTCCCTCAAGGGCTTCCACTTCATTATAATAGGAGAGGATAAGGTCCACGCGTGATGTTACATCGGCATAAAGTGCCTTGCCTTCAGTGGCCCTGTAGGCGCATATCTGCCGAAGGGCTTCTTTGATTCCGGCCTCCACAAGCGGCCAGTTTTCCGGAGTTATTACATCGGCCTTCTTAGAGTCAACTACGTCCGGGAGCCTCAGGATGCCGCTTGCAAGGATGCTTCCTACGCCCGGATCCTTGAGGAAGGTTTTGGTAAGGACGGTTTCCGCATCCATCGCTTTCACAGCGCTTTGCCAGTAACTGTGGAAGACATCGGCATTGATCTGATGGGCCGATTCCTCCGCGCCGGCTTCCCAGTTAAGGAAAAGGTCTATGGTGCCGCGGACCAGGGCATCTCCCAGCATCTTCCTCACTACCAGGTCTTTATCCTTTGGGAGGAGGGAACTTTTTATGTTGATGTCTGCGCTTTTTGAGTTGAGGGCGCGTATCTCTATGGTGAGTTTACCACCGGATAGGACTACTTCGGCCTTGCCGTAGCCGGTCATTGATTGAATCATAATTTGAGAATTTGTGAATACAAATATAGCTTTTTTTCCTTATATTTGTGAATTGAGAATAACTGGAAAGCGTTATAAAAAACACAGCAGATTATGATTGTAAGGTCGTTCTATCTCAAGAGGCAGTTCGCCGGCCGCATCGCGGCGCTTTGTACTGAAGACGTCATTGCCGTCATCCGTCCCGAAAGAGTCATCGAGTCCCTGTTCTCAGAGGCCATCAGCGTTACCATAGACAGGAAAAAGAACGCATCGGCCCAGATGGAGTCCATCAAGGAGTATTTCTATTCCCTGGAAGAGGCCCCCTCATACCGTGAGAAGGTGGACACAATCCTGGACACGGTGTCGGGATACCTCAGGGAGGCAATGTATGTCCAGACAGAACGTAATGCCATCCAGGATTACGTTATGGCAAAGTGCGCGCGCCTCTGCGCGGAGGCTATCGGCACAAAGGCCCACGGCAGGCTCCTTGACGGCACTGAACTTATGATCTGCCACTCCGTCCAGCACTTTGACTGGCAGCAGTCCCAGGCCCAGATCCGTGAACGCTGCGTTCCCGGACTCATCATCCCCGGCGGCTACGGCAGGCTCACCACCGGTTATATAGTGAGGGTGGGGAAGGATGGCGCCCATCTTATGGCATCGCTTATCGGCGCCACCCTTGAGGCTGAATCCATAGAGTTCTACGTAGACGGCAGGGCTTTCCAGTCAGAGGCCGCTATGACTTACGACGAAGCCGCCCATTACTGCTCCCAGGAGCACGCCGCATTTGCTTCATCGGCCGTGTGGCCCGCAAAGAACGCCGGCATCCCCATTGTGGTGAAGGACATTACGGATCCTTCGTTTGAAGGGACTCTCATTTCCAGCACATCTTCCCACTCTACGGCAGTCATCGTGGACCGGGACCTTGACCTTATCACCGTTTACGGAACGGGCCTTCTTGGCCGCATAGGTATGTCAGGGGCCATTTTCTCCACCCTTGCCCAGGCTCACGTGAACGTCAGGTTCATTGCCCAGACTTCATCCGAATACAGCATCTCCTTTGCCGTGAAGAGCGCAGAGAAAGACCGCTGCGTCTATGCTATCCAGAGCCTTTTCAAGGACAACCCTCTGCTTCCCCTTGACGACGTAGTGGTGGCCAACCAGGAGGTTGGAATAGTTACGGTATTCGGAAGCCGTATGAGGAATCTTCCCGGAACGTCGGCCGCAATCTATAATAAGATGGGGCAGGCCGGCATCAACATCATAGCCTCGGCCCAGGGCGGTGAGGAACTCTCAATCTCCCTGGTTGTGAAGGCGGCCGATGTTGAGAAGGCCTCGGCGCTGCTGCAATAAAAAAAGAGGCAACGCCTCTTTTTTTATTTTATAATGCCTTCTTCCTTGAACACCTTGGTGAGCGCTTCAACTGCCCTGTCAACCTGTTCACGGGTGTGGGTGGCCATAAGGGAGAAGCGGATGAGGGTATCCTGGGGGGCGCATGCCGGCGGGATCACGGAGTTGATGAAAACTCCCTCGTCAAAGGCGCGCTTGGTAACGATGAAAGTCTTCTCCAGGTCACGCACGTAAAGCGGAATGATGGGGCTTTCGGTCTCTCCGATCTCAAAGCCTTCCTCCTTGAAGCGGCGGAGGGCATAATTTGTCACGTCCCAGAGTTTGGTGATGCGCTCAGGCTCCTTCTGGATGATGTGAAGGGCTTCCAGGGCCGATGCAGTTGCGGCGGGGGTGTCGCTGGCCTGGAAGATATAGGTGCGGGCGCTGTGACGGAGCCAGTTGATGATGACGCTGTCGGCGGCGATGAAGCCTCCGATGGCGGCAAGGCTCTTGGAGAAGGTGCCCATAATCAGGTCTATCTCCTTGGTGAGGTTGAAATGGTTGCAGACGCCGCGGCCCTGTTTTCCAAAGACGCCAATGCCGTGGGCCTCGTCCACCATAATGACAACATTGTCATACTTGTGCTTGAGTTCCACAATCTCCGGGAGTTTGGCAAGGTCACCCTCCATTGAGAACACTCCGTCCACCACGATGAGTTTCACGGCCTGCTTAGGGCAACGCCTGAGGCACCTCTCAAGGTCCTTCATATCGTTGTGCTTGTAATGGAGGCTCTTTGCAAAAGAGAGGCGGCGGCCGTCCACTATGGAGGCGTGGTCACGGTCATCGCAGATGATGAAATCGTCCTTGGTGAGGAGTTGGGGGATGACGCCGCTGTTTACGGTGAAGCCGGTGGAGAACACCAGGGCTTCGTCCTTGCCCACAAACTCTGCGAGTTCCTTCTCAAGTTGGACGTGGATGTCCAGGGTGCCGTTCAGGAAACGGGAGCCGGCGCAGCCGGAACCGTATTTCTTCAGGGCCTCGATGCCGGCGTTGATGACGCGCTCGTCTCCTGTAAGACCTGTATATGCGTTGGAACCGAACATCATAATCTTATGGCCGTCCATAGTTACCTCGGTTCCCTGTTTGGATGTTATCTGGCGGAAGTAGGG
>R27__coassemble_1099_pt1 | contig 13391 bp, 11 predicted proteins | sample R27__metabat2_high_PE_018 | metagenome-assembled genome bin R27
TCCTGATTCTTTGAAAGATACTCGTACGTGTACTGAAGTTCCTTGAAATCGGAGACGTTGCGGAAGAGCCCGGCGGCATCTACAAGATACTTGTCTATGTCGTCAAAGTCCCCCAGCAGCACATCTCCCCAGAACACGAACTCGTCAAGGGATTCGGCCTCCGGATTAAGGGCCTTGTAGCAGTCATAAAGTTCCAGAAGCAGATGAAGCCTGTCCGTAGCGTGTACACTGTATACCTTATAGAAGAAATCATTGATGGTATACATCTGCGGAGACATAACGGGCTTCCCCAACTGCAGCCCAAGGTATTTTCTGAAAAACACCAGGGAACGGCGGTTGGGAAAGACAAAACAGTACTGTTCCAACTGGGGGCTGTCAGCATAGTGACGGGCCACCTGCTTAAGGAAAGGATCCACTCTTTATCTTATATCGAATGAGTAAGGAAGACGTGCCATAGGCTTTCCGGGCTGGGCGGAAAGGACGGACTTGACCTCTGAGCCCATAGCCTCGAAGGGAGTGCCGGCAAGGATGGAGGGCTCGGAGTTCTTCTGGCCAAGACTTTCCATCAGTTGCTCGGCAAAGGTGAGAGGAGCCGGGAAGGCCATTGTAAGGGCGTCATCGGCGGCGATACCGGCAAGGGATGCTGCGTAGGCGATTGCATCCTGAAGTGTGCCGATTTCATCCACAAGGCCTATATCAAGGGCGTCGGAGCCCATCCATACGCGGCCCTGGGCGATTGCGTCAACGGCGGAGGGAGCCATCTTACGGCCATCGGCCACAAGATTCACGAAACTCTCATAGATGTCCTCCACGCTGGCCTGCTGGTAATCCAGTTCCGCCTTGTCGAAGGGACGCATAAGGCTGTACATATCGGAGTGCTTGTTGGAGCCCACGGACTCGAATGCGACGCCGATATTTTTGGTAACCTTGGAGAATTCAGGAATCATTGAGAATACGCCGATTGAACCGGTAATAGTGTTTGCATCGGCAAAGATTTTCTCGCAGCCGTTGGAAATCCAGTAGCCGCCGGATGCGGCATAGTTGCCGAACGAGGCCACAAGAGGTTTGCGCGCCTGGAGGCTGTCCAGGGCGGTCCTGATCTTGACCGATGCAGCCACGCTTCCGCCGGGAGAGTTAACGCGAAGGACCACGGCCTTGATGGCGTCATCCTTTGCGGCCTTGTTGATTTCCTTCACAAAACGGTCTCCGGCAATGTTCATAAGGTCTTCGCCGTCCACTATCTCGCCATCGGCATAGATAATGGCGATGTTGGGCCTCAAAACGGGCTTTACCTTTGCCACGGCATAGTCTGCGAAAGGAATGAGTTTAAGTTTTTCCTCCGAGGGGACTCCGGCAAGGGTGCAGAGTTTCTCAATGAGTTCCGAGCGTGTCATAAGGCCGTCCACAAGGCCGTTAACAAGGAAATCCTCAGGTTCGGCAAGGGCAAGGTCATCCACAAGCGCATTGAATTTTTCAGGGGAAATCTCCCTGGACTCAGAGATGGCGGCGGTCATAACCTTCCAGGCGGAGTTCACCATAACCTGGTTCTGCTCACGGTTTTCATGGGAAGCGCTGCTGCGGATGAACATCTCGCCGGCGCTCTTGTACTTTCCGTGACGGATGAGTTGGACGTTGACGCCAAGTTTATCCAGGATGTCCTTCACGAACATCATCTGGGAGGAGATGCCGATTAGTTGGTAACTGAAGCCGTGGTATGATGAAAGATAAATTTTGTCGGCAACCGTAGAGAGGTAGTAGGAACCGTTTGCGGGAGACTCCAGCCAGGCGATGACGGGCTTTCCGCTGCGGCGGAACTCTGAAAGCGCGCGGCGGAATTCCTCTGCGTCTGACATACCCATGGTGGCGCCCTCCGCGCGGAGAAGGATGTACTTCACGCCGGGGTCTGCGGCAGCGGCCTCAATGCCGTTGATGGCATCCAGAAGGCCGATTTGGGCCAGGGGCATCTGCATCCCGGCGACGGAGAATGACGGAACGGGGTTCTCCTGGGTCTGCTCCGAGATGGTGAACTGTGAAAGGTTCACGTCCAGGACGCCTTCCTTGGGAAGAGGCGTGCCGGACCCTCCGGCTACAGCGCCTGCAAACATAATGAGGAGCAGGAAGAATGCAAGGATTCTTAGCACGATAAGGCCGCAGATGACGGCCAGCATAGTTTTGACGAATTCTTTCATATGTGTTACTTTACCAATTGCGTAGCGGTATTCCAGTCAATGTTCTCCTTGTAGAACCTGTCAAGGACATCCGATCCCTTTGCGGGGAGATACATCGACAGACCGGAATATGTACCGTCAAGGACGGGGATGCTGAAAAAGTACTCCGTATGGTCCTTGTAGACGACTGCCTTCTCCAAAGCCTCATCAAGGGCGGCGAGGTCCTCCGCGGACGCGCCGGCCTTTGCCACGATATCCCTCATATCATAGAAGAAGTGCCTTTCCATACGGTAATAACGCTGGACGCTGCCGGCATTCACGGCACTTATCTCTTCCCTGTACTTGTCAAAGAGGACACGGCATACCTCTGCAAGTTCGTCCAGATGCTCCGTATTTACGGCCGATATGGTTGCAAATTCCTGGCCCGCGTTCTTGCCGTCTTTCCTGTACTGGTCAAAATAGTCCCTGCACACCTGAATGGGATCAGGCGTTTCCTGAAGGAGACGGGAGGTGAGGAGTTTGTAATCAAAGCCGTCGGCAAGGATTTCCGTGGGAGAAAAACCTATTATACGCGCCTTGTCCTTAAGTTCGTACGCAACCTCCACGCCGCCCATCAGGCAGGCATCCAGGAGGATGTAGTCCATAGGGCAGGGAATGGCGTCACGGAAGGCCTTGAGTTCCATCTCCACGGAACTGTTCACGTCTTCGTCCTGGCCGATGGACTTGACCGCGGGATACTCCGGGATGGGAGGGAACTCCTCCCCTATTATGCTGCGGCGGCCGCGAAGTGAGAAAGTGTTGACTTTCCCTCCGTGAGCCCTCTCATAGGCTTCAGGGTCCTTGTAGTAGCCGTCCGGTAGATAACCTGTGCCGTGGGAAGAGAGCACTATGCCGTAATGGCTTCCGGGGAATTGGTTCACAACTGTCTGGAGAGCATCCTTCAGGGTGCTTTCTCCGAACAGAGGAGTAAAGCCGTCCCACTTCTTCAGGGTATCCCTAACCACTCTGTCGTCCTTGTCACGGTATACCCTGTACATTGCCGCCGGGGCTTCAGAGGTTTTGTTGCCTCCTATGCGGGAGATAATGATAAGAACGCTCCCGGAGGCATATTTTCCCACAGGGATTGCGCTGGCCTCAAGTTCCTCAAGGTCTGCGGTGAGATAACCGGACAGGGAATTGCGGCCGCCGGAAATCATTATCATCACGTTTCGGTCGATGACGGGAGACACCCGGCCCTTTGTCTCCTGGCCGGAAGAAGAAGCCTCCTTTGAGGAATGATCTATGTCAAAATACGGATCCTTGGCACAGGACAGGGCCAGAGCCATAAGGACAAAGAGCGCAAGGGCTCCGGGTATTTTGAGCAAATACTTCATCATATCATACAAAGTTAGTTATTTTTTTCTATATTTGTACAAAACGTACAATTTAAGCGTATGAAACATATTTTGAAAATGATGATTGTCATAGGATCGGCCGCGCTTGCAGGTGCCTGTTCGGGCCCCGGCCAGAAATCCCCGAATGATTTCAAGTACACCATAGACTCCTTCGCAGACCTTAAGGTTATGCGTTACCAGATTCCCGGCTGGGAGAATCTCTCGCTGCAGCAGAAAGAGTATGCATTCCATCTGGCAGAGGCTGCAAAATACGGCCGTGACATACTCTGGGACCAGAACTGCAAGGATAACCTGAGAGTGCGTCACGCCCTGGAGGCCATCCTTGAGACAAATGTGGAAGATGGCCCTCAGTGGCAGGATTTCCTGGTATACGCAAAGAGGGTGTTCTTCTCCAACGGCATCCACCATCACTACGCGGAGGACAAGATCTTCCCGGCCTGTCCAAGGGAGTATTTCGCCTCCCTCCTCCAGGGAGCGGGCATTGAAGATCCCGGTCTTCTTGACATAATCTATGACCCCGCAATCTACCCCCAGAGGCGTTCTACGGAAACTTCCGGAGACATTGTGAAACTGTCGGCCGTAAACTTCTATGAGAATGTCACCCGCGCTGAAGTTGAGAGTTACTACGCCGGGATAGTGGACCCCTCAGACCCCCACCCCATCTCCTACGGCCTCAACACAAAGGTTGTCAAAGGCAAGGACGGAGTCATCCGTGAACTTCCCTGGAAGGTTGGCGGCATCTACTCCCCTGCCATTGAGAAAATTTGCGAAGAACTTTCCCTGGCCCGCGAGGTTGCAGAAAACGACATCCAGAAACGCGCCCTGGGACTCCTTATAGAATACTATAACACCGGAGACCTCCGCAAGTGGGATGAGTTCAACATAGAATGGGTGAAGGACACGGTAGGCACCGTGGATTTCATCAACGGTTTCATCGAGGATTACAATGACCCCCTTGGCCGCAAGGCATCCTGGGAGGGCTATGTGAACATCAAGGACTTCGAGGCTTCCCGCCGCACGGAAACCCTCAGCGCCAACGCCCAGTGGTTCGAGGACCACTCCCCCGTGGATCCCCGCTTCCGCAAGGTAAAGGTTAAGGGAGTATCGGCTTTGGTCTTCAACGCCGTCTGCCTTGCCGGAGACAGTTATCCTTCCACTCCCATCGGCATAAATCTTCCCAATGCAGACTGGATCCGCAAGGAGCACGGCTCCAAGAGCGTAACCATCGCAAACATCACCCATACCTACGATTATGCGGCCCAGGAACTGCCTGCAAGCACCCTCAAGGAGTTCGCCTACAGTGAAAAGGAGATAGAGATGGAGAAGAAGTGGGGCACAATCGCCAGTGAAATCCACACGGACCTCCACGAATGCCTGGGCCACGGCTCCGGGCAACTGCTTCCGGGTGTGAGTACCACCGCTATGGGAGAATATGCATCGGCCCTTGAAGAAGCCCGCGCAGACCTTTTCGGCCTCTATTACACCGCAGACCCCAAGATGGTGGAACTTGGCATAATGCCTGATCCTGACGCATACAAGGCCGAATACGCCAATTATATCCGCAACGGCCTCATGGTCCAGTTCACCCGCGTGGAACTTGGCCGCCCCAACACGGAGGCCCATATGCAAAACCGCAAACTGGTGGCGGAATGGTGCCTTGAGAAGGGCGCAAAGGACAAGGTAATCGAAAAGAAGGTCCGTAACGGCAAAACCTACTTTGTGGTAAACGACTACGTAAAACTCCGCGCCCTGTTCGCAGAACTTCTTGCAGAAGTCCAGAGGATCAAGAGCGAAGGAGACTATGAGGCCGGAAAGGCTCTTATTGAAACCTATGCCGTGAACATTGACCCCGAACTCCACAAGGAAGTCCTGGAGCGCTACAAGGCCCTTAATCTCAAGCCTTACGGCGGTTTTGTGAACCCTGAAATCCAGCCTGTCCTTGGAGATGACGGAGCAGTCAGGGATTACGTCCCCGTATACACCGACGACTACCTTGGCCAGATGCTCCTCTACGGCAAAAAGTACGGAACGCTGTGATCCTTCAGGAGTACAGGAATTACCTTATGATAGAGCGTAGGATGTCACCCAATACGGTGGCATCCTATTGTCACGACGTAGAGGCCTTCCTGAAAAGTGACGGCCTTGACCCTTCTTCGGTAACATCCTCTGACATCGAGAGTTATCTTGGGTCAATTGATGTATCCAAGCGCAGTTCGGCAAGGATCCTCAGCGCCCTGCGGAACTTCTTCGACTGGTGCGTCCAGGAAGGTGAGACAAAGGAGAATCCCGCCGCGCTTGTGGACTCCCCAAAACTTGGGAAATACCTTCCGGCCGTCCTCAGCGTGGAGGAAGTGTCCGCCATAATGGATTCCGTAGACCTTAAATCCTCTACCGGGAAGCGTGACAGGGCCATCCTGGAAGTGCTATACGGCTGCGGACTCCGCGTCTCCGAGGCCGCGGCGCTTCGCATTTCAAAGATAAACTTCGAGGAAGGGTTCGTGGATGTGATAGGAAAGGGTGACAGACAGCGCCTGGTTCCGCTAGGAGAGATGGCGGCCGATGCAATAAAGGCCTACCTTGAGGACAGGCCCATCCCCTACTCAAGGGCCCAGGAAGACATCCTTTTCCTAAATAAGTTCGGGAAGTCCCTCAGCCGCGTCTCCATCTTCAACCTGGTAAAAAAGCAGGCCATGATTGCCGGAATCCAAAAGGAAATATCTCCCCACACCTTCCGCCACTCATTCGCCACCCATCTGATTGAGAACGGGGCCGATCTAAGGATTGTCCAGGAAATGCTTGGCCACGAATCTATCCTCACCACGGAAATCTACACCCATATAGACTCCTCAACCTGGCACAAGGCGGTGCTGGAGCATCATCCTAGGCGCTAAGCGCAACATTATTTTGCCGTTATCAAAAAACTTTGTATCTTTGCGGGCTTAAAAAAGTCAGTTATGGCTTTTTGGTGCAATGGGGTGCTTGAAACAGAGCACTGAGTAACACATTTTTAAAACAAAACAATGAAGCATTTCACTCTCAATGGCGAAATCCGCCAGAAGGGCAACAAGGCCGTCCTCAAGGCCTACCGCCGTCAGGGTCTCGTTCCCTGCAACCTCTATGGTGAGGGAATCAAGGAAAACATCCTTTTCACTGTCAACGAAAAAGAACTGAAGGGTCTCACCCACACTCCCGCTTCTTATATCGTAGACCTCAACCTCAGCGGCAAATCTTACACCGCAGTGGCTCACGAGTATCAGTGGCACCCGGTGGAGGACAACTGCCTCCACGCAGACTTCCTCGCAGTAGACGAGAAAAAGCCCATCGTTATCAGCGTTCCCCTTAACATCACCGGTCACCCCAAGGGTGTTCAGGCAGGTGGTAAGTTCGTTCAGAGTTCCCGCGCCCTCAAGGTCTGCGGCCTTATGAAGGACCTCCCGGATCAGCTTGACATCGATGTTACTCCCCTGGAACTCGAAAAGAGGATGGTAGCCGGTGACCTCAAGTTCGAAGGTCTCCAGATTGTCTCTGACAAGAACACCATCATCTGCTCCGTAAAGGCCACCCGCGCAATGCAGCAGGCCACCCAGGAAGCAGCAAAGGCTGCAGAGTAATCTCTCCCTCCTCCTATGGAGTACCTTGTTGTCGGTCTCGGAAACATTGGCGCAGAATACGCCAATACCCGCCACAATATGGGATTTATGGTATTGGATGCCTGGGCTCAGGCATCCAATGTCCTTTTCAGGACAGACCGTTACGGCTCTGTCGCAGAAGTGTCTTTCAAGGGAAGGTGGTTCGTGCTCCTGAAGCCATCCACCTATATGAACCTGAGCGGAAAGGCCGTGCGCTACTGGATGCAGCAACTAAACCTTCCGCTTGAGAACCTGATTGTGATTTCAGATGACCTCAATCTCCCCTTCGGTACTATCCGTATGAGGGCAAACGGTTCATCCGGAGGTCACAACGGTCTTGAAAACATAACCGAATGCCTGGAAAGCGACAAATGGACCAGGATCCGCATAGGAATCGGCAACGAATTCAACCGCGGCGGCCAGATTGACTACGTCCTCGGAGAACTGTCGGAGGAAGAAAAGAATCAGGTTCCGGACCTTGCCGCCAGAATCATTCAGGGCTGCAAGGATTTCTCCACCATTGGCGTACAGAGGGCAATGAGCGCCCTAAACACAAAACCTAAACCGGTATCTCCGGAGCCCCAAAAACCGGCGGAGAAATAAATTTTCAAAAAACGTTGCAAAAAAATGAAAATTTTTGCAACGTTTTATTTTTTCCTGCATCTATATAGTAGGTTTAGGTTTTAGTACACGTCAAGAAACCGGCGCTCCAAGCTTAGTCTTGAAGGCCGGTTTTCTTGTTTCAATGTATTTCCTGATGCTCTCAGAAGGAGGTGGCGATACCAAGGAAGTCTTCTGCCTTGAGGGCTGCGCCGCCGATGAGGCCGCCGTCGATGTCCTTCTCCGCGAAGAGTTCCTTTGCGTTTGAAGGCTTGCAGGAACCGCCGTAGAGGATGGTCATGTCATCGGCCACCTTGGGACCGAATTTTTCCTCGATGACGTTGCGGATGCAGGCGTGGATTTCCTCGGCCTGCGCTGCAGTTGCGGTTTTGCCGGTGCCGATTGCCCATACGGGTTCATAGGCGATAACCACATTTGCCATATCTTCTGCGGTGAAGTTGTACAGGACGTTCTTTGTCTGGGCGGTAACAACCTCGAAGTGTTTTCCGGCCTCACGCTCCTGAAGGTTCTCACCTACGCAGAGGATAACCTTGAGACCAGCCTCAAGGGCAAGTTTGGTCTTGACCACAAGTTTTTCATCGGTTTCGCCATAATACTGGCGGCGCTCACTGTGACCGAGGATGGTGTATTCACAGCCGATTGAAGTGAGCATATTCACAGCCACCTCACCGGTATATGCGCCTTTTTCGTGGTCTGCGCAGTTCTGGGCGCTGAGTTTTACCTTGGAGCCCTTCAGAGCCTCAGCAACAAGTGCAAGGTGGGTGAAAGGAGGAGCAACTACAAGTTCCACGTTTGAGGGAAGATCCTTTGCTTTCTCAACAACTGCCTTTGCAAGGGCTACACCTTCGGGAACGGTGGTGTTCATTTTCCAGTTCCCTGCTACGATAAATTTTCTCATTATTTTGATTATTTAACAGACATTACTGCGGAAGCGATGGAATTGAGTTTCACATCTACTGAATCTGCGCGTGAAGCGAGGATGCAGGGAACCTTGGTTCCTACCAGGAAACCGGCCTGACGTACTCCCACCGCAAGTTTGGAATTGGTTTTCCAGAACACGTTTGCGCTCTCGATGTTGGGGAAGAGCAGGCAGTCTGCGTCTCCTGCAACGGGAGAGGAGAGTTTCTTGATCTGGACAGATTCTTCATCAATGGCGACGTCAAGGGCAAGAGGGCCGTCTCCGATGGCCTTGATCTGGCCTCTGTCGCACATCTTGGCAAGCATCGCTCCCTCGATGCAGGCGGGCATTGAATCCAGCATCTGCTCAGAGGCTGCGATGAAGGCGATCTTAGGCATGGCGATGCCGAAAGAACGGGCGACACCGGTAACGAAACCCGCCATCTTTACCTTCTGGCGGAAATCCGGTGCGGGGATAACTGCCATATCGGTGATGAAGATGAGTTTGTGATAATTGGGGTTCTCGATTACGCCGACGTGTGAAAGAAGGCCCTTGGGGGGAAGGAGGCCCACTTCCTTGTTGAGGATGGCGCGGAGGAACTTGTCAGTGGAGCAGAGGCCCTTCATAAGGACGTCTCCCTCACCGTCGTGGACCATACGGACAGCCTCGGCCACAGCCTTTAGTTCATCCTTGATGTCCACGATCTCAAACTTTGCGATGTCAATTTTGCATTCATCGCACACCTTTGCGATGAGGTCTTTGTCGCCAACCAGCGTTACCTTGACAAACCCCTGGTCTGAAGCGAGGGATGCTGCTTCGATGGTGTGTGAATCTACGCCCCAGGCGGCGATCATTTTCTTGCAGATGCCCTTGGCCTTAAGTTCTGCAAAAAGTTCGTTGAAATTCTTTATCATAGTTTATTCCTGATTATCAAGTACAAGATGCATAGTGTCACGGGCAATCACGAGTTCCTCGTTGGTGCAGATGAGGGCTGCCTTCACCTTGGAATCCTCGGTGGAGATTATTGCGTCCTCTCCCCAGGCCACGTTTGCCTCGTAGTCCACCTTCAGGCCCAGGTGCGAGAAGTTCTCAAGCACGCGGCGGCGAAGGCGGCTGTTGTGCTCACCGATACCGCCGGTGAAGACGATGAGGTCCACGCCGTTCATGGCGGCAACGTATGAGCCGATATTCTTGATTATGTCGTAGGTGTATTTCTTGAGTACGAGTTTTGCCTTGGGGTCTCCGCCATTTGCGAGTTCATCCAGTTCACGGGCGTCTGAAGTGACGGTGGAAATGCCCAGGAAACCGGATTTACGGTTGAGGATGGTGGTCATTTCATCGGGATCCACGCCAAGTTTCTTCTCAAGATAGAGGACGGCGTTTGCGTCTATGTTACCGACGCGGGTGCCCATAATCATACCCTCAAGCGGGGTAAAGCCCATAGAGGTGTCCACGCACTTGCCGTTCTGCACCGCCGTGATGGAGCTGCCGTTCCCGATGTGGCAGGTGATGATCTTGGAATTGTTTATGTCCAGGCCGCAGAGTTTTGCGCCTACGCCGGCCACGAACTGATGGGATGTGCCATGGGCGCCGTAACGGCGTACGCGGTATTTCTCATAATATTCATAGGGCAGGCCGTACATATATGCGTAGGACGGCATTGTCTGGTGGAATGCGGTATCGAAGGTGACAACCTGGGGGACCGTGGGAAGGGCATCCTGCATAGCCCTGATACCAAGAAGGTGGGCGGGGTTGTGGAGCGGGGCGAAATCCGCGCAGAACTCTATCTTTCCAAGGACGTCCTCATCCACGAGGACCGATCCGGAGAAGAAATCGCCGCCCTGCACGATGCGGTGACCCACGGCTTCGATGTCTTCGAGAGACTTCAGGACGCCGGTCTTGGGGTCTGTGAGGGCAGCCAGGATAAGTTGCATACCCACTTTGTGGTCAGGGATTGGAATGTCTGTGACAATTTTGTCCTTGCCGGCGGGCGCATACTGGAGGATACCGGCGGGAAGGCCGATTTTCTCTGCTATACCCTTGGCAATAACGTCAAACACATCGTCGCTCTTCATATCAAGAAGCTGGTACTTGATGGAAGAACTGCCGCAGTTGATAACTAGGATAATCATATGTTTATTGTGGTTTAGTTTTTATATTCGCTATATCCGTACAAATATACAAAATTATTGCTAATTTCGCATATGGCAGAGGCGAAAAGCATAGAGGCGCTGTCGGTTATGTTCACAGCGGGCGTGGCAGTGGGGGCGTTAGTTTCCAGCGGCGCGCCGTGGCTACTTCCCGCCATTCTCCTTCCCGCAGTCTCCCTGGCTGTATTCTCCTCTCCCCTTCTAAGGCGTTCCAAGGCCGGTCCCGCCGTACTTCTGACGGCTTTTCTCGCCCTGGGTGTCTTCGTATCGGCATCGGCCATACCGTTTCAGGGAGAAGAAACTTTTCTGGAGAGCCTGGCCTTAGAATCGGCCCTTAAACTGAAGGCCCTCATTTCCCGTATCCCTTTCAAGGCCGATATAACCTCTCCCCTTCTCACCGCCCTCCTTACCGGGGACAAAAGCGGCCTCACGCGGGAAACCATAGAGGCTTTCCGTGGCAGCGGCGCGTCTCATATACTGGCGCTCTCAGGGCTCCATATGGGCATCCTCTACCTTATTTTTGACAAACTCACCCTGCCTCTCGGAAAGTCCAGGGCTGCAAAATGGGCCAGGGCGGTCATTGTGGTTTCCGCCGCCGGCTGGTTCACGCTGATGACCGGCGCGGGGCCGTCCATAGTGCGGGCGTTCCTGTTTATACTTATAGGTGAGATATGCACTCTATCCGGAAGGCGCCGGAAGCCTTCCAGGGTGCTTTGCATAGCGCTTCTTGCGCAACTTGTTATAACTCCGGGCGTCATCCGGAGCCTGGGATTCCAACTCTCCTACCTTGCCATGGCGGGAATCGTACTCCTCTACCCCGTGCTGGAAAAATGGTATCCGGAAGGGGAATCGGCCTTCAATCCCATCCGCAAGATCTGGCAGATGGCCGCCATCGCTGTCTCCTGCCAGGTTTTCACCGGCCCGCTTGCGTGGATGAGATTCGGAACTTTCCCCCGGCATTTCCTCCTCACCAACCTAATGGCCATCCCAATTGTAACGGCGCTTATGTGGGTTGCGGTGGTGACGATAGCGCTGGCGGGCCTTGGCTGGTGCCCAGGTTTTCTCATAACAATGACAGACGGCCTTAGCCGCCTGCTTGAATGGGTTTTGACCGTAATCAGTTCCTGAGCCTGAAACCAGGGGACATCCATTCCTTCAGATCCCCGTTTTCATCGGCATAAGTAAGATATCCCTCCAGGGCCGGATCTTCCAGGATTATCCTTTCCGCCTCCCGGAGCCCCACAACCATACACCAGGTTGCAATTGCGTCGGATTCCGCGGAACTGACCGTGGAAACAACCGTTGCGCTGAGGAGACTGTGGTCTACGGGGTATCCGGTAATGGGATTGATGGTATGGGAGTACTTCTTTCCGTCACGCACGAAGAACTTGCGGTAGTTGCCGGAGGTTGTGATTCCCGCGGGTTTTCCCTCCGACGTCCAGACGTCCTTCAACTCTTCCCCGGAAGGGCGGTCTACGCCAACTGCCCAGGGCTTCCCGGAAGGATTAAGGCCGTCGCACCATATTTCACCTATGTCCACCAGCATATCCCTTACGCCTATGGAATAGAGATATCTTGCTATGACATCCGAGGTATACCCCTGCGCAATGGCGTTGTAATTGAGTCTGGGGCTTCCCATAGAGGCCGGATCAAGCGTTCCGTCCGGGGCGATTGGCAGTTCTTTGGGAAGAAGTTTCTGGCCGGTTTTTCCAAGGAGGGCCGATATCTCCTCATCCGTTGGGAAAGTACTGTTTCTGAAGCCGAATCCCCAGGCATCGTAGAGTGGCGCCGCCGCGCAGTCCACGGCGCCGCCGGAGCGCTCCCACATACGGTATCCGATGCCGTACATTTCAATGAAAAGGTCATTTGGCCTTATCACTTCCCCCGCATTGAAACGGGACAGGAGGGACTCCTTGTTGTATCCTGAAAGGGAGAAATCTATCTTTGTCAGGATGGCGTCCACACTGTCCCTGATGGCATCTGCAGGAACATCCACCCCGGTGATGTTGAACTTTACCGCATAGTCTACGGACTGAGCGGTTCCGGTTATAAGGACATAGCGTCCGCCGCCGGGACGGCAGGAACCCAGGATAAGCAGAAATGCCAGGACAGACAGGACTTTTCTCATACTATATAGCACGATAATTGCGCAATATTACAAAAAAATGACGATATTTGCGAGAATTATACGATACAATGAGAAAAACAGCCATAATATTCACCGTTATCCTTTCAGGCGTCATCCTTTCACTTCCCGCCTGCAAGAAAACTGAATCAACGGACAACACCCCCTCCCTCCAGGGCCTCACCATAAATGAAGCCGTCCCTTACGTAGCCGTGGGAGACGAACTCGTTTTCAACGCCGTGACATCGGCCCTGTCCGTGTCAAATGGCACCAAGCCCAGTGTCATCGGCCTTTACTGGCAGGTAAATTCCGCAAAGAAAGACACTCTTTCCAGGGACGTCAGGACAGAGAATCCTCAGTTCAAGTATCGCGTAGACACCCTTGGAACATATCAGATAGCCTGCTA
>R27__coassemble_1141_pt1 | contig 13022 bp, 10 predicted proteins | sample R27__metabat2_high_PE_018 | metagenome-assembled genome bin R27
GATAAGGCAAATGCCAATAGATCCCAATATTCTTCACTCCAAGCTGAAGACCTTCTTCGGCTGGGATGCCTTCAAGGGTGATCAACTGGACATCATCACTCATCTGATTGAAGGCGGGAACGCTTTTGTGCTTATGCCCACCGGCGGCGGCAAGTCCCTGTGCTACCAGATGCCTGCCCTGGTGATGGAGGGCACCGCCATAGTCATCTCCCCGCTCATAGCCCTGATGAAAAATCAGGTGGACGCCATCCGCGGCTTCGAGTCCTCGGAGGAAGGGATTGCGCATTTCCTCAATTCGTCCCTCAGCCGGGTAGAGACCGCCCAGGTGCAGGAGGACCTCCTGAGAGGCGTCACTAAACTCCTGTACGTTGCCCCGGAATCCCTTACCAAGGAAGAGAATATAGCCCTTCTCAAGAGCATCAAGATATCCTTCTATGCCGTGGATGAAGCCCACTGCATTTCAGAATGGGGTCACGATTTCCGTCCGGAATACCGCAAGATCCGCTCAATAATAGACATAATCCAGCCCGCTCCGGTAATTGCCCTTACCGCTACGGCAACGCCAAAGGTCCAGAGTGACATCCTCAAGAACCTCCGCATCCAGGATGCAACCGTGTTCAAGAGTTCCTTCAATCGGCCCAATTTATATTATGAGGTAAGGGACAAGGTGGAGCCGGAAAAGGACATAATCCGTTTCATCCGCCAGAATCCCGGCAAGAGCGGCATAATCTACTGCCTCAGCCGCAAGAAGGTGGAGGAACTGGCGCAACTCCTTGCCATAAACGGCATCAGGGCCCTCCCGTATCACGCCGGCCTGGATGCCAAGACAAGGGCCGATAACCAGGACAAGTTCCTGATGGAGGAGATAGACGTGATTGTTGCAACCATTGCCTTCGGGATGGGCATAGACAAGCAGAACGTCCGCTTTGTCATCCACTATGACATCCCCAAGAGCATAGAGGGCTATTACCAGGAAACCGGCCGCGCCGGACGTGACGGCCAGGAAGGCACCTGCATCACATACTACAGTTACAAGGACATCCAGAAACTGGAGAAGTTCATGCAGGGAAAGCCCGTGGCGGAGCAGGAGATAGGAAAGCAGCTCCTCAAGGAAACCGTGGCCTACGCAGAGTCCAGCCAGTGCCGCCGTAAACTCCTCCTCAACTACTTTGGAGAGGATTATACCCAGGACAACTGCGGCGCCTGTGACAACTGCCTGCATCCCAAGGTGCGCTTTGACGGTCATGAGGAGATGTGCCTTGTCATTGAACTCATAGAGTCCCTCAAGGAGCATTTCAAACTGGAGCACCTCACCGGCATCCTTGCCGGGGAGGCCAGCGCAATGATAAAGTCCTATCAGCACGACCAACTGCCGCTGTTCGGCGCCGGCAAGGACCGTGACCAGCGCTTCTGGGCAGCCGTAATCCACCAGGGCCTCATTCTCCATTTCCTTGAAAAGGACATTGAGAACTACGGCCTCATTTCGGTGACTGATGCCGGCCTTGAGTTCTATATGCATCCCAAGGAACTAATGCTGGTGGAGGACCGCACGTTCTCAGAAGGTGAGGACGATGACGAAGAAGACGCCGCTGCGGTTCGCGGTGGCGGAGGCGGAGACCAGGTGCTTCTGGCTATGCTCAAGGACCTCCGCAAGGACGTTGCCCGCAAGATGAGGGTCCAGCCCTGGGTGGTGTTCAGCGACCCTTCGCTGGAAGACATGACCATAGTGTATCCTCTCACCCTCAAGGAACTCTCGGAAAAGTGCCAGGGCGTAGGTGAAGGCAAGGCCCGCAAATTCGGCCAGCCGTTCATTGATCTCATTGCAAAATACGTTGAGGAGAATGAGATTGAAAGGCCGGACGATTTTGTGGTCAAAAGCGTCGCGTCCAAGTCCGGCAACAAGGTGTATATCATCCAGTCCATTGACCGTAAACTTCCTCTGGAGGACATTGCAAGGGCCAAGGACCTTGACATGGATCAGCTTCTCACGGAAATGGAGGCCATAGTGAGCACCGGCACAAGGCTCAACCTTGGCTATTATATCTCAGAAAACCTTGATCCAGAGGTTGTTCAGGAACTCTACGACTGGTTCAAGAATGACGCTGCATCGGATTCTTTGGCCGATGCCCGCGCGGAATTATCGGCCGATTACGAGGACATCGAAATCCGCCTTGTAAGGCTTAAATTCCTCTGCGAAGTCGCAAACTAATGCCCGCCGGGGCAGCTCATTACCGGAAACGTGGCGTTTTACGGTTACCAGCGGCCCAAAGGGCAGCCAGTTACCGGGAAAGGGGCATTTTACGGTTACCAGCGGCCCAGCAACTGTAGTGGGCGGCTGTTTTGATCACACATTAAGCGGCAAATATATGACAATGTGTCATCGGCACGGATTATCGCAGGATTTTTGTATCTTTGTGGGCTATGATGAATATTGGATATAACAACAGGTGGTTAAGGCTTGCAAAGGACATAATCTTTGTGGCCCTTGCCGTCTGGATACTTACAAGGCACAGTATACTGGCATTCATTATTGGAGCGCTGGGCGCATTCTGGTATGGGCGTGACGCCTATTTCCAGGCAAAGGCCCTGTGGCAGGAGAAGCATTACAAGGCTCCCGAGGCCCCTAAGGACGGCCCCAACACCCAGGCCCCTTCAGATGACGGGAAGGTAACCATCACCAACCTGTCAGATGCCAAGGAAGTGGATTTTGAGAAAGAATAGGACGTGATTCCCAAGGAAACAGTAGACCTCATCCTTGATACCGCCCGGGTAGAGGAGGTTATAGGGGATTTCGTGACGCTTAAGCGCCGCGGGTCCAGTTATGTAGCCTGCTGTCCTTTCCACAATGAGAAAACCCCGTCTTTCCACGTAACCCCGTCAAAGGGCATCTACAAGTGTTTTGGCTGCGGTAAAGCCGGAAGTGCCGTGGGGTTCCTGATGGATTATGACCATCTCACATACCCTGAAGCCCTCCGTTACCTTGCAAAGAAATACAATATAGAGGTAAAGGAAGAGGAAGAGACCGTAGAGCAGATTGCAGCGCGCCAGCGCACGGAAAGCCTTATGGCGGTATCTGAATTTGCCCGTCAGTTCTTCTCCGACCAGTTAAAGACAGGTGAAGGCCGCGCAGTCGGTTACCGCTATTACCGTGAACGCGGAATAGAGGACGCCACCATAGAGAAGTGGAGCCTTGGCTGGGCCCCGTCCGGGAAGGCCACCTTTGTGGAAGCAGCCCGCGCGGCCGGTTACAAGGACGAATTCCTTGTGGCGGCAGGCCTTGCCATCCAGCAGGAAGACGGCACCCTCATTGACAAGTTCCGTGAGAGGGTGATGTTCCCCATCCACTCCGTGAGCGGACGCGTCATTGCCTACAGCGGCCGCACCCTCAAGAGTGACAACCCCGCAAAATACGTAAACTCCCCGGAAACGGAGATCTACATAAAGAGCAGGAATCTCCTTGGAATCTACCTTGCCAAAAGCGAGATAGCAAAGCAGGACTGCTGCATCCTCGTTGAAGGCAACGTGGATGTTGTGATGATGCACCAGATGGGCATTACCAATGTAGTTGCCTCCTGCGGCACTTCCCTCACAGAAGAGCAGATCCGCCTCATCAAGCGCTTCACGGAGAACATCACAATAATGTACGACGGCGACAAAGCCGGTCTCCACGCCGCTCTCCGCGCTATAGGAATGATCCTCAAGGAAGGGATGAATCCAAAGGTTGTGTTCCTCCCTGACGGCGATGACCCGGATTCCTTCTCCCGCAAGCACACGCTGGAGGAGATACGGGAATTCATATCGGCCCACCAGCAGGACGGCATCGCCTTCAAGACGGACCTTCTCCTGGGAGAGGCCGGCGACGACCCCCTCAAGAAAGCCAACCTCATCAACGAGATAGCGGATACAGTGGCCGATATCCCGGACGCCATCAAGCGCCAGGTGTATGTGGACACCGTTGCCCGCCGCTTTGGAATTGAGGCCGATATAATCCAGGACCGCGTGCGGAAAACCCGGGAGAATGCCAGGAAGGAGATGCCCGGAAGGGCCGGGCAGGGCGGAAAAAGAGATTTCTCCGCTTCGCCTTCGGCTCCGGCGGAAATGACAGAACCTGCGCAGGCAAAGACGCCGCAAAGGGCCGTGAACATTACGGAGCCATCGGAGCGCGAACTTTTGGGATTCATCCTCAGGCACGGATGCTCCGAACTGAAGTTTGAAACGGACTCGGAGTTCTATAACCCTGACGGCTCCCAGACCGTGGCGGAATTCATTGACGCCGCCCTCAGCGGAGACAGCGCCGCTTTCTCAAATCCCGCCTACCAGGCTGCCTACAACGCATATTTCGCCCTTTACGACGAAGGCCTGGACCAGGACGGCATAGTGCGTTCCCTCCTCAACGGTGAAGACCGCACCGTGGCCGGCGTGGCGGCAGACCTTGCCACGGAAAAGTATGAACTCACAGTCCATAACTTTTCCGACGCCCTCACCACCACGGACTCCTGGCTGGTAACCTATGTGCCCCGCGCCATACTTGCCTACCACGACAAACGCCTCCAGGCCCAGCAGGCCGATATTAACCGCCGCCTGGCACAGGCAACCCCGGAAGAGGCAACACAGCTTCTGACGGAACTGAGCAGCATCAATGCCCTCAAGAAGACCATCAACATAAAACTTGGAAGAATAAAGAAATGAGCAGTTACAAAAGAACCCTGGTGACCTGCGCGCTCCCCTATGCCAACGGTCCCGTACATATCGGCCATCTTGCCGGTGCCTACATCCCCGGAGACATCTATGTACGTTATCTCCGAATGCGCGGGGAAGACGTGGTGTTTGTGTGCGGATCCGACGAGCACGGCGTGCCCATCACCATCAAGGCCAAGGACCAGGGCGTAACTCCCCAGGACATTGTGGACAAGTACCACAAAATAATGAAGGACGCCTTCACGGGCCTCGGAATCAATTTTGACATCTATTCCCGTACTTCGTCAGAGGTTCACGCAAAGAACGCCTCCGAGTTCTTCCGTAAACTCTATGACCAGGCCGATTTCATCACCCAGGAATCTGAGCAGCTCTATGACGAGCAGGCCCACATGTTCCTTACAGACCGCCTCATAGAGGGCACCTGCCCCAAGTGCGGCAACCCTCACGCCTATGGAGACCAGTGCGAGAAATGCGGCAGCACCCTTTCCCCGGAAGAACTCCTGGACCCTAAATCCAAGTTAAGCGGTTCAACTCCCGTGAAGAAGAAGACAAAGCACTGGTATCTGCCCCTTGACAAGTATGAACCCTGGCTCCGTGACTGGATCCTGGAGCAGCACAAGGAGTGGAAGACCAATGTTTACGGCCAGTGCAAGAGTTGGCTGGACGGCGGCCTGCAGCCCCGTGCCGTCACCCGTGACCTTGACTGGGGCGTTCCCGTTCCGGTAGAGGGCGCTGAAGGCAAGGTGCTTTATGTGTGGTTCGACGCCCCCATCGGCTACATTTCCAACACCAAGGAACTTCTGCCGCAGTCCTGGGAGAAGTGGTGGAAGGACCCTGAGACGCGTCTGGTGCATTTTATCGGCAAGGATAACATTGTGTTCCACTGCATCGTGTTCCCTTCAATGCTGAAGGCCGAGGGAACGTATATCCTTCCGGACAATGTCCCTTCCAACGAGTTCCTTAACCTTGAGGGTGACAAGATATCCACGTCACGCAACTGGGCCGTGTGGGTTAATGAATACGAGGAGCAGTTCCCGGGCTGCGAGGACGTGATGCGTTATGTCCTTACTGCAAATGCCCCCGAGACCAAGGACAACGACTTCACCTGGAAGGACTTCCAGGCCCGCAATAACTCTGAACTCCTGGCTGTCTTTGGAAACTTCGTGAACCGCGCCGTGGTGCTTACCCACAAGTATTTTGGCGGCGCAGTGCCGGAAAACAAAAAGCCGGAAGCAATTGATAAGGAGACGCTTGAGGCCCTTAAGCCCTGCCGTGAAGCCCTTGAGAAATACATTGAGACTTTCCACTTCAGGGAGGCCCTGAAGGAGGCTATGAACATGGCACGCATCGGCAACAAATACATCTCCGACATGGAGCCCTGGAAGGTTGCCAAGGAGGATATGGACCGCTGTGCCTCTATCCTTTACACCTGCCTTCAGATCTGTGCCGATCTAGCAATTGCCTTTGAGCCTTTCACCCCGTTCAGTGCCCAGAAACTGAGGGACATCCTGAAAGTTGGCGTAAACGCCGGACACGACTACCGCGCCGGTGAAGGCACTCCTACCGTCAACTTCTACAAGGCCGATGAAGGCAAGGCTGTGCATACGGTTTCTTCTGTCATTTCGAGCGGAGCCGAAGGCGGAGTCGAGAAATCTCAAATCACCCTGTCCTGGGACATGCTTGGAAGCGCAGAACTGCTGCCTTCCGGGCACCAGCTTGGAGAGGCGGTGCTGCTGTTCCGTAAGATTGAGGATGCTGAGGTAGAGGCCCAGATTGCAAGGCTGGAGGCCATCAAGAAGGCCCGTGAGGAGGCCGAGGCCGCAAAGGCCGCTGCAGAAGCCGCAAAGAAGATTGAGCCGCAGAAGCCGGAGGTTACCTTCGAGCAGTTTGGAGCAATGGATATCCGCACGGCAACGGTTCTGGCCGCAGAGCGCGTTCCCAAGACGGATAAACTTCTCAAACTCACAATTGATACGGGCATTGACCAGCGCACAATTGTTTCCGGCATTGCAGAGTATTATTCACCGGAAGACATGGTGGGTAAGCAGATCTGCATCCTTGCAAACCTTGCTCCCCGCGTAATCCGCGGCATTGAGTCAAAGGGTATGATCCTTATGGCAAAGCAGGGTGACGGCAAGATGCGCTTCATCACTCCCCATGAAGCCGTAACCAACGGAGCCTCAATAGGTTAAAGGTATAGCGGTGCACTTCCAGGTGCACCGCTATACCTTTAACCAGTTGATAGAAAGATCTTTGCGCCACCAGGTGAGTTGGCGCTTGGCGTAGTGGCGGGTATTCACTTGGATGCGGCGGACGGCCTCTTCACGGTCAGTGACGCCGTCAAAATAATCGAACATCTCCTTGTAGCCAACAGTCTGGAGGGCGGAAAGGTCACGGTATGGGAGCATACGGCGGGCCTCGGCCTCAAGGCCGCGGCGCATCATCTGGAGGACGCGTGCGTTAATGCGCTCATAAAGATCTTCCCTAGGCCTTTCAAGGCCGATTTTCACTATCTCAAAGTCCCTTTCCTTGAAACTCCTGGTCTTGAAGGAGGAGAACGGCTGACCGGTGTACATACTAACCTCCAGGGCCCTAATGACACGCTGCCCGTTGGAAAGGTCCAGTTCCTCATAAGAGACGGGATCCAGTTCCTTTAACTGCGCTGCAAGGGACTCCACGCCATCCTCACGGAGGCACTCCATAAGGTGCTGCCGCAGTTGCAGCGGAACCTCCGGGAAATCGTCCAGGCCATAGCAGAAGGCATCTATGTACATCATGGAGCCGCCGCACATCACAAGGGTTTCATGCCCCTGGGCAAAAAGTTTATTGACCAGCGCCAGGGCATCGGCCTCATAAATCCCGGCGGTATAGTTGCGGGTGATGGGGATTGAGCGGGTAAAGTAGTGCTTCACGGTGGCCATGTCCCTTCTGGAGGGTGCCGCCGTGCCTATGCACAGTTCCTTATATATTTGCCGGGAATCGCAGTTAATGACGGGAGAGCCTACTTCCAGGGCACGTTTTATAGCGTAGGCGCTTTTACCCACGCCGGTTGGCCCAAGTATTATCTCTACCCTTTTAGGCACTACTCCTCACCCTCGTCAAAGATTTCCTTGCCGTCTTCGTCGTCATCCTCCTCATCCTCTTCATCCTCATCCTCAAAGTCATCATCGTCGTCCTCCGGTTCTTCCCCTGGGAGATAACGCTGACGCTCAGGGAGGTCCTCATAGGCCACATAGCCGTTTTCAAACTCAATGGGGTTGGGCCCCTTGGATTCCTTGAGGACGAGGCCCGTGACGCGCTCACCTTCCGCTTCACCCTCTACGGTGAGGATGACGCTCTTCTTGTTGGTGACGTCATAGAAGTACACCATGCTGTCCGTGCCGGCCTTGACGGTGTCTTCAAGCGTTACGCGGTCTACGGTGCCGCTGCCTAGGTCAAAGAGGCCGTAGCGGGCAACGACGCCCCCCGTAACATCCAGGGCCTTGAACATTATTATCTGATCCTGGGCGAACTCCAGGTCACTGCGAAGTTGCTTATGGATATCGTACAGCGTAGTGGCGCCGTTGACATGATATAGGCGATAAAAGCCTTTAATACCCGCAAGGGTAACGCGAATCTTGAAAACCATACCCAAATATACTGCTTTTTCTGTGTTTAATTGCAAAATATCTCAAAAAACCTTAATTTTGATGAAGTGGAAATTCAGGATTCATATAAGTCCATAGCCGCGCCGTCGGAGGGCCTTTTCAAGGACAACGGGTCCCGCTTCATCGCCCTTGCCTACCCTGTAGAGACGGAGGATGAGGTTAAGGAGATCGTGGCCTCTCTCCGCAAGGAGTACCACGACGCCCGGCATCACTGCTACGCATACCGTATCGGCCTTAAAGGAGATGTTTGGAGGGCTTCAGATGACGGAGAGCCTTCCGGAAGCGCCGGGAGACCCATCCTTGGGCAGATAGATTCCCTTGGGCTGAGTGACATCCTGGTTGTTGTGGTGCGTTATTTTGGCGGCATCAAACTGGGAATCCCGGGGCTTATCCGCGCCTACAAGACTTCCACGGCCGATGCCCTCTCTTCTGCCACCGTGGTCACAAAGATTGCCGGGCGGAACTATCGGCTTTCCTTTGACTACCTTTCCATGAACGCCGTGATGAAGGTCCTCAAGGACCTGGACCTTCCCCAAAGCGGGCAGGACTTCGGGGAGAAGTGTTCCCTTGTCACCCGCGTACGCCTTGCCCAGGATGAGAGTTTTAAGGAAAGACTTTTGGGCATTGCAGAATTGAAAGAAATATAGGTTTTCACAATAATAATCCGTAACTTTGAAAACCATAATTAATACAGATCATAACCTAAATAAAATGTCCAAGAAAGTTCACGTTTTCAACGCTGGCCCCTGCCTTCTTCCGCAGGTTGCCATTGACAATGCAATTGAGGCCCTGAAGGATTTCAGCGGCACCGGAATCAGCCTCATTTCTATCTCCCACCGCACAAAGGAGTGGGACGCCGTAATGGATGAGACACGCGCCCTCTGGAAGGAACTCCTCAATATCCCGGATACCCACGAGGTAGTTTTCCTTGGCGGCGGCGCCTCCCTCCAGTTCCTCTATGTGGCAATGAACTACCTTGAGAAGAAGGCCGCATACCTGGACACCGGCGTATGGGCCCACAAGGCCCTTGTAGAGGCCCAGGGCATAGGAGACGCGTATGCAATAGCCTGCTCCAAGGACAAGAACTACACGTATATTCCCAAGGGATTTGATGTCCCCGCAGACCTTGATTACCTCCACATCACCACCAACAACACCATTTACGGTACGGAGATAAAGGAAGACCTTGACGTCCCCTGCCCCCTCATTGCCGATATGTCATCGGACATTATGTCCCGCCCGGTGGATGTAAGTAAGTATGACCTCATCTACGGCGGCGCCCAGAAGAACGTGGGCCCTGCAGGCGTTATCTTCGCAATCATCAAGAAGGATTCCCTCGGCCGCGTAACCCGCCACATCCCCACGATGCTTGATTACCGCACCCACATTGACAAACTCTCAATGTTCAACACCCCGCCCGTTTTCAACATCTTCGTGATGAAGGAAACCCTGAAGTGGATCAAGTCCATGGGCGGCGTGGAGGCCATCCAGAAGATCAACCAGAAGAAGGCCGATTTACTATACGGTGAAATAGACCGCAACAGCCTGTTCGTTGGCACTGCAGCCAAGGAGGACCGTTCCCTCATGAACGTATGCTTTGTGCCTTCAGAAGGCCACGAGGACATCTTCGATCCCTTCTTCGCCTTTGCCAAGGAACGCGGCATGGTGGGCATCAAGGGCCACCGCAGCGTAGGCGGTTTCCGCGCCTCCCTGTACAACGCCTGCACCGTGGAAGACGTCCAGGCACTTGTAGACTGCATGCAGGAATTTGAAAAACTTCATAAGTAATGAAAATTTTACTCGCCACCCAGAAACCCTTTGCAGCGGCTGCTGTAAAAGGCATTGAAGATATCCTCAAGGCCGCAGGCCATGAGGTTGTAAAACTTGAAAAGTATCCGGAGCAGACGGATCTTGTGGCTGCAGTCGCAGACGCCGAGGCCCTTATCATCCGCTCCGACAAAGTGACCGCAGAGGTACTTGACGCCGCACCCAAACTGAAGATCGTGGTGCGCGCAGGCGCCGGCTTTGACAACGTGGACCTTGAGGCAGCAACCGCCCACGGCGTAGTTGTGATGAACACCCCCGGCCAGAACTCAAATGCAGTGGCGGAACTTGCGCTTGGCCTTATGATCTTCATGGCCCGCACCCACTTCACTCCCGCAACCGGCTCGGAACTCCAGGGCAAGCGCCTTGGCGTCCAGGCCTACGGAAATGTGGGCCGTCTGGTAGGCCAGAAGGCAAAGGCCCTGGGGATGGAAATATCGGCCCTGGACCCCTTCCTTACGGATGAGCAGATCATTGCCGGAGGTGCCCAGCCCGTGCATTCCGTGGAGGAACTTTACGCTTCGGCCGATTACCTTTCAATCCATATCCCGGCCCTTCCTTCCACCATTAAGAGCATCGGCTATGACCTTATAATGCGTATGCCAAAGGGCGCCACCCTTGTGAACACCGCCCGTAAGGAAGTCATCGACGAAGACGGCCTGTTCCAGGCACTTTCAGAGCGCGAAGACCTCAAGTATGTCACGGACGTAATGCCGGACAACTACGACCGCCTCACCAAGAACTTCGGCTACCGCGTCTTTGCGACTCCCAAGAAGATGGGAGCCCAGACCGCCGAGGCAAACGTGAACGCCGGCCTTGCAGCCGCCCGCCAGATAGTTGACTTCTTTGCAACAGGAAACCGTAAATTCCAGGTAAACAAATAATTATGGTAAGAGTAAAACCCTTTGCGGCAATACGCCCGCCCAAGAATCTGGTCACTGAAGTAGCGGCTCCGCCCTACGATGTCCTTAACTCCGAGGAAGCCCTCGCAATGGCCGGAGAAAAGAGCCTCCTGCATATCACGAAGCCGGAAATTGACTTCACGCCCATTGCCGGTGAGCACGAGCAGCGCACCTACGACAAAGCCGTGGAGAATTTCAAGGCCTGGAAAGAGCGCGGCTGGCTGGTGCGTGAGGACAAGGAGAAATACTATGTGTACGCCCAGACTATGGGAAAGCGCACCCAGTACGGCCTTGTGCTCTGCGCCCACACTGACGACTACGCCCAGGGCATCATCAAGAAACATGAGCTCACCCGCAAGGACAAGGAAGACGACCGAATGGTCCACGTCCGCATCCAGAACGCCAACATTGAGCCCGTGTTCTTCGCCTACAAGGACAACGAGGAACTCAACAAGATTGTGGCCAACGCAGCGGCCGGAAAGCCGGAGTACAAGTTCGTGGACGAGAACAAGTTCACCCACACATTCTGGGTAATCTCGGACGACGCCACTATCAAGCGCATCACTGAAATCTTCACCAATGACATAGACGCCTTCTATGTGGCCGACGGTCACCACCGTACCGCCGCCGCCGCACGCGTAGGCGCAGAGAAAAAGGCTCAGAATCCTCACCACACGGGAAATGAGGAGTACAACTACTTTATGGCAGTGTGCTTCCCTCAAAGTCACCTCGCAATCATTGATTATAACCGTGTGGTGAAGGACCTGAACGGTCTCAGTGAAGAAGAGTTCCTGAAGGCCCTGGAGGAGGATTTCGATGTAGCCGTTGCCACCAAGCCACGCTGCGGGCGTCCGGCAAAGCCCTATGCCCCCATCGGCCTGCATAATTTCTCAATGTATCTTGGAGACAAGTGGTACAGCCTCACGGCAAAGCCCGGAAGGTACAATGACGAAGATCCTATCGGCGTTCTTGACGTCACTATCCTAAGTAACCTTGTCCTGGACAAGATCCTTGGCATCAAGGACCTCCGCACGGACAAGAGGATAGACTTCGTGGGCGGTATCCGCGGCCTTGGAGAACTTTCACGCCGCGTGGACTCCGGAGAAATGAAGGTGGCCTTTGCGCTGTATCCCGTTTCAATGGACCAACTCATAAATATTGCCGATACCGGCAACATCATGCCTCCCAAGACCACCTGGTTTGAGCCCAAACTCCGCAGCGGCCTGGCAATCCACAGCCTGGACTAAACGTTGCGTTGAATGGAATCTACTGAGTATCAGCAATTTAGCAGAAAACCCCTATGTAAATATGCATAGGGGTTTTTGCTTATCTTACTAATTATCAGCTATTTACATTCTACGCTAATCAGCCCCCACAGGACCACGCCAACGGAGACGGAGACGTTTAGGGAGTGTTTTGTCCCCTGCTGGGGGATTTCAAGGGAAAAATCGCAGGCATCAACTACTTCCTGCTGCACTCCTTCAACCTCATTGCCAAAGACAAGGGCGTACTTGGCACCGGACGCGCGGTGGAATGCATCCAGTTTGACGGAATTCACGGTCTGCTCCACGGCAATGACGGTGTAGCCATCGGCCTGAAGGCGGTGGACCAGGTCCACGGCATCTTCCACGTGCTCCGACGGCACAACTTCCTCTGCGCCAAGGGCTACCTTGCGGAGTTCGGCCGACGGCGGTACGGGGCATATCCCGCAAAGATAGACTTTATCCACGCCGAAGGCATCCGAGGTACGGAAGACGCTCCCCACATTGTGGGCGCTCCGGACATTGTCCAGCACCAGCGCAATGCCGCTGGACGGCCTTGTGGTACGATATTCACTGGCCGATATCCGGCCCAGTTCCCTGTTTAGAAGTTTTCTGTCTTTCACGGGAGCAAAGTTAAAGCCGAATTTAATTTGACAGTGCAACAGCACTATCGGATGTAAAGTTAAACA
>R27__coassemble_1149_pt1 | contig 12999 bp, 14 predicted proteins | sample R27__metabat2_high_PE_018 | metagenome-assembled genome bin R27
GGCAATGCTGTTCTTTGCCTTCTTGGCCTTTTCCTTCGCTTCCTTTTCCGCTTCCTTTGCGGCGCGGGCATCTTCCTTGGCCTGGATGGCGGCCTGCTTCTCCGCTTCTGCAGCAGCCTCTATCTCTGCCTTCTGGCGCTCTGCTTCCTCGGTTGCCTGAGTAATGATTTCATAGGCACTTTCACGGTCTACGGGATGGTCATACCTGCCATACAGACGGCTGCGGTTGATGAGTTCCGTACGCTGCTCGGGGGTGATGGCGCCAATCTGGCTCAGGGGGAAGAGAATCTTTGCGCGCTCCACAATGGCTGGGGTGCCCTTTTCATCCAGGAAGGACACAAGGGCCTCTCCGGTGCCCAGTTCAAGAAGCGTGTCATAAGTTTTGAAGGCGGGGTTGGGCCGGAAGGTATCGGCAGCAACCTTAACTGCCTTCTGGTCCTGGGGGCTGTATGCGCGGAGGGCGTGCTGGACACGGTTACCCAACTGACCCAGGATATTTGAAGGGATGTCAGTGGGGCTCTGGGTGATGAAGTAGATGCCTACGCCCTTGGAACGGATGAGGCGGATAACCTGCTCGATCTTGTCCGTAAGGGCCTTGGAAGTGCCTTCAAACAGCATGTGAGCCTCGTCGAAGAAGAACACGAGTTTGGGAAGGTCCATCTCTCCAACCTCCGGAAGGGTGGCGTAAAGTTCACTGAGAAGCCACAGCAGGAAGGTTGAGTAGAGTTTGGGCTGGAGCATCAGTTTATCTGCGGCAAGGACGTTCATTATGCCCTTACCGCCCTCGCACTGAAGGAGGTCATAAATGTCAAAGTCAGGCTCTCCGAAGAATTTGTCGGCGCCCTGGTTCTCAAGGGCAAGGAGGGCCCTTTGGATGGCTCCAACTGAGGCCGATGTAACGTTTCCGTACTTTGTGGTGTACTCTGCGGCATTCTGGCCCACGAAGTTGAGCATGGCGCGGAGGTCCTTGAGGTCAATCAGGAGAAGCCCGTTGTCATCGGCAATCTTGAAAACTATGTTGAGGACGCCGGTCTGGGTTTCATTGAGGTCCATCAGGCGGCCCAGCATATCCGGTCCCATACGGGAGATGGTGGAACGCATGGGATGGCCCTGCTCCCCGTAAACGTCGAAGAAGCGCACGGGGCAACTCTGGAACTGAGGATTCTCTATGCCGAACTCCGGCAGCCTCTTCTCAATGAATCCGGAGAGTTTACCGGCCTGGGAGATGCCGCTGAGGTCTCCTTTCATATCGGCCATGAAGCAGGGTACGCCCGCCTGGCAGAAGGTTTCTGCAATTACCTGGAGGGTGACTGTTTTACCGGTGCCGGTTGCGCCTGCGATGAGTCCGTGGCGGCAGGCCATTTTGCCCTGGAGAGAGATGGGGCCGTTGGAGGAATGGGCTACGTAAAGCCCGCGCTGAGTGTCTAGCATAGAGGTTCTGAATTATTTCCGCTAATATAGCAAAAATTATTCAGAGAATAAATCCCTTTGGGGAAGAGAAGAGGAAAAACGCCGGCGGAGGTTCTTCACAAGGTAGGAAGTGTTGCGGCTGAACTTAGAGCCCCTCCAGGCCGATGTATTGGAGATGAGCACCCAGGTTTCCCCGTCAGGGAAAACTTTCACAAGGGCCGATGTTCCGGAGAAAGACCCCGTGCGGGTCCACTCGCCGTCCTTGGTGTCCACCCAGCCCAGGGAGAAGGTGTTTTCGTCGTACCAGGTGGTCATCTTCCGGATGGAATCGGCACTGAGGATATCCTCAATGCCTTCCAGGCCGTTGATTGAGGACACAACGCGCGCAAGTTCCACGGCGGATCCCACCCAGGCGCCGGCGCCCATAAGGGAAGTGACATCATTGCCGCCGTAGCACTTCTCTACGCCCGCGTACTTGCCGTCAAAGGAGGTGACGGGCTCACTGTCCGGCTGCATAAAATACATACTCTCCCCGGGGAGCCTGTCCTTGAGGTAATTCCCCGCAATCCTGAAGCCGCGGCAGCCGCAGGGCTCAAAGACTTCCTTCTGCATAAACTCCTCATAGGACATTCCCGAGGCCTTTTCTATGACAAGGGAAAGAAGGAGATACCCGAAGTTGGAGTACTGCTGCCAGGTGCCGGGCGTAAAGGCAAGGGGGCGGCGGAGTTCCTCCCGCACAAACTCCCCGGTATCGGGGTGATAGCCGGTAAACATGACATCGGCCCCGCGGTAATGGAAACCGCCCTGATGTCTCAGGAGATGCTCAACGGTCATAAGGTAATAGTTGTCGTCCCTTATTGAGGTGTCATACTCATTGAGGATTCCGTAAGGGCCGAATACCGGAGTCTCCAGAAAGAGTTTTCCCTGCTCCTGAAGCCTCATTACGCCTATTGCCGTGAGAAGTTTGGAGACGGAGGCAAGCCTCATTATGGTGCCTGGGGTCATAGGGGTGGAGGGATCGGCCTTTCCGTAGCCTCTGGCGTAGATGAGGGAATCGTGACGGGTGACGGCGATTGAAACGCCCTTGAGGGCCCAGAAACGCATAAAACTGTCCACTACGGCGTCCATCCCCGGGAGTTCCGACTGCGAGTTCACTATGCTGCGGTTCCAGTCCGGGAATTCCGCGGGAGCGGGCGCAGGCTTTCTGCCGCCGCAGAAAAGAAGCAGCGGAAGGATCAGAAGCAATATGGGCCACCTGGCGCTCACTTCACCAGGCCGGCCTTCCTGCCAAATTCAATGATGTAATCGGCCGTCCCTTCAATCCCCAGGACGGAACTGTCTATGGAAAGATGATAGTTGGAGGCGCTTCCCCAGGAACCCAGTGTGTAGTAATTGTAGTACGACTCCCTTATGTGGTCCTTCTTCCGGATTAGTTTTTCCGCTTCTTCAGGAGTGACGCCTTCGCTCTCCACTATGCGGGAGATGCGGTACTCCTCCGGCCCCGTCACAAATACGTTCAGGCAGGGAAGATCCCTTAGGATATAGTCCGCGCACCGGCCTATGATAACGGCGTCCCCCTTCTCCGCGATTGCGCGGATCACCTCGCTCTGGGCTTTGAAAAGGACGTCGTCGTTCATATAGGTGTTGTCCAGGTAACTCATCCGGCCGGAGGCGAAGAAACTGGACACGGAGAAGATGCTCCTTTTCTTCTCCCCGCCTTCAAACAGGGACGGGGAATAACCGCTTTCCTGGGCGGCCTTTGAGATTAACTCGTTGTCATAGAAGGGAATGCCGAGTTTCCCGGCAACCGCCTGGCCCACATAACCGCCGCCGCTGCCGAATGACCGGCCAACATTGATGATGGTATTCATAACTGACTTCCAAGAATTGACGGGTCATCGCCGTCCTTAAGTTTACCTAATTTCACTATGAGGTTCCACGCCAGGATGGCCGTTATAATGGCCGATACTGTATCCGAGATGGGGAAACTGTACCATACTCCGGCCTCAGATTCCAGGATTGGAGGAAGGATGTAGATTGAGGGTAGGAGGAAAAGCAGTTGCCTTGAAAGGGAGAGGAAAATGGACTTTTTCACCATCCCCAGGCACTGGAAAAGGTTTGTGGTGACCATCTGGAAACCCACTATGGGAAATACCGGATTCATCATCCTGAGACCCGTTGCGGCCTTTTCCTCAAGGATGGGGTCATTGGTGAAGATGCTCACCGCGGCATCCGGCAGGAATTCCGAGACTATGAATCCAACGGTGGTCACGATGGTTCCCCACACAGCCGTCTTGATGTACACTTCACGGACCCTTGAAAACTGCCTTGCGCCGTAATTGTAGCCGGCAATTGGCTGCATCCCCTGATTGAATCCCATCACAACCATAACGAACAGGAAGGTGATGCGGTTCACTATTCCGTAGGCCCCAAGGGCAAGGTCTCCGCCCCAGGTGACAAGTTGCTGATTGATGAAAAGCACCACTATGCAACTTGCGAGGTTCATAAGGAAAGGGCCCATTCCAATGGAGAGGGAATCCCCCGCTATCTTCCAGTCCACCTGTAACACCTTCAGGGAACGGGGCAGATGGAGGAAACGCTTCTGGTCCAGAAAATACCACAGGGTATAGCCAAGGGCCATTGTCTGGCAAAGGACGGTGGCTATTGCCGCGCCCCTGATTCCAAGCCCCAGCGTGTAGATGAAGATAGGGTCAAGGATTGCGTTTGAGGTAACCGTAAACAGAGTAAGCCCCATGGCCAGCTTTGGATTGCCTGAAGACCGCACTATGGCATTGAGGCCGAAATAAAGGTGCGTGACGGCGTTACCGAGGGCTATTATTGTCATATAGTCCCTTGCAAAGGGCAGGGTAGCGTCCGATGCTCCGAAAAACCTCAGGATGGGATCCATCCACACCAGCGATACTATGGTGAAGATAATGCCCGTTATGATATTGAGGGTGACATCATTGCAAAGGACTTTCCCGGCACTTTTGTAGTTCTTCTGTCCCAGGAGCACGGAAATCATGGTGGCGGCGCCAACGCCCACAAGGGTGCCGAACGCCGTTGAGATGTTCATCAGGGGAAACGTCACGGCAAGGCCGGACATAGACAGGGAACCAACGCCGGGAATATGGCCGATAAAGATGCTGTCAACCATATTATAAAGCGAGGACGCCGTCATGGCAATGATGCCGGGGACGGCATACTGCCTGAGGAGGGCGCCCACGGGCTTTGTGCCCAGTTCAGTAGGAGCGCTTGCCGACATTACTCCGAGAGTTCCAGTTCAAAGATAAGCGGCGCGTATGGAGGGATGCGGTCTCCGCTTCCGGTGGAGGAGTAGCCAAGGTCCGACACGAAGAGGACGGTTGCCTTCTGGCCCGCCCAGTGCATCTTGTAAAGGCCTGCCTTGAAGCCTTCCACCAGGGATGAACTTCCGTCCATAGAGATTGAACTGTAGGTGGCGGAGAACTTGATGCTGGATTTCTCATAGGCCTTCTCAGTCACGAAGAGGCCTTCCTTCAGGGCAACTGCTTCGTCGTTGGTGTCGAAGGCCTGGCCGTCAAGGCGGCGGCCTGTGTAGGTGAGATGGAGGGTGGCGTCATCGGCCCTCCTGTCCTCAGGCTTGAATGCCGATGTGTCGGAGACGAAGTAGAATACGCCGTCCTGCTGTCCAGCCTTGTAGGTGCAACTCTTCTGAGCCTCACCGTAATGGGCGGCGACGTATGCGCCCAGTTCACTTATTTCCTGCCCGAGGATGTCCTGGCACTGGCCCTCCAGGGTGATTTCGTAAATCATATGAAGGGAACTTGAGCAGGCGTCTATGTACTCCTGCTTAGTATTGTAGCGGCTGGTTGTAAGGAGCCAGGCGGGGATGATGGCGGTACGGCTTCCGCCCACCCTCATACCGCCAAGGAGATACTCCAGGCCGGCATTTCCGGTGCCATTTGAGGTGTTCTGGTACTTGGGACCGTAATAATTGTAGGGCTTGTAGTCGTTCTCGTCAAGTTGCTTGGCAATATCGGCCTCAGTTGAAGTGAGGACCGTGCCGTCGATGGAACGGACGGTGCTGCGAAGTTTGCTGTAGACGGCTTCCGGAGTCCATTCCGCGCCTGTTCCGGGGGTGTCCTTGAGGATATAGATGCCCCACTTGTCCGGCTGGATGTCAGGGTATTCGGTGGACATAAGCAGTTCCAGGTATTCCCGGGCCTGTTCTCCCGTAGAGGTGGTCTTTTCCTGGGCGCAGCCTGCGACGAGGGCGGGAACCGCCAGGGAGACCATTATTTTCAAAATCTTCTTATTCATTCTTTATACTTTCAATCCAAACGTGATAGACCAGGGCCGATTTTGCAGGAATCGTGCCGTTCTCCTTGTTTCCGTAGGCGAATTCTCCGGTGAAGAGGATATAGGCCTCGTCTCCGGGCTGGACGCCGTGAAGGCCCATCCTGAGGCCTTCCACAAGGGTTTTGTCAAGGGTAAGGGTGACCGGCTGGAAGATGGTTGTGTCCGTGAGTGTCCATCTTGCGGCATCGGCAATGTCCTTACGGTTGGTCTCAATGAGGTTTGAGGCCGATACCGTGGCTCCGGTAAGGGTGTAACTTGCGTACTCAAGGGTAACCTTGCCGCCGGCGCGGAGGGAATCTCCGGGATCCCTGTTGTCCTTGAGGGTGAGGCGCCAGGCGCCGTCGTTCCTCACAAGCGTAGCCTCGGGATCGGCCTTCATCTGGGCCTGGACGAAGGAGTCTATGTAGCCGGCCTGCTTGTCATAGGTAACCTTCAGAGACTGCTTGGTGCAGCCCCAGCCGATGATAAAGAGTGCCGTCAGTATGAGTGCCCTGTTCTTCATTACAATGACTCCAGAAGCGCGTGTTTCACATATTCCTCAAGGCTTTTCCCGCCAAGGTCCGTTGCGGGGTAGAGCCTTCCTCCGGCAGCATTTTCATGGCCGCCGCCGTTAAAATACTTAAGGGCGCACTGCTGGGCGCTTGTGCCCTTCTTTGAGCGGAGGGACACCCGGAAGTGGTCCTCATACTCTTTCAGGAGGAGGGATAGCCTCACCTCCTTTATTGAGAGAGGGACATTCACAAGGCCTTCGCTCTCCCCTTCCTTTAGATCGAAGCGCTGCTGGATCTCCTTTGTGAGAATCATATAGGCGGCGCCTTCCGGAAGGATTTTGAGGGCCTCATTCTGCATATAGCCCATAAGGCGCACCCTGTTTTCCCTGTAACTGAAGTAGATCTTCTGGAGAAGGGCGTCCCTGTCCACGCCGGCTGCGATAAGTTCCGAAGCCATCGTGAACGTTGACGGGAACACGGAGTTTGCGAAGTTATTTGTGTCCGTGGTCATTCCTGTAAGGATGGCTTCCCCAGTCTCACGGTCCTTCAGATCCCATCCCAGGGCCTTCAGGATCCAGAAAGTGAGTTCCGAGGCCGATGAGATGTCCGGGGTGGAGAACACCAGGGAGAAACTGTCCTGGGCGGGATTCAGGTGATGGTCTATGAGAACCTTTGGAGCCCTGGACGCAGCCAGGGAATCCCCAAGGACATCCGTGCGGGAGAACGAGTTGCAGTCCATAAGGATTATAAGGTCCGCATCATCCTCGGTGGTGCCGGTCAGATATCTCAAGGAAGGATTCTTTGCAAACTCAAGGCTTTCCGGAAGGGAGTCCGGGAACAGGCACACAACTTCCTTGCCCAGTTCCCTTTTAAGGTACAGGGCAAGAGCCGTGACACAGCCAAGGGCGTCTCCGTCAGGGTGCACGTGGGCAGCCAGGGCCACCTTGCGGGCGTTCCCCAGCAGTTTCCTGAAGGCGTCAATTTTCTCCTTTCCTATGCAGCCAGTCATACGCTTTCGGTTTGCATCGGCAAATTTACAAAAGATTATTGCTTTTGAGAAACCTTTTTTTTAACTTTGCGAGAAGTTTTGATAATTGTAAAACACTAAAATAATGAACAAATCCGTAAAAATCGCCTTAGAGGTTGTTCTTGCAGCCATCATCGTCCTTCTTGTCTGGCTCACCGTAAAGAGCATCCAGAAGCCCGTGAAATTCAACAATGAGGTTGCAGCGCGTTCCCAGGTGGCCATCCAGCGCCTCAAGGACATCCGCACCCTCCAGGTTGCTTTCAAGAGTGAGAACGGCCGTTTCAGCCCCACTGTAGACTCCCTCAAACTTTTCTATGAGGAAGGCAAGATGAACATCATCATGCAGATCGGCTCAAACGATGACTCAATCGCAGTTGCAAACACTGAGGCCATCAAGAAGGCAAACCGCAGGCTCAAACCAGCAGAACTTACCGCAAAACTCCAGGAAGCGTATGAAAACGGCCAGAAGGTGGTGTTCTCCACCGTCACCGCAATCCCCGTGAAAGACACCCTCTTCAGGGGCCGTCCTGATTTCTGCATAGACTCCCTCAAATACATCCCGTTCTCCGGTGGTCAGGAGGTTGAGATGGAATCCACCATCAAAACCGTTTCCGGCGTACAGGTTCCCCTGTTCGAGGCCCGTATGCCCTACAGGGCTCTCTGCCTTGGTCTTGACAACCAACTCCGCATCAATCTTGACGCAGACCGCAAGGACCAGAACAAGTATGAGGGTCTTCAGGTCGGAAGCATAACCGCTCCTAACAACAATGCCGGTAACTGGGAATAACAGCCCTGGCGGCAGTACAGGAATATCCATTCAAGTGTGCTTGAGTGGATATTCTTTTAATGGCTCTCCCTGGATAGGAAGTGAGAAGGTTTTCACCACCAGGGAGTTCCAGCAAAGGTACTCTTCCGTGGACATTGCCCTCCTTACGCCAAAGGTTGCGCTGGTCCCGGAGCCTTTCTTCAATCCCGGGGAGGCCCGCGCCGCGCTTGAGGAGGTAGTGGCGCTCTCTCCTTCGGACATCGTGGAATACATCTCCGTGCCTTCCCTGGCATCTGTCCTGGTGTACTCCAATTCCATTGGAGAATCCCTTTCCAAGGTACTTGCAAACACCGTCCTTCCCACTTCCGGAGAGCCAGTGAAGGTGCTCCCGGAGATGTATTATCTCCTCAGGGAACTGGAAGGAATTTCAGAGTACAACAAGATTGTGGCTTCCTGGGCCGACGGCTGGCTGCACCTTGTGATAGCCCAGGGCAAGAGCCTCTCCCTTGCCAACACTTATGAGGCCCCTGATTTCACCACCGCGGAATACTTCCTCTTCCTTGCCCTGAAAAGGCTCCAACTCAACCCTGAAGTGTCCACGGTCTGTTTCCGCACTCCCCTCACCCCGGAGGCGGAGATGTCACTGTACCGCTACTTCAAGTCAGTTTCCCGCCTATGAGGATTATCGGCGGAAAATTGAAAGGGAAGGTAATCCTTCCTCCAGCAGGATACAAAGCCCGTCCCACTACAGATTTTGCAAAGGAGGGGCTTTTCAATATCCTTGACAACGAGTACGAATTCCAGGAACTCAAGGTTCTGGACCTTTTCGGCGGCACCGGATCCATTGCCTTTGAGTTCGCCTCCCGCGGCGCCGCGCGCGTGTATTCAGTTGAAATGGCCCGCGAGAACGCCTCGTTCATAAAGACGGAGGCTTCAAGGCTTGGGCTTTCCAATGTCACAATGGTCCGTGACAACGTCTTTGATTTCCTCCCCATCTGCCGGGAGAAATTCGACATTATCTTCGCAGACCCCCCCTACGCCCTTGAGGGCCTTGAGACCATCCCGGACCTCATTTTCTCCCTGGACCTTCTCCACCCTGAGTGCTATTTCATCCTGGAGCACGGAGATGAGCACTCATTTGTATCACATCCCCACTTTGTGAAGGAACGCCACTACGGCCGCGTCCACTTCTCCTTCTTCGCCTAGTCTCCCCCTCTGGCCTAATGCCGATACAGTGGAGCCCATTCCGCTGATTGTCATCTAGTTACACGGTTCTTTGGGATTACCGGTAATCCCAAATGCCTTCATAACCGCCTGAGAACCAATCGGTTAACCTTCACTCGTTTTTGACGCCGCGGGCGGCTGCGCCATTTGTCACCGTCGCTGCGAGGAGCATTGGTGCCCAAACCCTTCGTTCGCTTCGCTCACTTCGTCCCTCCCGTTCGCCCGTGCAGGGCACGGCCTCCGGGCCCCTCCCGCTCATGAAGCCGCGGGCGGCTACAGGTTTGGACACCAATGCTCCCATCCGCTTGTGGCGGGCAATGAACCGCACAAAAAACGCCAAAAACGTGTAATTCGTTGACCAAATGGGCAATGAAATGCGCATAATCGACCCAAAACGTGTGAATCATTGCCCCGCAGTCGCTAGGGTGTGCACAGTTGCAGGTGGCGTGGTGGAATGTCGCAGGTGGGGTGGCAAACTGTCGCAGGTCTGCGTTTTCGGCGTCACCTGCGACTGGAATCGGCTAATGTGGCAAAAAAGCGTCGCAGGTCCGAACTTTTTTTCAGACCTGCGACACTTTGGTTTGTCACCTGCGACAGTTTAGTCTCCGTAGGGGTTGCCTTCCTTCCACTCCTTGAGTTCATCTCCGTGCTTGGCTACGCAGTGGGCGTAGATGGACTCTTTGCGTTTCTCGTCAAGGCTCTGCCACCAGCGGGTGCAGCCGGGATAGAGGATGAGGCTCTCATCTTCTTTCTGACCTGACTTGGAGAGGCCCTTTCGGGCTATGCGTTCTTTCTCACTGATGGGGAGTGAAGACCACCAGATTTCAAGGTCTACGTTCTTTTCCATAATTATTGTTCTTTTGGTAATATCAATCTTCTTACGTTGCAGCCGGCGTAGTTGCCAAGGACTATGACGGGATAGTACCACAGGATGTCCGGGCTCCATTTCCAGGCGGCCACAAGGTACACTACGTCTGCAATTGAGTGGTAGAAGCCGCACACGATAAACAGGGGCACGCCGAACAGTACCGGGAGTATGTTCTTGGTGGTGCGGTACATCCACACTGCTATGTCAATTATAAGTCCGCAGCCTACGGCCCTCAGGAAACTCCTCCAGGGGCCCTGGGCCAGGCGGCCGGCAACGGCGGTCTGCGCCCTTTCCACGGGTTCTCCGCCAAGGGACATCATAAGGAGGCCAAGCAGGATACAGGCAAGGATGTTGAAGAGCCATATCATCACAAGGTCTCCGGTTTCACTTAACTTCATCACGCCCGCGCGGCCGGTATAGAGGAGGCTTCCGGAAAGCACCACTCCAATAAGGCCGAAGGCAAAGATAATGGCTCCGGGAAGCCCTCCAAGGGCAAGGTATCCGCAGGCTCCAAGGCCTATCAGGATGCCGGCAAAAAAGGATTTACGGTTATTCATAATCTGTGGAATCTTTCAAACGTTGCTTTTTCCAGGGCTTCACGGTCAGAGGGGTGCGCGACGGAGATAAGCAGCCGGGCCCTCTCCTGGAGCGATTTTCCGTAAAGGTTCACGGCGCCCCATTCCGTAACCACCCACTGGATATCGGCCCTAGGAGTAACTACGCCTGCGCCGGGCCTCAGGACCGGCACAATCTTGGGCGCGCCTTTGGTGGTGCGGGATGCCATTGCGATGATGGCCTTGCCGCCCTTCGAGTACTTTGCGCCGCGCACAAAATCCAGTTGCCCGCCGGTGCCGGAATAGATGCGGGTGCCTATTGAATCGGCACAAACCTGCCCCGTGAGGTCTATCTCTATGGCCGAATTAATGGATACCATACCGGGATTGCGGGCGATGGTGCGGGGGTCGTTGGTGTAGGCGATGTCCTTCATCAGCACTGCCGGGTTGTGGTCTGTGAAGCGGTAGACATCCTCCGATCCCAGCAGGAAGGATGCGACAACCTTGCCTGTGTCTATGGCCTTTGCCGCGCCGTCGATGACACCGCTGCGGATAAGCCTGAGGGCTCCGTCGGAGAACATTTCCGTATGAAGGCCAAGGTGCTTATGCGAGCCCAGGCACGCGCAAATGGCGTTTGGCATAGCGCCGATGCCCATCTGGAGACACGCTCCGTCCGGGATAAGTTCCGCGCAGTGGCGGCCAATCTCAAGGTCTGTGGCCGATGGCTCCGCATAAGTTTTTGTAATGAGGGGCCGATTATCGCGGACCAGCGAAGTGAAACGCTCTACCGGGATAAGGTTTCCCCCGGCGAAAGGAACGTTCGGATTCACCACCCCAATACGTTCACGGGCCACTTCCAGCGCTGCCACGGAGCAGTCAACTGATGTGCCCAGGGACACCATTCCGTCCTCAGGCTCGGACACCTGGACCATCGCCACATCACAGGGAAGCGCCCCGTTGCGGTACATAGCCTGGGTCTCGAAGAGGTTGACGGGGATGTAATCGGCCAGCCCCGCCCCCACATTTTCACGGACGTTGGGCCCTACGAAAAAGCCCTGGTCAAAGAAGGCGCCGCCGGAAGCGTATGGCGCCGGGCCCTCCGTATGGAAATGGTGGAAATGAAGGTCCTCAACATCCGTTCGCTTACACAGGGCCTCCACAAGGATATGCGGTACGCTGGCGATGCTGGAGAGGTGAATGTGGTCACCGCTCCTGACTGCCTTTACGGCCTCATCTGGCTCTATGTAATTCAGTTTGGGCATTAGAAAACAAAGATAGCACAAAATGTCGTATATTTGCATAGCAAAAAGATTGAAAATGCATTCAAGAGAAGAAAAACTCCAGGCTTTCGGCCGATTACTTGACATAATGGACACCCTCCGTGAAAAGTGCCCGTGGAACGCAGAGCAAACCTTCGACTCAATCCGCCGCCTCACCGAGGAAGAAGTGTACGAACTGAGCGAAACCATCCTTGAAGGAGACCGCCCCGGCACCGCCAAGGAAATCGGGGACCTCCTCTACCATATGGTGTTCTACGCGCGTATCGGCCAGGAAGAAGGCGCATTTGACATTGCCGACAGCATCAACAAGGTCTGCGACAAAATGGTCTTCCGCCACCCCCACGTATTTGGTCCGGAGGCCGGGAAGGAGACATCGGCCAAAGAGATTGCCGATACCTGGGAACTTGTGAAAGCCAAGGAAAAAGGCGGCAACAAGCGCGTGATGGCAGGCATCCCCAAGGCTATGCCCGCTATGCTCAAGGCACTCTCCATGCAGGAAAAGGCCCGCGGCTGCGGCTTCGACTGGGAAAAGAAAGAGGATGTCTGGGACAAAGTGAAGGAAGAGTGTGCGGAAGTCTCGGAGGCCGCCGCCGGAGCTTCTGACGAGCAGCTTGAGATGGAGTTCGGTGACCTTCTTTTTGCCGTCATCAACGCCGCAAGGCTCTACGGAGTGGATCCCGAAACCGCCCTCAGCCACTCATCCGAGAAATTCCGCCGCCGCTTCACCTATCTTGAAGAGCAGACACTCCGCAAGGGACTCTCCTTCCGTGACCTCACCCTGGCCCAGATGGACGCCATCTGGGACGAAGCCAAGGCCCAGGGGCTGTAGGTGTCGCAGGTGATGGCCCCGACTGTCACAGGACACAACCCAAAACGTCGCAGGTGACCACCCAAAGTGTCGCAGGTCTGAGAAAATGGTCGGACCTGCGACGCTTTTTTATCCATATGGCCGATTCCCGTCGCAGGTGACGCCAAAAACACAGACCTGCGACGCTTTGCCGCCGGACCTGCGACGTTCCACCACACCACCTGCAACGC
>R27__coassemble_1178_pt1 | contig 12737 bp, 9 predicted proteins | sample R27__metabat2_high_PE_018 | metagenome-assembled genome bin R27
GCCCTCCACCGGCTACCTTGAGGTGTTCGACCTTATGCCGTTCCACCACGGATTCTGCCTGATGTATCCTTCCGATGAGGATATTACAAAGACCATCGCCCGCCAGAAACAGATGAAGCTCACCGCCACCCTGAAGGATTACGGCCACTGGTGCAAGACCACCGGCGTTGTGAGCGTGGGAGCACTCAACAGGCGCCTCCTTGGCGGCGGGGCGGTGGAGCTCATTAACCTCTGCGAAGCCCGCCAGGAAAGGGCTTATAGCGCGCTCGCCGACCGTATTTATGCCCAGAGGGACCGCGTGAAGATAGTTTTCATAGCGGGGCCTTCCTCCAGCGGAAAGACATCCTCTTCCCTGAGGGTTGCCCAGCAGCTTAAAGTGCTGGGAATGAATCCCAAGGTGATAGAACTGGACAATTACTTTGTGGAGCGCGAGCGTACGCCTCTGGATTCTGACGGAAACTTTGACTTCGAGGCCCTTGAGGCAATGGACCTGGAACTTCTGGGGCAGCACCTCAACGACCTTCTTGAAGGCAAGGAGGTTGAGATTCCCCGCTATGACTTCAAACAGGGCCGTCCCTTCTTTGAGGGCAATATGATGCACCTTGAGGAGAACGACATCCTGGTGATGGAAGGCATCCACGCCCTTGACCCCAAAATGGTCCCCAGCGTAGACCAGAGCCGCATTTTCCGTATTTATGCATCGGCCCTTACGTCCCTCAAGCTGGACGAGAACTGCTGCATATCCACCACTGACAACAGGCTCCTGAGGCGTATGGTGCGTGACAACCGCGTGCGCGGCATTACCCCCGAGGACACCATCCTCCGCTGGCCGTCCGTGCGCCGCGGAGAAGGAAAGCATATCTTCCCCTTCCAGGAGAATGCCGATGCCCAGTTCAATACGGCTCTCCTCTATGAACTGCCTATGCTCCGGTACTACGCCGAGCCTCTTCTGAGGCGCATCCTTCCTTCTTCGCCGGCATTCTCTGAGGCCCGCCGCCTTCTGAAGTTCCTGGACTTCATAGTGGCCCTGCAGCCGCAGGAGATAGAGGCAATCCCGCCCACTTCCATAATGAGGGAATTCATCGGCGGACAAACCTTGTAATTCTGTATGGCCGGGGACTTCATAGAGATACGCGGAGCGCGGGCAAACAACCTGCAGGGGATAGACGTAGACATCCCCCGCGAGAAGTTTGTGGTGGTGACGGGCCTAAGCGGCAGCGGCAAGAGTTCGCTGGCCTTTGATACGCTTTATGCAGAGGGCCAGCGCCGCTATATGGACACCCTTTCCACCTATGCCAAGCACTTTATGGGCATACTGGAAAAGCCTGAGGTTGAGGAGATAAGCGGCCTCAGTCCAATCATTGCCATAGAGCAGAAGACAACCGGAAACAACCCCCGTTCAACGGTTGGTACCATAACGGAAATCTACGACTTCCTGAGGCTTCTCTACGCCAAGGGCTCAAGGGCCATTTCCCCGGAAACCGGCCTTGAAATGGTCCGCTACAACGATTCCCAGATAGTGGACCTCATAATGAGTAAGTTCGCGGGCCGTAAATGCTACCTTCTTTCCCCGCTTGTCAGGGGCAGGAAAGGACACTACCGTGAACTCTTTGAGCAGCTTCGGAAGCGTGGCTATATGGAGGTGCGGATAGACGGCGAAATCCAGGACATAGTGCCAGAGATGGCCCTTGACCGCTATAAGCCGCACTTCATAGAACTGGTTGTGGACCGCCTTATCCCGGAGGCGGGGGACGATAGAAGGGTGAGGGACTCGGTGGGGAAGGCTATCGGCCTTGGAAAGGGATCCGTTGCCATACTTGACGTTGAAAGCGGAGAGATTTCCCACTATTCAAAGCACCTTGTAGACCCTCAGAGCGGCCTTTCCCTGCAGGAGCCGCAGCCGCACAGTTTCTCCTTCAACTCGCCGCAGGGCTACTGCCCTCACTGCAAGGGCCTTGGGACCATTGTGGACGTGAATATGGACACAATCATCCCGGACCGCTCAAGGAGCGTGGCCGATGGCGGCATAGTGCCCCTTGGGAAGGTCCGTGAGAACAGGAAATTCGATATAATCCGGGCCATAGCGCGTAAATACGGGTTCAGCCTGTACGACCCCATCGGCACCCTTCCGGACGAGGTTGTGAGCCTTCTGGTGTATGGCTCCGAGGACCTTTTCCGCGTAGGGGAGGGGAATCTTACGGAGATGGAAACCTGGGGCGGCGTCATTGAGAATATCGAGGACACGGTGGTATGCCCCGTGTGCGGCGGTACCCGCCTCAACAAGGAGGCTATGTGCTTCAGGGTGGACGGAAAAACCATTGCGGAGGTATCTGCAATGGAGATTTCGGAACTTGCCACTTGGCTGGATAAGATTCCGGAGGGTTTTAACCAGAAGGAACTGAACGTGTCCAGGGATATCCTCAAGGAACTGAGGGAACGCGTGAGGTTTATGCTGGATGTGGGCCTTGACTACCTGTCGCTGGACCGCCCCACCGGGTCTCTTTCCGGAGGCGAGAGCCAGCGTATCCGCCTGGCAACCCAGATCGGCTCCAAACTGGTGAATGTGCTGTATATATTAGATGAGCCTTCCATCGGCCTTCATCAGAAGGATAACCGTAAACTCATCGCTTCCCTGAAGGCACTCCGCGACGAAGGCAATTCCGTGATGGTGGTGGAGCACGACGCAGAGACTATGATGAGCGCCGACTGGCTTGTGGATGTGGGCCCCGGCGCGGGAGAAAACGGCGGCAGAATATGCCTGAACGGGCCTTTGAAGGAACTTCTGAAGAGCGGCCAGTCCCTTACGCTGGATTACCTGAGGGGAAAGCGGCGCATAGAAGTTCCGGCTGTCAGAAGGCCCGGGAACGGCAAGTTCCTCACGCTCCGTGGCGCCACCGGAAACAACCTCAAGGGCGTTGACGTGAGTTTCCCTCTGGGCTGCCTCATTGGCGTTGCAGGGCTTTCCGGATCCGGCAAGAGTTCCCTTGTCAATGAGACCCTGATGCCCATTCTCAAGCAGAAATTCTACCGCTCCAAGGAGCGTCCGCTGCCGTACGGGTCCATAGAGGGCATAGAGAATATAGACAAACTCATAGAGATAGACCAGAGCCCTATCGGCCGTACACCGCGCTCAAATCCCGCCACTTTCACGGCCGTATTCAGCGACATCCGCACCCTCTTCGAGGAAACGCCCGATGCCAAGGTCCGCGGTTATAAGGCAGGCAGGTTCTCTTTCAACGTTCCCGGAGGCCGATGCGAGGAGTGCAAGGGCGCCGGCATCAAGGTGATAGAGATGAACTTCCTGCCGTCCGTGCACGTCCCCTGCGAAACCTGCGGCGGAAGGCGCTACAACGAGGACACCCTGGCCGTACGCTACAAGGGGAAGAACATAAACGATGTCCTGGAGATGTCCATTTCCGAGGCCTACGAGTTCTTCAAACCCGTCCCCAAGATTGCCGCAAAACTGAAGGCAATGCTTGATGTGGGCCTTGGATATGTGCGCCTTGGCCAGAGCGCCATCACGCTTTCCGGCGGCGAGAGCCAGCGTATGAAACTGGCCGCGGAACTCTCACGCCCCTCTACCGGAAATACCCTGTACATACTTGACGAGCCCACCACCGGCCTTCACTTTGAAGACATCAAAGTGCTGCTTGGGGTGCTTCAGAGGCTTGTTGAGGCGGGGAACACCATCATAATCATTGAACACAACCTGGATGTCCTCAAGAGCGTTGACTACCTCTTTGATATGGGACCGGAAGGCGGCCGCAAGGGTGGCCTGATTGTGGCTCAGGGCACCCCTGAACAGCTGGCTTCGGACCCCGCCTCCGTCACGGGGCCGTATCTCAAGGACGTGCTGTAGGTTTTTTGCCGTGTTGACACTCATATTGCCCGTAGTGGCGTTTTTGTGTCAACACGGCAGCGATTTCCAGGAAAAAGGCCGATTTCCTTGCCGTGTTGGCTCCGGAATCGGCCTTATACGCGTTTTAGCCGTCAACACGGCAAGGGGAACTTCGTCAGAAGAACCGCACTACGTCATCAAGAGGTCTTCTCTGTGGCCTGGAAGGTTCCTGCGCGCGGTACCCAAGGGCAATCACGGCCATAATGGTCTCATTCTCAGGTATATCCAGGCACTCACGGATGGCGTCGCTGTCACGCATGCCCATTATGAGCGTGTCAAAGCCCATAGCGCGGGCCTTGAGAACAAGGTAGGCATTGCTGAGGCCGTTGTCATAGGCGCCCCAGCCGTCTCCGATTTCGTTAGTGGCTGTTCCGCGGAAAAAGCCGGAATTGCCCCGTTCAAAAGTGGACACAATAAGTACGGGAGCATCGGCCACCCGGTCCTTGTTTCCGCCGATCATCTCAAGAAGCGCCGCGTGTTTTTCTCCGCCGATGGCAACATAGTATTTGCTTGGTTCCTGATTGGCCCAGGACGGGGCCTCCTGAGTGGCAAGAAGCAGCTGGCGGACCTCCGCCTCGGAGATAGTCTTTGATGCGTCATAGGCGCGGACGCTGCGGCGGGTGGTGAGAACCTCGTCAAAAGAAGCGCCGGGAACCTTCTGTGCCGGCTGGTTGCAGGCCATAAATGCACAGGCCGCAAGCGAAATGAGAAGCAGTTTTTTCATATGGACAAGTCTTATAAGCACTTCAAATTTAGCAAAAAACACTGTCTTTTCCTCACCAATCACAAAAAACGTAAAAAGATTCACGTGAAACAACACAAGTTATGAACACCCCCTTGACAGAACGCCTTCCGTGCAGTAACTTGCCGTTATGAAAGAGACCTATCATATCTGTTTTACCTCCCACGACGAGGTTATGTTCAGGGACCGGGAAGACCACGACGTATTTGTAAACCTGATGGCGCTTCAGTCCTTCTCCACAGGAACGGAAATACTTGCCGATGCCGAGATGTCCACTCACGTGCATCAGGGAGTGTTCACGGATAATCCGTCAGAGTTCGCCCGACGGGAAAGGATGTCCTACACCAAGTACTTCAACACCAAGTACGGCCGCAAGGGGAGATTCGGACAAAAGTATACCTTTGTGGCTATAGTACTGGGGCTGTACCATATACTGACAATGCTGTCCTATATACTTAGGAACGGTCTTCACCACGGTGCCGCCCCCACCGCATTCGGATATCTTTTCTGCAGTGTCAGGGATATGTTCGCGCAGGATATAGGACTATGCGGGGATGTGGCCGTACCTATGTCAAGAAGTGATATTGCCAGCCATCTCCCACGGCACGCCGAATTTCCGGACTCGTTTCAGATGAACGAGCGCGGTGTGTTTGTCCGCCGCAGTTTTATGGAACTCAGGCGGGCGGAACAGTTTTTCAGCACCCCCAGGAACTACCTCTATCAGATGAACCGCCTGTCCGACGACTCCTGGCTGAAGGAGCAACTGAAAGACAACACCGGTGCGCCGCTGACTATTTCCGACATAGAACAGGCCGATGAAAACACCGTGGCCAGGATGCTTAAGAATGAGTATGGCAGGAACTTCGACAGGACACGCCTCCAGGATCTGGATGTCTGTATGCTCATTGACAGGGAACTGTGCCGTCCGTTCGGAGCCACTTCCGCGTATCAGCTTACTGATTCCCAGAAAATGCGCATAGCACGCCAGTTGAAATACGATTTCCACGTGCCCGATGCTCAGATAAGCCGATGCCTGGTGCTGTAGGTTTTGCCGTGTCGACACTCAGATTGCCTGTAGTGGCGATTTTGCGTCAACACGGCAGCGATTTCCTGGAAAAAGGCCGATTTCCTTGCCGTGTTGGCTCCGGAATCGGCCTTATATGCGTTTTAGCCGTCAACACGGCAGGTGGCTAGTCCAGACCGCCGTTGAGGGCGTAATCGGCCTTGACATCCTCATAGAAGGCGGCGAGGGCGGTGTCCACGTAAGGACCAAGCCACAGGAAGCCGATGCCGGCGGTGAGGATGCACAGAATGAACCAGCCGATGAAACTAAGGTACAGATAGAAAAGGTCGAACTTGTGGCCGTGCATCATCATACGGCTGCGATGAATGGCTTCTGATGCCCCCAGTTCCGGATTCTCCTCAAGGATGAAGGGGGTCATGGCATATGAGAACCACTTGATGATGCCGGGGATTATAAGGAGCAGGGACCACAGGAAAATCATAATGTGCATAAGGAGCATGCCCCACACCTTGTGCCAGTAGTTGCCGAAACCGATACGGAAGGTATTTGACAGAACCTCAGTGTCTCCCGCCACAAGCAGTTTCCTGAACGCATTGAGGAAGCCGAGGGAAAGGGGCAGGACCAGGAGGAACTGCAGAAGGGTGGAGATTCCGCTGGTGCGGCTGGCAGTTTTCTGGAGGGCTATGAATTCAGGGGACGTGATGAGGGCTGCTGCCTGGTATCCGGTGGGGGAAGTGGCGGCAAGGTCCGTCAGTTGTTTTTGGACCTGTGTGGTGCTGTAAACCGTAGGGCCTGTTATGAATGAAAGGATGAGCACATAGATGAGGGTTGCCACAACGGCTTTTGCCCAGTTGCCGCGTAATGCATCAAGTGCGGCATTCTTGAATTCCTGATTGGTTTTCATATGCGTAATAAACGTTTGTTCTATTCGCAAATTTATGCAAAATTTGTATATTCGCATAATAAAACTCAACAGTACTATGACTTTAGCTATCATCCTTGCCATCCTGGCAGTCCTTGTTGTCTGGATTATCGGCGTTCAGAACCGCCTTGTCAAAAGTGACGAACTGTGCAATAATGCATTAAAGCAGATCAACGTCCAGCAGATCAGCCGTTTCGATGCCCTCAAGGCCCTCATCAAACTCACCAGGGAATACGCTTCCTATGAGGCCGATACCCTTGAGAAGATTGTGAAGGAGCGCAAGATCGTCTCTTCTCCCAATCCCACCGCGGCCGATATAAACGCCAACGAGGAAGCCCTTGCTGCAATCGGAGCAAAACTCATCGCCGTCGCAGAGGCCTATCCGGATCTGAAGGCAAGCGCCAACTATCAGCAGACAATGAAGGATATCAAGGACTATGAGGAGAACGTCCGCCTGTCCCGTATGACCTTCAACGACACAGTAACCCGCTTCAACCAGCAGGTCCGCGTATTCCCCACCTCCCTGGTTGCCGGAATCCTGGGCTTCGCAAAGCGTGATTACCTTGCCGACGACGTTTCCAAGAAAGATTACCCGGAAATCTAGATGAAAAGGCTTTTTGCACTTGTTGCCGCCGCGGCGTTCTGCGTTGCGGCGTTCGCCCACGATGTTAAGGATCTGGACATAAACGTTGCCGTCAACAAGGACGGCAGCGCCGTCGTTACCCAGCGCTGGACCATGAAGGTGGACTCGGAGAACACGGAGTGGTACATACCCGTTCAGAACCTTGGCCCTATGACCATCGGCTCCCTCAGCGTAAAGGACAACGGCGTCCCTATGCAAAGCCTTGGAGACAAGTGGGATGTGGACCGCTCCCGCAGTTGGAAAACCGGCAAGTGCGGCATTGTCCGCAAGCGTGACGGCGTTGAACTGTGCTGGGGCCTTGGAGAACCAGGCGCCCACAACTGGGAGGTCACCTTCGTCCTTACCGGCCTGGTGCAGGCCTATGATGATGCCGATGCCTTCAACTTCATGTTCGTGAATCCGGGTATGCCGGATGCCCCGGAACACGCCAGGGTTACTGTGGGCCCCGCTTTTGACTGCCCTCAGTGGACCTACGACAACACCCGCGTATGGGCCTTCGGCTTTTACGGAGACATCAACGTGAAGGGCGGAAAGGTTGTGGCTGAGACCTCCGAGTCAATGGACTACAACTCCAAACTCATCACCCTGGTGAAGTTTGAAAAGGGCATTTTCCAGCCCACTGTAACCAAGGGTGGGCAGGTGCAGGATTTCATCGACAAAGCCCTGGAAGACAGTTCCTACGGAGAGGATGACCCCGCGGAGAAGTGGTTCCTCATAGGTTTTGCCCTTCTTTTCATCGGCGGAATCTTCCTTGTGATCTACGTTGCAAATGCATCGGCCCTTGTATACAAGTGGAAAAAGTCCATCTTCGGACGCACCAAGATTGACTGATGGTACAGGGACATTCCCCTGGAAGGCAACCTGTTTGCGGCGGAATATACGCTTGCGAAGGGAGCCCGTTTTGGCAACAATACCCCCGCCCAGAACATCATAGGGGCGTTTTTCCTCCGCTGGATAATGGACGGGAAACTGAAGGTGCAGCCGGATCCCAAGTCCGACAAACGCGTAAATCTTGTCTTTGAGGCCGATACCGCCAGTATGGACGACGTAGAGGAAGACCTCTTCCAGTGGGCCCTCAGCGCCGCCGGAGACAACAGGATCCTGGAGAAGAACGAGTTTGAGAAGTGGTCTACCAAGAACTACAAGAAGATGACTGCCTGGCCTGAACGCGCCATAGCACGCGGCAAAACCTGGTTCCGTAACAAGGGGTACTTCCTGTCTGAAGGCACCTGCACCACGGAAGGACAGCAGCAGGCCTGCCATCTCATAGAGTTCCGTAACTTCCTGAAGGATTTCACCTTAAGCGGAGAAAGGGCTTCCAATGAGGTAAGCCTGTGGAAGGATTACCTGGTGTTCGCGCAACTGTTTGGAATTGCGGAGAAGGTGGCAAAGCAGTTCAAGAAACTGTATCCTTCCGTCTATGAGGAGGTTGCCCGCAGCACCGGAATGGACTCCGACCGCTTCACCTATATGGTTCTCTGGACCAACAATATGAGCACCCGCTCCTTCGGCAACGCAATAGCCAAAGCCGGCAACATCAACGGCACCGGCGGCCACGCCTCCTTCGGTGGCGGTGGCGGCTTCTCCGGCGGCGGTTTCGGCGGCGGCGGAAGGTAGCGGACCCGGCGTTCGCCCTGCCGTGTTGACGGCTAAAAAGCATATAAGGCCGATTCCGGAGCCAACACGGCAAGGAAATCGGCCTTTTTCCGTGAAATCGCTGCCGTGTTGACACAAAAACGCCACTACGGGCAATCTGAGTGTCAACACGGCAAACATTCCGGAAAAATACCTATCTTTACACTATGTTCAGAGTTGGAATAATCGGTGCCGGGCACATCGCTGAGAAGGCGGCCCGCACGCTTCAGGCAATGGAAGATATGACCTGCATTGCCATCGGTTCACGTTCTGAGGAGAAGGCTCGGGACTTTGCCGGGCGATTTGACATTCCCAGGGCATACGGATCATATGCCGCACTGCTCGCAGACCCAGATGTGGACCTTGTGTATATAGCCGTGCCGCACTCCTGCCATTTTGGGGTGACCCGTGACGCCATCCTTGCCGGGAAGCCCTGCCTTGTGGAGAAGTCCTTTATGCTCAATGCCACGGAAACGGCAGAAATCATTGCCCTGGCACGCGAGAAAGGTGTTTTTGTGGGGGAAGCCATCTGGCCGCGGTATATGCCGGTAAGGGAGATCGGCCGCAGGCTTATTGAGTCCGGCGTCATTGGAGAGCCCCGTATGGTCCAGGCAAGCCTTGCCTATAACGTCTCTGACAAAGAGCGCATCGTCAGCCCGGAACTCGGCGGCGGCGCCCTTCTGGACCTTGGCGTGTACCTTCTGAACTTTGTGAGGATGTACTTCGATGCCCCCGTTTCTCAGATTAACACCACCTGTGTCAAGGCACCCACCGGGGTGGATGCTTCCGAGCAGGTGGCAATGGTCCTTTCCGACGGAACCCTGGCCTCGCTGGAGTGCTCCGCGTGGTGTCAGGGAGGAAACGAGGCCGTGATAGCCGGCACAACCGGTTACCTTGTCTTTGACGATTTAATCAATCCCAAGACCGTGAGCGTTTGCCGTAAACGCCATATAGTGGAGAAGACCGTGGCCGTGCCGGAGCAGATTACCGGATTCGAGTATCAGTTCCGCGCCTGCCGGGACGCAATTGCTGCCGGAGCCCTGGAGCCGTCGGCGATGCCACACGCGGAAATCCTTTACATAATGCACCTTATGGACCGCCTCCGCGCGGAATGGGGTACGGCATAGTGCCTGCGTGGACCTGGTCCGGCCGCTTCGTGGACCTGGTCGCGGCAAAGATTTGGACAAACCGCCAAAAAAGCGTATCTTTGTATACTATTCGGGGTGTGGCGCAGTTGGCTAGCGCATCTGGTTTGGGACCAGAGGGTCGTGTGTTCGAGTCACATCACCCCGACGTATGTTTCTACTAGGTTATGATATCGGCAGTTCTTCTGTCAAGGCGTCGCTGGTAGACGCTCAGACGGGGAGGTGCGTTGCATCGGCCTTCTATCCGGAAAAGGAAGCCCCCATCATTTCAAAGCAGCCCGGTTGGGCGGAACAGGACCCCGCAATGTGGCTTGGGAACCTGAAACTGGCTACGGCCGATGTCCTCCATCAACTTAAGGAGGCCGGAGAAAGCGCCCGTGACGTGAAGGCTATCGGCATATCCTATCAGATGCACGGGCTTGTGTGCGTTGACAAGGATATGAATGTCCTGAGGCCCTCCATCATCTGGTGCGATTCCCGCGCCGTTCCTTATGGAAATGCCGCTGCAGAGGCTCTGGGGCAGGATTTCTGCCTGGAACACCTTCTCAATTCTCCCGGCAATTTCACGGCTGCAAAACTGGCCTGGGTAAAGGAAAACGAGCCATCCCTGTATGAGCGTATCTGGAAGATAATGCTTCCCGGAGACTATATTGCAATGCGTCTAACAGGAAGCGTGTGCACCACTGTGAGCGGTCTTTCTGAGGGCATCTTCTGGGACTTCCGCCGGAATTCCCCGTCAAGGGAACTGCTTGATTACTTTGGCTTCGATGATACCATCCTTCCCCAGATAAGGCCAACATTCGGCATACAGGGTTACCTTACCGCAGAGGCCGCAAAGGCCCTTGGGCTCAAGGAAGGCATCCCCGTCACTTACCGTGCCGGTGACCAGCCCAACAACGCCCTCAGCCTCAATGTCTTCAATCCCGGAGAGATTGCATCCACGGCAGGCACTTCCGGCGTGGTGTACGGCGTGATAGGGGAGGTGAACTATGATCCCCAGTCCCGCGTGAATACGTTTGCGCACGTCAACCACAGCTTTAAGGATCCCCGTCTTGGCGTACTCCTCTGCATCAACGGCACCGGCATCCTCAACTCCTGGATGCGCCGTAACATTGCCCCGGAGGGCCTTTCCTATGTCCAGATGAATGAACTGGCTTCCAGGGCGCCCATCGGCAGTGAAGGCGTGTCCATACTTCCTTTTGGAAACGGCGCGGAAAGGATGCTCTGCAACAGGGAAACCGGCTGCAGCGTGCACGGGGTGAATTTCAACCGCCACAGCAGGGAACACCTCATTAGGGCCGCCCAGGAAGGCATTGTGTTCTCCTTCCAGTATGGAATTGAGATAATGCAGCAGATGGGCCTTAAGGTGGACAAGATCCACGCCGGCCTTGCCAATATGTTCCAGAGCGCCATCTTCAGGGACACCCTTGCGGGCGTTTCCGGAGCAACCATAGAACTTTACAACACGGACGGCTCCGTGGGTGCCGCAAAGGGCGCGGGAATAGGCGCGGGCATCTATAAGGACAGCCGCGAAGCCTTCTCTACCCTTGAAAGGCTTGCCGTCATCACTCCTCAGAATGAGTCCCTCTACAGGGAAGCCTACGATCTTTGGAAATCACATTTAACACTATAACAAAATGGCAAAAGAATATTTTCCCGGAATTGGAAAAATCCAGTTTGAAGGACCGGAGAGCGTAAATCCCCTTGCTTTCCATTATTATGAGCCCAACCGTATGGTGATGGGTAAACCCATGAAGGAATGGCTTAAGTTTGCGCTTGCCTGGTGGCATTCCCTTGGCCAGGCTTCCGGAGATCCCTTCGGCGGTCAGACCCGCTCCTATGAGTGGGACAAGGGTGAATGCCCTTACTGCCGCGCCAAGGCAAAGGCCGATGCCGGCTTTGAACTTATGCAGAAACTTGGAATAGAGTATTTCTGCTTCCACGACATAGATCTTGTTGAGGACTGCGACGATATTGCTGAGTACGAGGCCCGTATGAAGGACATCACGGACTACCTCCTTGAGAAGATGAAGGAAACCGGCATCAAGAACCTCTGGGGCACGGCAAATGTCTTCGGTCACAAGCGCTATATGAACGGCGCCGCCACCAACCCTCAGTTTGACGTTGTTGCCCGCGCCGCCGTCCAGATCAAGAACGCCCTTGATGCCACCATCAAACTCGGAGGCTCCAATTACGTGTTCTGGGGAGGCCGTGAGGGCTATTATACCCTCCTCAATACCCAGATGCAGCGTGAGAAGGACCACCTTGCAAAGATGCTTTCGGCAGCCCGCGACTATGCCCGTAAGAACGGCTTCAAGGGCACTTTCCTCATTGAGCCCAAGCCCATGGAGCCCACAAAGCACCAGTACGACGTAGACACGGAAACCGTTATCGGCTTCCTTCGCGCAAACGGCCTTGACAAGGACTTCAAGGTGAATATTGAGGTGAACCACGCCACCCTTGCCGGCCACACCTTCGAGCATGAACTCACCGTAGCCGTGGACAACGGCTTCCTGGGAAGCGTTGACGCCAACCGCGGAGACGCCCAGAACGGCTGGGACACAGACCAGTTCCCCATCGATGACCTTGAACTCACACAGGCCATGATGCAGATCATCCGTAACGGCGGCCTCCACAACGGCGGCTTCAACTTTGACGCAAAACTCCGCCGCTCCTCCACGGACCCTGAGGATATTTTCATCGCCCACGTGAGCGCTATGGATACAAT